>JAEEGJ010010139.1_pt1 | contig 24728 bp, 26 predicted proteins | sample 8958761 | NCBI WGS metagenome assembly JAEEGJ01 (sample SAMN16246546, study PRJNA631951) | gut metagenome | biome: gut microbiome; feature: rumen; material: RS-attached | host: Bos | place: Iran: Karaj | collected 2018-10 | reverse complement strand
CGGACATCTGATCGCCGGACACCACAAGATCATCAACGTGGGCTACGGCGCCATCCGGAAGCAGGCGCAGGACTGGCTGGACGCCCATTACGGCAACATCATGGGGGACGACTCCCGGAGATACCTGTTCTATTCCGCCGTGGTCATCAACTGCGACGCCTGCATCACCTATATCCGCCGCTACGGCGACGCGGTGCTGGAAAAGGCGAAGGTATGCACCGATCCCGAGCGCAGGGCGGAGCTGGAGCGGATGGCCGACAGCCTGTACTGGATCTCCGAGAATCCGGCCCGCACCTTCTGGGAGGCCTGCCAGGCGTCTCTGATGTACACGCTGCTGATGTACGCCAATAACTGCGTGGCCTTTTCCATCGGCCGGTTCGACCAGTTCACCTACGCCCAGTACAAGCACGATATGGATAACGGCCTTCTCACCGAGGACCAGGCCCAGGAGATCGTGGACGCCTATTTCCTGAAGGTCAACAATCTCTATGCGGGCGCACCCCAGCTCCTCGTCCACATGATCGGCGCCAACAGCTACCAGCATACCACCATCGGCGGGCAGAAAAGCGACGGGACCGACGCCACCAATCCCATCAGCTATATGGTGCTGGAGTCCATCGCCCGCCTGAAGCTCCACGATCCCACCATCTCCCTGCGTATATGCAAGACCACGCCCAAGGAACTGTGGGAACTGGCTGTGGAGACCACGAAGATCGTGGGCGGCCTGCCCCTGTTCCAGAACGACGACGTGATCATCCCCGGTCTGATGCGGGAGAACGGCTATACCCTGGAGGACGCCAGACAGTACGCCATTATGGGCTGTCAGGAGATCGTTGGACCCGGCATGGAGTATCCCTGCGCCAACGGCAACACGGCCCCCTATTCCAGCCTGAACTACGGCGTCGTCCTTGACATGGCCATCAACGACGGCAAGAACCCCTTCAACGGCGCCCAGAGCCGCCTGCACACCGGCTTCCTTTACGAGATGAATTCCATCGAAGAGGTCCGGGAGGCCATGAGGAAGATGGTGGAGTATCTCATGACGCTCCAGGTCTCCATCGATAACTATACGGATCTCCTGCAGCAGTACCACGGCACGGAGGTCCTGATCTCCATCAGCATGGAGGGCTGCATGGAGTCCGGCAAGGACTGCACCTGGGGCGGCTGCAAGTACAACTCCTACGGCGGCACGGCCACGGGTCTGGCCACCATCGCCGACTCCCTGACCACCATCAAGTACATGTGTTTCGACAAAAAGCTGTGCACCACCCGGGAGCTTTACGACGCGGTGATGGCAAACTGGAAGGGCTACGAGGTCCTTCGCCAGCGGATCATCAACGAGGTCCCCCATTACGGAAACGGCGACCCCTACGCGGATATGGAAATGAAATGGATCGCCGATACGTATTACAACGCCTGCAAGCTGTGCTACAGCACCCGCACCACCAACTACAAGGCGGGCATGTACGGCGCTTCCGACCACGTCACCCAGGGCTACACCACCTGGGCCACGCCCGACGGCCGAAGAACGGGAGAGCCCATCGCCGACGCCGCGTCCCCGGTGCAGGGCCGGGATCAGCACGGCCCCACGGCGGTGTTCGAATCCTCTGTCTGCTATGACCACACCAAGTATATGGACGGCCTTGCGGTGAACCTGAAGATCCATCCCTCCGCCCTCAACGGACAGGACGGCGTCGACAAGCTGCGGGACATGACCTACGCCTACTTCGAGAACGGCGGTATGGAGGTGCAGTACAACGTGGTCTCCGTGGATGTGCTGCGTGCGGCCCAGAAGGAGCCGGAGGATTACAAGGATCTGATCGTGCGGATCGCAGGCTACAGCGCCTACTTTGTGGAGCTGAGCACGGACTGCCAGAACGATCTGATCTCCCGTACGGAGAACAACCTGTAAGGAGATACCAGCGCCGGGAACGATTCCGTTCCCGGCGCGGTTTGATTCAAGGAAGTGCGATTTCCTGGCGCAAGAAAAAGCCGACTGGGGGAATTGGCGCAGCAGACGTCGGATAACGCCTCCATTTGACATTTTTCTTTTCTATTTCTATAATACGGATATCAATATTCAATAAGGAGATGTTCCGAATGGATCTAGCTTCCATGCTGCAGACGATGCTCAGTTCAGACAGTATTGCCAAGATGGGCGAGAAGACCGGCACGAGCGCGGACGAGGTCAAATCCGTGCTGTTTTCCGCGCTGCCCGCCATGCTCAGCGGCGTACAGGGACAGGCCAACAACCAGGATACCGTCGCAGGCTTTGCCGGCGCGCTGGATGCCCATGCGAAGGATGACGTCAGCGACATTGCCGCATTCCTGTCCAACGTGGATCTGGAAGACGGCGGGAAGATCGTCAGCCATCTGCTGGGCGGGGACAAGGATGCGGCGACGACGGCAGCGGCGGAGAGAGCCGGTCTCAGCACAGCAGCCACCGGCAGCATTCTCGGCGCAGCGGCTCCTCTGCTCATGAGCCTCCTCGGTCAGCAGGCCACGCAGACCGTTCAGGCGCAGTCCCAGGCTCAGCAGCCTTCCTCTTCCGACGGAGGCTTGCTTGCCGGGCTCCTCGGCGGCGCGCAGCAGCAGGCGCCCGCCCAGTCTTCGGGCATTTTCGGGCTGCTTGGCAAACTGTTCGGCGGCGGCGCACAGCAGCAGAGCGCGGCCGGCAATCCCATCGGCAGCATGATGGGCAGCATGCTCGGCGACGCTGATATCACCTCTCTGCTCTCCGGCCTCCTGGGCAAATAAGCTTCCGGGCTGTTTGCGGAAATCGGACATACCACCACAAAGCAGCGATTCTGAGCGATCATTCCCTCGAAGAGCCTTGAAAGGGATTTCAGGGCTCTTCCTCTTTTGCCGCCCGGGTCCTGGGGATGAAAGAAAGCAACGAAGGGAGAAACAGGAGATATGGGAGAAGACAGAATGGATTTCCCGGCATTGGCTCCATGCGAGGATTATGATCCGGCATCCCTCCGCCGGGCGCTGGAGACCGTGATCCGGGATGCGGGCGGGCTGGACTGGGTGAAGCCCGGCATGCGCATCGGCGTGAAGCTGAACCTGTGTGCGGCCAAAAAGCCGGAGGCTGCGGCCACGACCCACCCCGCCGCTGCGGCGGAACTGACGAAGCTGCTCGTGGAACGGGGCGCGGAAGTGGTTCTCGGGGACAGCCCCGGCGGCCCCTTTGCAGCGCCGCTGATGCACCGCCTGTATGAGGCGACGGGCCTGCGGCTTTGTGAGGAGGCGGGGGGAAAGCTCAACGAAGATTTCGGCTATACCGAGGTGGAGTGTCCCGGAGGGAAGAGCCTCCGCAGCTTCGCCTGTGTGGACTGGCTCCGCTCCTGCGACGCGGTCGTCAACTTCTGCAAGCTCAAGTCCCACGGGATGATGGGTATGACTGCGGCGGTCAAAAACCTCTACGGGGTGATCCCCGGTACCCATAAGAGCGAGTATCACTACCGCTACGAGGACCCCATGCGCTTTGCGGATATGCTGGTGGATCTCAATGAATGCGTGAAGCCGCGTCTCTGCCTCTGCGACGCGGTGGAGATCATGGAGGGCAACGGCCCCACCATGGGCACTCCCCGCCATCTCGGACTGATGCTGGCCTGCCGGGATCCCTACAGGCTGGACCGGCTGTGCGCCGCCTTGCTGGGGGTGAAGGAGCGGGAGATCCCCTATCTGGAAGCGGCGAAACGCCGCGGCCTGCTGGCGGAGGAGGAGCCGGAGATCCTGGAAATGGCCGCGCCGTTTGCCCTTGCGGACTTTCAGCGTTCCGGGGCGACGGCTTCCTGGTTCGCCCGATCGGAGGACGACAAGGGGCTGCGGAAGATCGCCAAGCGCGGTATGTACGTCCTGTTTCGTTCCCATCCGACGCCGGGACCGGACTGCGTCGGCTGCGGAAAGTGCGCCCGGGACTGTCCCGCCTCCGCCATCGTCATCCGGGGAGGCCGGGCCAGGATCCGCCGGAGCGCCTGTATCCGCTGCTTCTGCTGTCAGGAGTTCTGCCCCGCGGGAGCCATGAAGGTCCGGCGTTCTCTGGCAGCCAGGCTCACCGGACGGTAAGGCGTCCGGAAGGATCTGGCTTATTGAACAAAAAGAACACCCGTCCTCCCGGACGGATGTTCTTTTACGGATGAACGAATGATTCAGCGGGAAACGGTCATTTCACGAAGTCGTCGTAGAATTCGGCATAGACTTCCGGAAGGATGGCGGCCAGGTTCGTGAACTCCTTGATATTGTGGTGCAGGAGCGCCTTGACCGGAGCCAGGGTCGGGAACTTCATGCCGTCGGGCAGAGCCTTGACCATTTTCCCGTTCTCGCACTTATACCCGAAGAAGAAGCGGGTGCGGAGCTCGCAGCCGTTGGCGGTGGGACGGAAGAAATGGACCATGTTGCCTGCGGCGGAGCAGACGATGGTGCCGTCGAACTTCGCCAGCTTCTCTTTGCTGAAGCCGATATCCGCAGGATTGCAGAATTTGATCTTGAGAGGCTGCTTGCCCATATTGCAGTCTTCTTCGATGTCGTGGGTGGTATTCCACAGCCGCTCTCTCAGGGAGAGGGACTTGTCAAGGGCGATCTCCGGATTCATGGTCTGGCAGTAATAGTGCTGATCCCGGTTCCAGATCTTGTAGCGCATGGATTCGATGGGATGCCAGGCAAACCAGAAATCGAACATCTCCACGGTAGCCCCGGGGAATTCCGTCAGGTTCGCAAGGATGGCGCATCCGTCGGGGAGATAGCCGTAGCCCAGCTCAATGGGCATGTAGCCGGGTTCAAACAGATTATCCAGATGAAGCGCGCTCTCTTCTTCGGGGAAATCCACGGGGTCCTGGGTCTGGGCGTATTTTGCAGGATCGGGTTCGACCATATCCCGCATGAAATACTTGTAAAGCGGTCCGTTTCTTTCTTCTTCTGTGATCGGTACCATAGTGTCTGCTCCTTTCCCGTTGGTTGATTTGAGCTTAGGATAGCATAAAAGCCCGGGTAAGTCTATCGGCAGGCAGGTTTTGTTTGCCTTTCCCGTTCGTTATGGATCGGCCTTGACGGGGATTCTGTCCTCGCATGGAACGCCCACCATGCATTTGCCGCAGTTGCCCTTCTTGTATATCTTGAAGAGTTCGCCGGAGCGGCCGCTGCATTTCTTCAGGTTGCGCAGATGCTCCAGGGAGATGGCGTCCACGGGGCACCGGGTCGTGCAGGTCCCGCAGCGGGTGCAGTATTCGTAGGGATCCGTGTAGGGCCGCTTCGTGGGCTCCATAGCGCAGTCCAGGATCAGGGTGACCATGGCGCCGCAGCAGCCCTTCTCCGTAATGATGTGGCGGTGGACGCCGAAGGTGCCCAGACCGGCGACGTAGGCCACGTGCCGGGTAGACCAGGCGACGGACCAGTGCAGGTCTTCCTCTCCTCCGTTATCCACGGGAATGGAAACGGAGGGGTGATCCATATCCCAGGTGGGATTGAAGACCTTGATGCCTTCCTTTTCCAGGGCCGCGGTCACAGCCTTGGCAAAGGGGACCACCACCTTGGCATGATTCCCGTAGCCGTTCACCCAGGCTTCGTCTATGGGCTCGTCGGAAGCCCGGTGCCGGCTGCGGATCTCCTCCGAGAAGGAAAAGTAGAACACGGCGACGGTCTTTGCTTCCGGCATCCACTCCTTCGGGCTCATCCACTTTTCCCCGATGATCTCCGGGTCCCGGAAGGTTTTGAACAGGGGATCGTCCGCGGCGGCAAAGCCGTAGATCGGTGCATCCATGATGGGCACGGTCACGTTCTCCTGGGGGAGGAGGACCTGGTTGTCCACGCCGGCAAAGGCGTCTTTCACGATGGCGGCAAATTGTTCCTTGTCCATAGTTACCTCTCTTTCCTCTTGCCGGGCAGGCCATGCGGCGGCGCACCCGGATACGTTCTGCGCAGAAACTGCCCGGAGCTGATCCGGCTTGTTTCCTGCGGCAGCACATTTGTTTGATCTGATTATATCATAATCGGAGAAAACCCACAAGAAAAAACGCGGATGTTCTCCTGCTGTCCTCCGTACCCGCTGTTCCGTTTGCGTTTTTGCCGAAGAGAGAGTAAAGTGTTCACAGGAAAATGAAAACCGAACGAAAGGGAGATAACCGGATCATGTTCACCGCGGAAATGATGGCCCCCTGCGGGCTGGACTGCAGTCTCTGCCTCTTTGCCCACAACAAGGAAAAACCCTGTCCCGGCTGCAACGCCGAAAGCGACGCCAAGCCCGAATTCTGCACGAAATGGTGCCGGATCATCCCCTGCGAAAAGCGGGTGAACAATGGATACCGGTACTGCAGCGAATGCCCGGATTTCCCCTGCGAAGACCTGGAGAAGCTGGAGGACCGGTATATGACGGCCTATCCACTGAAAGAGTCCCCCATACAGAATCTTCGGGATATCCGGAGCATGGGCCTGGAGGCGTTCCTGGCCCGGGAGCGGGAGAAATGGACCTGCGCCAAATGCGGCGGGCCGATCTGCGTGCACAACGGGATCTGCCGGGACTGCGGGGACAAGGCGGCGGACTGACCGGATCGGGCCGGACCGAGGCGGGATGAAAGGCAAGGGAACGGAATGAGAAACGAGTGGTCCTTCGCCAGGGACGACCTGGTCTGCGCGATCACCGAACTGGGGTTTCCCGCAGAACTGGGGGACGCCATTGCGCGGCATCTGGGAAGCCCCAAGGCCATGGATCGGATGACCCGGTATCTGTACTATGTACAGCCGGAGTCGGCGGAGCTGATCGTGGACGAGATGCTTTCCATCCGCAGCGAGATCGACGCCTGGCGGGAACGGAAAAACAGCAGATAGACGAAGGAAACGGGATCGACATGAAGAGATTCGGAGGCAGGGACCGGGGCGAAAGACGGCGCCGTTCCCAGCGAAAGCTTCTTCAGCGCGAAAAGATGATGCGCTTTTTCGGGCAGCAGGGCGGCCTTCTCTATGAGAAGCATCGCCGGAAGATCGACCGCTCCCCGGGATATATGCGGGACGGGAACGTCTCCCATTATGTCAGCGTCGGGTTTTCCCAAAAGACCCGGGACCGGGATCGGTACGGTCCGGCGGTCCTCCGGACGCGGCGGGATGAACGGGCGGCCCAGTCCGCAAGGCAGCAGCTGAAGGAGCATGGCGAGGGGCGGAGAAGGGCCTGAATCGTTTTGCGGGGAGAACCTGGCGATCCACGGGGTCCGAAGCGCTCCTTTTGTTTGATTTCTCCCGGCGGAAATAGTAAACTGTACCTGAAGATCCCGGAAGGGGAGGAAGAGACCGTGCTGATCAGACTGAGCGTGAATACGACGAAGCATACCCAGATGACGGATATCACCGGGATGATCCGGAAAGCAGTGGAGGAAAGCGGGTTTCGGGACGGGATCTGCACCGTTTTTGTGCCCCATACCACCGCCGCCGTCACCATCAATGAGAACGCCGACCCGGACGTAGTGCGGGATTTTACGGCGGAGCTGGGCAAGATCGTCCCATGGGAGGACGGGTACCGCCATATGGAGGGGAATTCCGCCGCCCATCTGAAAGCCAGCATGATGGGCTTTTCCCAGCAGATCATCGTGGATGAAGGGAAGCTGCTCCTGGGCACCTGGCAGGGGATCTGGTTCTGCGAGTTCGACGGTCCCCGCAGCAGGAGCGTCTATGTGAAGCTGATGGGGGATCCCCGCGTTTCGGAGGAAACAGAATGAGCATCGTCTATCGGGAGACCCGTGATTTCAGCCGGGATGAGCTGGAACGGCTCTTCCGGTCGGTGGAATGGTCTTCGGGCCATTTTCCCGATAAGCTTGCCGCAGCCATGAAAAACTTCGCCACGGTCTTTTCCGCCTGGGACGGAGAAAAACTGGCGGGTATGGTCTGCGCCATGGACGACGGGGTCATGAACGCCTACGTCCATTATCTTCTCGTGGATCCGGAATACTAGGGCAGGACCATCGGTACGACGCTGATGGAGATGGTCAGGGAGAAGTACAGGGACTATCTGCGCATCGCGGTGATCGCCTACGACCGGGAGCTGGCGTTTTACGAACACTGCGGGTTCGTGAAGAGCGGGGATTCCTCGCCGATGTTCATCACGTCATTGTGGACTTGAATCGGCTTTCTGCCGGAGGGATGCGCCGGCAGGACCGCCTTTGAGTGATTCTGCAAGAGAGAAAAGGAGCGCTTGAGATGGGGTTGTTTGATTTCTGGAAAAAGAGAAAGAAAAAAGCCGCTGCGGCTGCCGCGGCAGAAGCGGCGGCAACGGCGGATCTCAGCGGCGTCGACCCTGCGGAGATCGTTCCGCCGGAGACCCGGTATACCCAGGATTATAAGGATTATCTGGCGTCCCGGGAGGCGGAAGGATCGGAAACGGGAAAACGGAAAGCGCTGGTCGCCTATTTTTCCGCCGGTGGGGTGACCGCAGGCGTCGCCAAACGCCTGGCTGACGCCGCAGGCGCGGCGATCTATGAGATCCGGCCCGCCGTGCCCTACACCGAGGAAGATCTGGATTGGCGGAACCAGAATTCCCGTTCCAGCCTGGAGATGAAGGATAAGTCGTCCCGTCCCGCCCTGGCGGATACGGACGCGCCCGTAGCGGAGGCCGGGCTCATTTTCCTGGGGTATCCCGTTTGGTGGTATCGGGAGCCGTCGATCATCGACACCTTCCTGGAGGCTTACGATTTCAAGGGCAAGAGGATCGTCCTCTTCGCCACCTCCGGCGTCAGCGGGATCGGCGACGAAGCCCCCGCACGGGCCGCGGAGCTCACCGGGGCCGAGGTACTGCCGGGCAAGCGTTTCCCCGCGGACGTTTCCGGGGACGAACTGAAGGCCTGGGCGGAGGAATACTGACCGATCCGGAAGACAACACTGAGAAAGGATGAGAGATATGCTGACAAAGGAGATCCTCGGCAAACTTCAGCTCCACGGCAGGACGATCTTTGATGAGGACAAAAACGCCCTTTTCTTCAACTGGACCTGCAGCGGATTCACCGTAGTCTTCAGCGGTTCGGTGCTGAAGGCCCGCTTCACGGCGCTGGGGGACAAGGGGCCCGCTTTCCCCGGTTTCCCGGAGCCCGCGCCGGATTATCCTTTTTTCGGCGTGATCGCCGACGGGGGAGAGCTCGGTCTCCGCACGGAGTGCCGGGAGGAGGACGCCCTGTTTACTTTGTTTGAGGGAGAAAAGGGACGGCACACCCTTCGGGTGGTGAAGCTCAGCGAAAACGCCCGGGGCAAGCTCGGCCTGCTGGAACTGGAGACGGACGGGGAGATCCTCCCCGCGCCGAAGAACGAAAAGCCCGTCATCGAGGTGGTGGGGGACTCCATCACCTGCGGCTTCGGCAACGAGGCGGAGAACGGGTCCTTTGAGTTCCATACCAGCGAGGAGAACGGCTGGATGTCCTACGCCGCCCTGGCCGCCCGGGAGCTGGACTGCGAATACAGCCTGGTGTGCGAAAGCGGCATCGCCGCCAGCCAGGCGCAGCGGCCTCTGTTCCCCCACTACGCCATGGACGATATCTACGCCTTTACGGACGCGCCGTATGACTATCGCCGGGGCAAAGACCCTGCCCGGTGGGACTTTTCCGCCCATCCCAGCGATGTCGTGGTGATCAATCTGGGCACCAACGACGCGACCCCCATGCGCTTCTCCCAGGACCCCTTCATCATCGACGGGATGGAGGATTATTTTCAGAAAAAGTTCCGGGGCCTGGTGGAGCAGATCCGCCTGCTCAACGGGAAGGATACGCTGATCGTCTGTTCCCTGGGGTCCATGGATTATTTCCTGTATGACCGGATCGTTGCGGCGGTGGAGGAGTACAAGGCCGATACCGGGGACGAAAAGATCTTCGCCTTCAAGTATCTGCCCATCAACAACATGTCCGAGGGGCTCGGCGCGGCAGGCCACCCCTCCATGAAGACCGATATCCGGATGGGGAAGGAACTGGCCTTCCGCCTGAAACCGTATTTGAAGAAATAAACCCGGATCCATGCAGGGCGCGTTGCAGAATAGGAATCTGTGACGCGCCCTTTTTCTGCGGCCAGAATAGTCAAAAACAGCAAAAGTGCGCATGAAATGTGGAAAACTTTCCTGTTTCAGGCGCACTTTCATTGACGCCAGCCGACCAGATGACGTCAAATGTGGAGAATATTCTGTTTTTTCGGAACTATGCCGTATTCAACTCTGAAAGATGCATTTGCAGACGACCGGCTTCACTCTTTTTCCAATACTTCTTGAGGTTGAACCCAAGTGTCAGAAGAAACAGCTCTGTCCGTATATTTCGTTTGCCCCGCGTAAGAAATCTTCGGAAGCCAAAGTCGTTCTTCAAGAGGCCAAAAGCTCCTTCCACCTGGATGGAGCGGCAAAGTCTTAGATCGATTCCTTCTTCCGTATTGATGTTTGCCTCTGAGATGGCTCTCTTCTCCTTGTACTGCTTGCGCACGCGGAGTTCTTTCGGTTTATCTGCATCTTTCGCTTTGCAGCACTCTCCCCGTCGAGGACAATCGGTACAAACCTCACACCGGTAGTGGCTGACGGTAACGTCATGCTTGCTGTACTTATCCTTGCTCTCACGATACAAATACAGCGTTTTCCCCATGGCACAGGTATAGGTATCTGTTTCCTCGTCGTAGGCCATGTTCTCCATCCGGCCGATCTGGCTGCGGTACTTCTTCGTCTTGCGCTGGTCATGATTCTGCGGCTTAATAAAGCTCATCTGGCCATTCTCTTCCAGATACAGATAGTTATCCAAGCTTTCATATCCGGCGTCTGCGGTGACCTTCTTGTATTTCTTCTTATGCTTCTTTTTCAGCTGCTTCAGAAATGGTTCCAACGTCCTGTAGTCGGTTCGGTCAGAGAATGCTTCTATTCCGGTGATGTATTCGCTGTTTACTGCGATCTGGACATTGTATCCCGGCTTGAGTTGTCCGTTTTTCAGATGGTCGTCCTTCATTCGCATGAACGTGGCATCCGGGTCTGTCTTGGAGTAACTGTTCCGGTCCGGCCCCATGATCTCCAACGATTCAACGTACTGCTCCCAGCGTTCCCGCAGCTCATTCAACCTCTCCCAGTCTCGTTGTTCCTGTGTCTTGTGCCTTCCTTTACCAGATACAAATTCTACGGGCTTCGTTTTGGTCAAGCGTCTCCGCAGCCCGCGTAGGGTCCTGAGGCCGCTAAGTTCATAAACGGTTTCTTTCAACTTGGCCAGATTCTTTTCAACCGTCCCTCGCCAGCAAAAGGTGTATCTCCCGGCTCGGCTTTCCAGCTTTGTACCGTCTATGAATACTACTTCATGATCTGTTTCTCCTTTTTCCTCCAACAGCTGAACATATTGGTAGAACAAATCCTCGATTTCTTCCGCACACCGTTGCTTGAAGCGCGCTATGGTACTGTGGTCCGGCACTGGTTCGTCTCCCAGAAGCCACATCACATCCACGCGGTTCCGGCAGGCGTCTTCGATCCGCCTGTCACTGTATATGTGCAGTTCTTCTGCCGCATAGGCCAATACCTTGAACATCACCCGCGGGTCGGTGGCTGGATTTCGCCCGATGGGCGAGTACGCTTCATACAGTTTCCTGTAATCCAGTTCCTCAAGCTGCGCGTCTGCCAGCCGGACAGGTGCGTTCTCCGGTATTATTTTTTCTACTTCCAGTGCAATTACCAGTTGACCATTTCGCTCTGTCAGCGTATAGTTTCCTTGCGTTATTGACTGTTTCATGACACTTACAGCTTAACGCAAAAAGTGAGGTTAGGAAACCCTTTTGGGCTCCTAACCTCATTCCTTTTCTTTGGCCTATTTTGCAACGCGCCCTTTTATGCCCGGAAAGGGTGGATTCGAAGGGAGCGGGAGTGAATGGGGCGCCGGGGGCGCCCCAGAGCCGCGACCCGGCCCGCCCGCAGGCGGGCGAATCCACCCGCCCCCACCAGAAAACGCACTTGCAATCGCAGGTGCGTTTTTCTTTGACCCACTTCTGACCCACACGGGAATTCGGAGCGGAAATGACCCGTTGGACCACGGCGGACAAAATGGCAGGAGGCTCCGGTTTTTGCCGGGACCTCCTGCTGATTCTGCTCAATCATAGGCTCTGCCCCATAAGGCTGCCCATCATGTCCGCTGCCTGCTTCTGCTGGTGCGCTGTGGTGTGGGTGTAGGTCCGCAGGGTGAAGCCCGCGTCGTAGTGGCCCAGCATCTCGCTCCCCGTCTTGATGTCCACACCGTTCTGGAGCATTTAATCACGCTTCTTCGATTTGTCAAGCGGAAAAATGGATTCCTGTTTTTCGACCTGTTATCCTTTTGGGACATTCTGTCCCTTTGGAACCACAGCACTCTCCAACACCGCGAACTTGACCGTCAGGTCGTCACTCAAAATCGTATACGCAGAATCGGCAGTGCCTAACTCACATCAGGCTTCGATGGTCTTCCGTATCGTGCCGTTTAAGGGTTTGTCGACACCCTCAGAGGCTGCGGTTCGAATTGAACCGCAGCTTCTCTCCTGTTCGTTCATTTTTCCAGAGTCAGCACCACGTTCCTGACCCGGCAGAACGGGTTTCCGACAGGTCAGCACCCCGTCGGAGAAGTCAGGCCCGTCGTTTCTGCAACTTGTTCCCGGTTCCGGTGCATCTTGTTTCCCAGGCCTTTTCAAGGCAAAATCTTCTGTTATAATGGACCCGCAAAGGAAAGAGGGGACGCCCATGAAGATATGCATATCCGTATCGCCGGAGAAGGAAGAGGAGGTCATCGCCTGCCTCGCGGCCCACGGCCTGGAGACCGGGGAGGATGGAGAATACCTCCTCATAGAGAACAGCCGGTACCCGGCTTTCCTCTCCGCCCGGGACGGGGACCGGGAGCGGATCCGCCTGGCGGCGGATGAGGTGGTGTACATCGAGGCCTTCGGGAAGGACGTGGAGATCCACACCGGGAAGGACACCTACTTTGCCCAGGACAGGATGTATCAGCTGGAGGCTTTGCTGGATCCGGCGAAGTTCCTGCGGGTGAGCAAGTCGGTGATCGTCTCCGCAGCCCACGTGCGGAAGATCCGGCCCTCTCTGTCCATGAAATTCATCCTCACCCTTTCGGACGGGACCCTGGTGGACGTGACCAGAAGTTATTACAGCGATTTTCGCCGGTTTTTCGGCATCTGAACGGAGGAAAACCATGAGCAGCCTGATCATTTATATCATTATCGTCCTTGTGCTGGCGGCGGTCATCGTCGCCCTCAGCATACATGCCTACAACCGGCGCCTGGACCGCATCACCCGGGGGGAGGAGCGGGACACCCACAGCGCCGTGCCTGAGCCCAGGACCACCGTGAGCGTCCTCTACCGCACCATCCTCATGGGGGTGGTCATCGTTTCCCTGCTCACTGTGTCTGCCCTCAGCGGCAAGATCAGCAGCCTCCAGTCCTCTCTGAACGAGCTCCTCTCCAACCAGAACAGCATGAACTGGGATCTGGAATCCATCCGGCAGCAGCTGGAAGAGCGGGATGAGCGCGTAGAGCTCTTTGCCTGGGAGATGATGGACGCGGACATGGAGAGCCGGACGGCGGAAGTCCGCTTCTTCGTCCGGCTGCGGGAATACGGGGAGGACACCGCCGTGACCCTGGACCTGAACGGGACCTCTCTTCCCCTCACCGGGGATCCCGGCCGGGAGCTTACCGGAACGGCGACCCTGGACCTGTTCGGATGTTACGATCAGTCCTCTCTCCGTATCACCGAGGGGGGCAGGACTTACGTGAAGACCGAGGATATGCCGGGCTGGCTCTTCTGGGAACTCCTGCCCATGCCTTCCCTGGAGTGCAGCTTCAACGGCAGATCCCGCCTGGGGAAGACCGCCTACAACGGGGAATACCGGGTGGTGACGGACCATACGGAGGATATACAAAGCGTGACCGTGACCTATCTCTCCGGAGGCCGGGAGCTGAAGACCCTGGACATCACCGCCCAGACCCTGGCGGAGGAAATGACCTCCCTGGAAAAAGGACTGGATATCGGGTCCGACCTGACCTTCCGCCTGGAGATCGTGACCAAGAGCGGCTTCCGCATCCAGAAGCAGATCGTCATGATCTACGATGCCGCTTATGATCCGGAACTCGTGGAGTACGAGCGGATCACGGACGCCGCCGGGAATCTCCTCTGGGAGAACCGCAAATACTGAGCGGCAGCGAAGAGACAGGAACTCCGGAAAGAGAACATGGCTGACTGATCCCGTTCGGGTCAGTCAGCTTTGATTTCCCTCGTTGTCACCCGGCTCGGGGTATGATAGAATGTTTACAGGAAAGGGGGAGAAAAGAATGAACGAATTCCTCAAAAGCGGCATCGATTTCATCAGCACCTACGGCGGGCGGATCATCATCGCCATTCTGGTCTTTGTGATCGGCTGCTTCGTGATCAAGCTGCTGATGAAAGCCCTGAGCAAGGCCATCGATAAGCTGAAAATCGACGAGACCCTGAAGAAAATCGCCAAGAAATTTCTGCGTCTGCTGCTCTACGTCATTCTGATCATCAGCGTGGTGGAGATCCTGGGCGTATCCATGTCCAGCGTCGTCGCCATCCTGGCCTCCTGCGGCCTGGCGGTGGGCCTGGCGCTGCAGGGTTCCCTGGGCAACCTGGCCGGCGGACTGATGATCCTCCTGTTCCACCCCTTCAAGATCGGAGATTACATCGAAGCCGGAGGCTCCGAAGGCACGGTGACGGACATCAGCATCTTCTATACCACGGTCATGACTCTGGACAACAAGCAGATCTTCGTGCCCAACGGGGAGCTGATGAACGCCAGCATCACGAACTACACCTCGGCGGCAAAGCGCCGCATCGACCTGGAATTCAAGATCACCAACGATATCGACGCCGAGCTGGTGAAGCGGGTGCTGCTCACCGCGTCCAGGGAGACCGAAGGCGTTCTGGCCGACCCCGCTCCCTTCGCCCGCATGGGCGCCGTGGACGACGATACCTACATCTTCTACGTACGCTCCTGGTGCGAAACGGGGAAATACTGGGACGTGTATTTCGACCTGATCGAAAACTGCAGCAAGGCTCTCGCGGATAACGATATCGACGATCCGGAGGAGCGGATCGCCGTGCGCATCGTCAAGGACGAGGACTGACAAGGGCGTTTTGATCATTTTGATAAGCTGGAGGACCGCCGGAAAACCGGCGGTCCTCAGACTGCAGACAAACCCGTAAACGGCACGATACCGGAAAGGAAGAAAGTGTGAAAGAAACCCATCAGGGGTGTCTTTCGCGTTCAATTATAAGTTTTTCGAACAATCTATTCCATATTCCCTGTTCGAAAAACTTGCTTCAGCGGGGCGGCAAGACTTTGTCGACACGCTGAAGGACCGCCGGTTTCCCGGCGGTCCTTTTTACATATTGTTTATTTGCGGGTCGGATCAATCCAATCCAGATCATGGCGGGCATGGCCGAAGGCCTCGGCGCCTTCCGGCACCTCCCAGCCCTTGGGCATCCGGCGGCCGCCCTCCTTCTCATCGCCGGCGTCGGCAAACATGGCTTCCATTTCCTTGCGGCGGGCTTCGTTGCGCTTGCGGTTCCATTCGTCGCGGTCGGCCCGGGTCATGGTGTAGCTCTCGATGACCTCGTCGTTCCGGCGCATCTGCGAGATCCAGGTCTCGGGATGACGGTCGGGCAGGACGATGACGCGCTCGTTCTCGATGCCTTCCTTCAGGATCTCAGCCAGCTCCACCGGGTCGATGCCCTGGGCGTGGATGCTGCGCAGGTGGGCCATGGTGCCCTCGGACACATGGTAGCCGGTGTTCTTCAGGTTGGCGGGACGGAACTTTTCCGCGTTGCCGATGTTGGAGTTGATATTGGCCGGGCAGAGGACCGTGGCGCCGGAACCGTAGGGCCGCAGAGCCTCGTCATAGGAGTACATCAGGTTGTTGACGGCGGCCTTGGAGGCGCTATAGGGGGCGCAGGTGGAACCTGCGCCGAAGGCGCCGCCGGAGGAGGTGGTAGCCACCCAGAACTCGGTCTTGTGCGCATAGGCCTTGATCATCCGCGGGACGAAGATCAGCAGGCCGTTCACCACGGCGAAGAGGTCGACGCCCATGACCCAGTCGAAGTCGTCGAAGGTGGAGGCCTCCACGGGGCCGAAGGAGTTGACGCCCGCGGTCTGGATGAACAGATGAGGAGGACCGCCGAACACTTCCTCGATCTTGTCGGCGCAGGCGGTGTAGCTCTCCCGGTTCGTCAGGTCCACCTTGATGGGCAGAATATCCTTCTCCGGGATGCCGAAGGCGATCAGTTCCTTCTTTGCGTTCTCCAGCGCGTCCTCGCGCACGTCGCCGATGGCGACCTTCATGCCCTCCCGGCCGAAGACCTTGGCCTGGCCCAGGCCCGCGCCGGAGGCGCCGCCGGATACGAATACGATCTTGCCTTTAAAGTCTTTCATAAATAACTCTCCTTTTCCAGTTTTATTCGGATGTCTATAGCTTACTTCATTTTCCCGCAGGATGCAACAGGGAACTGAAACTCCGGTACGGCTTAACGAACTCCGGATCGTATTTCATTCTTTCCTCGTTCCCTTATAGTTGCTGTATAACGGTTCAAATTATGATATTATTATGATGTGCGCATAAACAGAAAACACCTGCGTCCGGGGATCCCGCGCAGGCTGCGGCGATCTGGCGGAGAGGCCGCCGCCGGGCAGAAACGATACGGAAACAAGAACATATATGAGGGAGGAAACGAACATGTCCATGATACCCGTTGCGGAAGGGATCGAGCTGTACTGCGAGGAGATCGGCTCCGGCGACCGCTGGCTGCTCACCTGTCAGGAGGGCTTCCAGGAGGGCGATGGATACCTGTCCCTGCTGGCAAACGAAGGCTTCCACGTGCTTTGCATCCAGATCCGGGGCTTCGGCCGCTCCACCCATGTGCTGGAGGACTATGACAATCGCTGGTGGGAGATCTGGGCGGATGACGCCGTGACCGTAGCCGACCGGCTGGGGATCGGCCGCTTCTTCTACTGCGGCGTCTCTCACGGGGCCGGGATCGGATGGTACATCTGCCAGCGCCACCCCGAACGGGTACGGGGCTTCTTCGGCATCGTGGCGGGGCCGCATCCCCGGGGCGGGCTGGAGACCAGCGAGGCCCGGTGGCGGGTGATCCAGGCGGCCCAGACCCAGGAGAGCTGGAACGCCTACGTGAACGAGCGCTTCGGCGGCGGGAGGCCCGAGCTCACCGGCACGGAATCCGAGGAGGAGAAAGCGAAGGTGCTGAAAAAGCAGCGGGCCTACGACCGGCAGATCGCCATCCCCATCGAGTGCTCCCGCATCAACCCGAAAAAGCCCTTCAACCACTGCAAGACCGAGGAGGAGCTGAGTGAGCTCCTGTCCCACATCACCGTTCCCACCCTGCTGTTGGGGGGCATGCACGACGTGATCAGCACCACCGCCACCATGATCCGCTCCGGCTCTGCGGTGCCCAACGCCAAGACCGTTTTCTACGATGCCACCCATGGTCTCTCCGGCGAGCGGCCCCAGGAGGTGGTGGACGACATCCTGCTGTTTTGCAGGCAGCGGAAACTGTACTGAGAAGTGATGGAGCAGAGTCATTCCCGACCTCTGACCTGAACGTCACCTTGCTGATATCGCAGATGCAGCCAGTGAAAAAGAGAGATCCCGGAAAACCCTTTAAATACAGGGTTTACCGGGATTCGTAAACAAAGAAATCGGCGAGTGACGAACTGATGGATCGTCATATGACGCACGTCTGTCAATGTCTGTATTTGATCAAAAGGAGTACATCAGGTTCAGGCAATCCGGCGCTTCCTCGTCGATGTAACCGGTATCGACAAATCCGGCCTTTTCGTAAACCCGAAGCGCTGCGGCGTCGTTCTTTTTGACGCAGACCTCCACGCAGTCGTATTTTCGCTCTTTTTCAAGTTCAGACATAATCATCCGCAAAGCTGCCGTGCCGAAGCCTTTTCCTTGAAACCTGGCATCGATCATGAACTGCTGCAGGTCATAACAGGCCGGCTCCTCATCCAGATCCTTTACCAGAGCGACACCGATCATTGTTTCATTGTCGGCAATGCCGATGACTCTCGCCCGGTTACTTTGGTCTGATGCATACCCTGTTTGCTTTAGAGGATCGCTACGGTCTGACCATCGAAACCAGGGACGGAGAGGTCCTTTTCCGTATCGATCCCCGGAAGGGAAAGGATGCTGCCCGCATCTCTGAGCCGATCTGTGCCTGGGCCGCTATTGCCGAGAAATACCGTGCCGGTGAAATCAGCAGAGACGAATACGACAAGTGGCGTTATTACTATCCGCAGTACGACGACACGCTTATCACGGCGAAAGTACCGTCTCAGGAACTAAGCGACGCTATGATCAAGGCAAATGCAAAGAGTGATACTAATTAACGGAGGGAATTCATGATTTGCTTTTTAACGAGCAGAGTTGATCTCCCTGACATGGGGATACTGAATCCTGCCAATCGTTTAATCGATGAACTACGGCTGCGTTTTCCTAATCCTTGCAGAGCCCTGCACATTTGCTCTGATCCCGATGGCTGGAACAAAACGGACTACTATGCTGCCCACACAAAGAAGGTGTTTGAAGATGGCGGCTTTATATTTGAACGTTTTTTTACCTTGGACAGCAGGAATGAGAACCTGGCGACAAAGCTCGTGTGGGAATCAAATCTTTTAATCCTTGCGGGTGGACATGTGCCGACGCAGAATTTTTTCTTCAACATAATTGGTCTTCGTAGCTTGCTGAAAGATTTCGATGGCATTGTCATAGGTATGAGCGCGGGGAGTATGAACAGTGCCGATATTGTATACTCTCAACCGGAAGAAGAGGGCGAAGCTATTGATCCTGAGTATCAAAGGTTTCTTACCGGGCTTGGTCTGACAAAGATCAACCTGCTTCCACATTATCAAAAAAACAAGGATAATGTTTTGGATGGATTGCGGATATATGAGGATATCGCTTGTTCCGACAGCATAGGAAAAACTTTTTACGCCATTCCCGACGGAAGCTATTTGTTTATCAATGCCGGCAAAGAAGAATTGCGTGGAGAAGCGTACATGGTGAAAGATGGTGTCATTTCAAAGGTTTCATCTCGCGGAGATGTTCTTCCCGTTTGAAATATCTTGATTTATCTGTCACCCCCTCAGTAGCGACAAAAAGCCCTTCGCTGCATACCCACAGCGAAGGGCTTTCATAATATGGATCGTCTTAGCCGCAAACCGGAGAGAACCACTCCTTTACCCCAAAACCACTTGGTACGAAGAATAAAGGGAAATCATGCGGCTGTTATCAAACTGTTATCAAAGGAAACTTTGTGAAGCCGGGAAGCCTTGATTTTACTGGTTTTTTCGGCTTTCGTACCTCACTCCCACTCTTTTTCCGGATTCTTTTACCTGCTGTTTTTGGTGGCATATATTCTAAAAACAGGCCATTTTCCATACATTTTTCTCTGTGTTCTATTTTCTATCCAAGCTCGTGTTGCAGAAAGTGTTGCAACTATACAAAAGGAATGATGACTGTCGGCTTTGTGCTGCAGATTTAACGTCTTTTCCCTGAACGATATCCGACGATCATTCTCAGCCTGCGGTTTTCCGTTGTGCCTTCTGCGCATCCGGCACAAGAAATGCTGTCAGACTCACAGCAAGTTCCTCCGGGTCTGCGCCGGTGGCATTGACCGAAACAGCATAGGCTTTGGCATAACCCCAATTCCGATTTCCGTTTCGATAATAACGGCTGCGGGCCCTATCCTGCCGCTTCAGCTGCCTGCGGGCAGCCGCGGGTCCCAGGTTTTTCTGTCTGGCAAGTTCGGCGGCCCGCTGGTCAAAGTCCGCGCTGAGGTACACAGGAATGCTTTCGCCGGAAAGAGCATGAGAGGCGAAGCGGTCCACCAGGATGCAGGGGCCTTTCTCCGCAAGGGCTTTACAGGCGGCAAGCTGGGCAGAGATCAGGCTGCCGGTAGTGGGCAGATGCAGGGCTGCGGGGTCGTCTGCGGTCAGGTCATAGGCCGCCACAATGCTGCGGCCGTCATACCGGCGCAGGATACCCTCGGGGATCCCGCTCAGCTCCGCGGCCTTCGTCAGGATTTCCTCCCCGTAGCAGGGGATCCCCAGGCGGCTGGACAGAGCCGCTCCCAGAGCCTCTCCGCCGGAATACAGTTCCGTATCCAGCGCGATGACCGGAACGGCGGCTCCGGAACCCCCATGAAGAATGCGGATATGTTCCACCCGATTGCCCAGAATACGGCCTGCAGCACAGAAGATCAAGGCCGCCGTTACCCCCGCGAAAAGGGGATCGATCCCGCCGGGCAGTGTGAACAGCGTTCCGCAGAGCAAAACGACGACCGGTCCGGCGATGATCGCGCCCATGGCGCATTTGCGGTTCACCTTCCCCGGTGCCCAGAGGGCGCAGAGCATGGGCACGAAAACCACCGCGCCGCGCAGCCCCATGGACATAAAGGCAAAATTCAGGATCGTATCTCCCAGGGAGCCGGAGGAAAGGATGACCCCCAGAAGCAGAGTCAGGACAATGATCCCCTTCCCCATCAGACTGCCCGCCTTGTCCTCCGCCGCTTTGTCGAAGAAGCGCGCCAGGATATCCCGGCGGATGATGGTGGAAATTCCCATGACGAGGCCTGCGCCGGTCCCCACCACGGCGATGAAGAGGGTCCCCAGCAGGATCCCGCTGAGTACCGGCGGCAGATAGCCCGTTGCAAAGGCGGTAAGGGCGGTTTTCGCCGCGATCCCGGGATGATGCGCCCGCATGAACAGGCCCACCAGGATGCCGCCCGCGCCGATGGGTGGGATCAGCACCGCGCTGATGAGGGTGCCCCGCCGGGCGGCCGCATCCGATTTGGCGGAGAGCACCGCCTGGGCGTAGGTCTGGGTCGTGAGAACGCCCAGGATGAGGGAGAGCGCGGCGCCCCCGTCCTTGCCGATCCCCCGGGCGAAAAGGCTGCTGAAGCGGATGCCGGCAAGGTTATCGATCCCGTTCACCGTCTGCAGAAAACCGCTCACACCGCCGGAAAGCACCAGCACCATGACGCCGCAGCCGATCATGGAAAGGTAGAGGAGTCCCAGCTTCAGGATGCCCACCACACCGGCGCCGTGAGTCCCGCCAAACACCACGTACAGCGCCATAAAGGCAGCGGTAATCAGCAGGGCCGGAACAAGGCCGAGACTCGGCGCGGCAACGGCGATCACGGCAGTTCCGGCGATCAGCTGGGAAATCACGTTGATAAACGTGCCCACGCTGCTGAGCAGGGACGCAGCCAGTCCCGCCCCCGGGCCGAACTCCATGGCCAGGATCCCGATGAGCGTCTGACTCCCGGAGCGCCGCCAGGGGCCGATGAAGCCCAGGGCGAGCACCAGGCAGGCCAGTCCTCCGCCCAGGGTAAACCACCAGGCCGACATACCATAATGGTAAGCCAGCTGAGCTGTGCCCACGGTGGCGGAACCGCCCACCAGCGTACCCATGATGATCCCGGCGACGATGGCAGTCCCGTTGGAAGCAGAGGCGGATTTCCGGCGCGTTCCGGTGAACACAGCCAGAAGCGCGATGCCGAGGACCGCGGCCAGGAGACCGGTCAATTGTGCGGGGGTAAGAACCATGTCAAGCATCTCGATTCTGAAAAGGATAAGGACTGGGGCCTCCCGACCGAGGCCCCGTTCAAATGACGGCGGAGGCTCAGACCGCCTTGGTTTCCTTCCGGTCCGCCAGCTGCGCGCCGACCATGCTTTCCAGGAAGCTCAGGAGTGTGCAAGCCAGGGTATGCACGTCCCCGTCCGAGGCATTGATGCTGATATCGTAGCTGTCCGCTTCGCCCCAGCCCTTATGGTTGCCCCGGTAGTAGCTGCGATAGGCCCGGTCAGCCCGCTTCAGCTGCTTCTCCGCCTCGTCGGTGGTCAGGCCGTTCTGCTCCGCCATACGGGCGGCGCGGTCACTGAAATCGGAATGGACGTACACGCTCACGTGGCCCTCGGTCCCTTTCATCGCCATGGAGGCATGACGGTCCACCAGGACGCAGGAGCCCTTCGCAGCCAGCTCGCGGCAAGCCGCCACCTGGGCGGTGATAAAGTCGGCAGCGGGCCGGATATGCAGAGGATCATGGTCATTCGCCAGGAGATCGTAGGCGGCGTGAACGGCGCGGCCGTCATAGCGGTGCATCAGCCGGGCCGGGATGCCGCTGAGTTCAGAGGCCTTGTCCAGGATCTCTTCCCCGTAGCAGGGAAGATGCAGCATATCCGCAAGCTCCTTGGCGATCTTTTCGCCGTTGGCGCACAGCTCGGTGTCGATGGTGATGATCATGTTGTCCTGATTGATTTTCATGGTAATTCTGCCTTTCTTGTTGAATGGATTTGTATGTTTGTTTTTTGAATCAGTTGAAGGGTAAATACGTGATCTTTGCTTTGGAATGTTCTTCCCCGCCCGCTGCCTTGTCGGTCGGCGCGGGGGACTCTTCCCTGTGTCTCCGGAACGCGTCCAGGTAGACGATATCGGCGCGTTTTATTAGGCGCTGCGCTCTCGCGCCGGTGTAGGGTGGACAAGCCGCTCCCGAGTCACCGTCTCCAGATAGCGGATCACATGGTTTGCCAGTTCCTCCGGGAAGATGCCGCTCGCTTTCAGGGTGATGTCATAGCTTCCCGCCTTCCCCCAGCCGGGGAACACGCTGCGGAAATACCGGCTGCGTACCCGATCCTCCCGGGCAAAACGCCGCTTTGCCTGTTCCGGGCTGAGTCCCCAGCGTCGGGCATATTCCAGGAGCCGCGCATTCCGGTCTGCATGGACAAATACGCTCAAGTGATCCGCCCGGTCGGATATGGCCGCGCTGGCATGGTGATCCACCAGGATGCAGGGGCCTTCGTCCGCCAGTTCCCGGCAGGCGGCGATCTGCGCGGTCAGGAAATCCCGGGCCGGGGGCATACGCAGGTCGTCCTCCCCGCTGGCGGTCAGATCGTAGGCGCTGCGCACCGGCTTTTCCTCGTATCGCTTCAGAAGCTTCCAGGATATTCCGCTGATCTGCTTGGCCGTCTCCAGGATCTCCCCCCGGTAGCAGGGCATGCGGAGGGTGTTTGCCAGAGCCGCGCCGAGAATCTCCTGTTCCGCACAGAGCTCCCCTTCCACCGTGATCACCAGCTTATGCTGATCGATTTTCATTTTCTCCCCCCTCTCCGCAACAAAAAAAGCCGGCCTATCAACGGCTCCCCGACAGGGATGACCGTGATATGCCGGCTCATGATCTGCTTTCTGCGTTTTTTGAACGCCCGCAGTCACAACGGTAGTATTTATTTCTGTTTTTGACCCGCTACGTAGTCCTGATACTTGGCGAAAACCATCCGCATGGCGGTTTCCAGCGCCCGTTTGGCATTTCCGTGGTAATACTCCTCAAAGGTCTCCATCAGCTCGTCCGGACCATCGTTGAGGTTATACCCGATGAGCAGCTGCGCAATGAACTTCCTCGCGATGTGGGTCACCATGGAAGCCTCCGCCTCCAGGATGATGCCGCTGCGTTTGTCGAACAGGATCGCTATGGCCAGGTACTGATATACGGACTCGGCTGTTGTGTTCGTAGGCAGCTTGGCATACCCGGACAGCAACACCGTGTTTTTATCCTGCGTATGACCGCCTCCCTTTCTTTTCCCCAAAAACGCATAAAAAAAGGCAAAAGCTTTTTGGCCCATGGCCAACAAACTTTTACCGGCTTCTCCTCGGATTTCCGATCACTTTTGATGACCGCTCCGGGAAGAACGATTTCTGATTGCAGTTGTATTCTGCGCCTTAATCTCCGAAAAGTCAACCGTCAATCTGCATAGCTATTATATTCATTTCCCATTAATTTTCGTTTATTCATCTAATTCTGAGCTGCGCCGCCCCGCGTCTCCCCACAGCGTAAGGAAATCAGCCGCAGGGTGGGAGATGCCGGAGCGATCGTCGGAGTACATATTTCTCAAGAAGCTGTCTGTTTTATAGTGCACTCCGTTTCGTATGATTCAAAGCGGCCACCTGGCCATCGAACCATTCACAAAGGTCGCATTGCCCCAAAGCCACCCGGTACTATTCCATCTGTTGCAAAACACTTTTTCGGGAAAGCGTGTTGCAAAAGTGTTGCAAAAACGGATTGGAAAAATATAACAATCCCGCAAACCCTTGAAAATAAAGGGTTTGCGGGCATTTGTCAGCCACGCGTGTTTTGGGGCACTCTTCATCATCCTCCGCGGGGCACTTTTCTTCATCCTGAAGCGATCTTCAGCGACGTCAGAAAACGACCCATCAGATGACCCCAAATCCGGTCGCGATTGCGTGCTTAAGCAAGCTATCGAAACGGAATAATCTGGATCAGAGCATAGACTTCTCTTATTTAGTGTCGGAATACTTTCTGGCCGCCATCCGATTTGCCCGGGCGGGTTGCATCATGACTCTGATGCGGGAGGTTATTCAGTTGTCGCACTTAACTCTATTCGTTTAAGCGTGGCTCATTATACTAAGCGAATCAGTTAAAGTCAAGAGGTTTTGGAGAGAATATTTATCTTTTTTGTTTATGTTTCTCTTGACGCGACTAAACGCATTTGCTATACTCTGATCAGTACATACACAGGAGGGTTTTCCTATGGCGATTGGAGAAAGAATACGGTTCATCCGTAATCTGCGGGGCATGACGCAGAAATATCTTGGTACGTTGGTAGGCTTTCCAGAGAAGACCGCCGATGTTCGCATGGCTCAATATGAGGCCGGCACACGAACCCCGA
>JAEEGJ010010134.1_pt1 | contig 24735 bp, 16 predicted proteins | sample 8958761 | NCBI WGS metagenome assembly JAEEGJ01 (sample SAMN16246546, study PRJNA631951) | gut metagenome | biome: gut microbiome; feature: rumen; material: RS-attached | host: Bos | place: Iran: Karaj | collected 2018-10 | reverse complement strand
CTCTTCAACCTGAAGATTTACATTATCCAAGGCTTTCACACCGGGGAAGGTTTTGGTGATATTCTTCATTTCCAATAATATCTTCGCCAATTTTACCCCTCCTTATTAAATAAATTAAGATTAGTCATTTTTTTCCTATAAAGAGGCGGGTCTTATAAGGCCCGCCCCCCTGTTTATATTGTTTTGTTTAAATCAATTACTTAAGATCATCCTCTGTGTAGTATCCTGAGTCGATAAGAAGCTTCTTGTAGCTGTCCTTGTCAGCGAATACAGGCTCGCAAAGGTATGAAGGAACTTTGATCACACCGTTATCATAAGACTCTGTATCATTTACAGGAGCCTCGCCGCCCTTCATGATAGCATCAACCATCTTTACAGTCTGAGCTGCAAGATCACGAGTATCCTTGAAGATTGACATAGACTGCTTGCCCTCGATCATAAGCTTAACGTTGGGCTTATCGCAATCCTGACCTGTAACGATAGGCCACTCACCTGTGTAGTTAGCCTTAAGTGAGTTGATTGCACCAAGTGCTGTAGAGTCGTTTGAGCAAAGAACTGCGTCAAGCTTTGTTCCGTCTGCATAGTTAGCAGAGATAATACCATCCATTCTTGACTGAGCTGCTTCTGTTGCCCATCCAGGTGTAGCAACAGTTTCGAAGTCTTTCTGTCCTGACTTAACAACAAGCTTACCCTCGTCGATGTAAGGATTAAGAACATCCATAGCACCGCCATAGAAGAATCTAGCGTTGTTATCACCGGGATCTCCTGTGAAGATCTCAAGGTTGAAAGGACCAGCCTGGTTCTTAAGATCAAGCTTATCTACGATGTACTCACCCTGCTTTGTTCCTACAAGCCTGTTATCGAATGTAGCATAGTAAGTAACAGCGTCAGAGTTCATGATAAGACGGTCGTATGCGATAACAGCAACGCCGGCTTCCTTAGCCTGCTGAAGAACTGTTCCGAGTGAATCACCTTCGATAGGAGCGATTACAAGCACCTTAGCACCTGAGCTGATCATGTTCTCGATCTGAGAAACCTGTGTAGGTACGTCGTTAGATGCATACTGAAGGTCAACCTCATAGCCTGCGTCCTTGAGCTGTGCTTCCATGTTAGCACCGTCCTGATTCCATCTCTGGAGATCCTTTGTAGGCATTGATACACCAACTTTTCCGCCGGCTGCAGCTGCCTCTGCAGGAGCCTCAGCTTCTGCTGCAGGAGCTTCCTCTGCTGTCTCAGCAGGTGCCTCTGCTGCGGGTGCTTCTGTTGCAGGTGCTGCAGCTGTGCCGCATCCTACAAGTGCTGAAGTAACCATAGCAACTGAAAGAAGTGCGCCAATGATCTTTTTCTTCATAACTGTTATTTCCTCCCTATGAAATATAGTTTTTTGCAGATTTATATCTGCTCTTTACAAATAACAATCTAACACAAATAAAATAGGAATAATTTATGATGTTCTGTAAATTTTTACTGTCACTCAAAATAAAAAACCGACTATGCTAGCATTATTTTGCTGTCATAGTCGGATATATTAATTTTGTGCTATGCGCGATATTAATCTCGCATTATTGCGGCATTTTATCAGGGACAAAGCGATATACGTCCTCTTTTGAATGGAAGCCGTTCTTGATTATAACTTCATTGATATTGTCTTCCGTTACGCTCTGAGGCTCGATCTTAAGATACGGAACGATAAAACTTCCGTCATCTATCTCGGATATATCAACATCGTTATCCGATAGCTCATGTGTCTGAACAAGCTCTATAGTACTTACCGCCGCCTGTTTCGCTAACTTCTCGATCGGCTTATAAACTGTCATAAGCTGCGAACCTTCCACTATTCTCTGGCAAGCCTCGAGATCTGCGTCCTGACCTACCACGAGCTTTCGACCCGCAAGTCTTCTCTCGGCAAGTGCGTGCACGACTCTGCTCGCAAGATCGTCATTGCCGCACATTATTGCATCTGCTTCGTTAACTATACCCGTATTGTCGGACATATATTCATATGCTATCTCGGCTTTCCAGCCGTCTGCATATATGCAATCAATAATCTCGTTATTACTGCCGTTCATGACATCTCTAAAGCCTTTTTCAACAAGAGGAACATTATTGTCGGAAGGTGAACCGCATATCATAATAACCTTTCCGTCGTTTAGTCCCGCGTCAACAAACGCCTGTCCCATCATGTTTCCGACTTTTTCATTGTCAAAAGAAATATAGAGGTCCACATTCGCATTATTTATAAGCCTGTCATATGCGACCACCACAATTCCGGCATCCTTGGCTTTTTTAACGGAATCCTGAAGCGAATCGGAATCAATACATACGACAACTATCGCATCCATTCCTTTTTTGATGAAATAATCTATCTGCTTCTTCTGCTCTTCAATATCACCGTTGGCGTTCTGCACATTAACTTCCGCACCAAGCTCCTTGGCCATGGAAACAAATACGTCTCTGTCTCTTTGCCATCTCTCTATAACAAAAGAATCAAAGCTCATTCCAATCTGTATCTTGTCTTCCTCTGTACTTCCGGAACTCTTATTCTCGGCGGCATCTTTATTGCAGCCCAAAACACATACCGAGACAAGCAACATGGATAAAAATAAAGATATTGATCTCTTAGCAATTTTTTGTCTTACCATCATTACTTTATTTTCCCTCCTTGTACTCGGTGGGTGTGACTCCTACATTCTTTTTAAAGCTTCTGCTAAAGTAATTGGGATCGGTATATCCGCAGGCCACACATATCTCTTTCATAGACATGTCGGAATTAAGAAGAAGCTCTTTTGCCTTATCAATCCTAATGTTTGTCAGATATTCGATAAAGTTAAGTCCGCTCTCTTCCTTAAACAGCTTACTGAAGTAATAAGGAGAGATATTTACAAAACGCGATACATCATCTAATGATATCTCCTTGGAGAAGTTATCGGCGATGTATATCTTGGCATTTTTAATGATGTCGTTACTCTTTTCTTCTCTTTTACTTATAACATTTCTGCAAGCTTCCGAGAGTTTATTTATAAACCAGTCTTTTAAACCATCCGCTGTCTCTATAGCCATAAGCTCCGGCAGATAATTGTCTCTTGCGGAATATTTATAAGTCTGGCCGCCGTTCATAAATGAAAGGCGCTCTGCATAAAGCGCAAATTCAAGTACCTTTATACGCATCGACTGAAGGTCGCCGTTTCCGGCTCTTTTACACATCCAGTCGGTATACTTCTCCGCGGTAACAAGCATCTGATTGAGATCGCCGTTACTTACCGCATCAAACATCGGCTTCTCCAGCTCTATCGGATAATCGTCCTCGTAGTCGCAGCCAATTACAAGGTCATCGGCATGTGCCACGGAACCCGTTGTCGCGATAAGCGCATTAAGGGCCTCTCTGTATGAATCACCGAGTTCGCGAAGAGGTTTCACTCCGCCTATACCTATTCTGAAAGAGATATCGGTTTTCTTCTTAAGTCCTCTTGCAAGCTCTCTTGCTCTGTCTATAAGCTCGGTTCTTTCATTGTATTCCATCTTGGAATTATCAAAAGGGATCAGAACCGCTATCTTATTGGCCATGACATTTCCTATCTTACAGGAAAAATAGTCTTTTACCGCATCTCTTATCTCCTGATATCTGGTAGATATCTTGACCGAGCTTCCGATCGCGTTGGTCATGTGATTGCCTTCCTGCTTATCACCGCAGACGATAGCCATCATATAGCCGTAGTTTTCTCCGATTCCGAGAATGGTCTTGTAGTTGTCAAAATCCTCTTCAAAGTGCTCCTGAAGAAGGATGTCGTATATAAGTCCGTTTTCAAGGATAGGTTCTATTGTCTCGAGCTTTTCTTTTATCTTAAGCTCGTTACTTCTCTTTTCTCTCTCGCCGTCGATCTTGGCCATTGCCTTTTTAAGAACGTCAACAACCTTGGTCTTATCCATGGGTTTGTTGATATATTCAAGTACACCGAGCTTTATGGCCTCTTTGGCATAATCGAATTTATCATATGCGGACATGACAATAAAAACAGTTCCGGCGGAAAAGCGCTTGATCTCTCTAATTGCTTCAATACCGTTGATACCGGGCATATGAATGTCCATTACGGCAATATCCGGTCTGAATCTCTCGGCAAGCTCTATTACGCTTCTTCCGGTCTTGGCAAACTGTACCTCGCAGTCACTTCCGAATTCCTTCTCAATTATGAATTTCATTGAATCGATAACGATACCCTCGTCATCGGCGATCATTATCCTGTACATTGAATAACTCCGTATCTTGAATTTATAACACAGCTCCTTGAAGCGGTAGTCATTGTGTCTCTATATAAGGAAGTCGTATTATGACTTCGCAGCCTTGATTTTCACCCTTACTCTCTATATTAAACGAGTTACTGTTATCGGTGAAGAGACGAAGCCTTGAAATAACATTATCCATTCCGATTCCGTTATTGTCGTACTGATGCTCCTTGTGCTGCCAGCGTCCGCTCATTATCTTATCGATATCCTCTTGACTGATACCTTTTCCGTTATCAAATATGCTGATGCAAACGCTATTGTCCTCTCTGTATACCCTGAGCGTGATCTTACCCTTATCACCCATCTCTCTGATACCGTGGTTTACGGCATTTTCAACGATCGGCTGCAAGATCATATTGGGCATCGAAACATCGAGGAGTCTTTCATCCACCTGTTTATCATAACCTATGTCGCCCGAAAAACGAACATTGAGGATCCTTATGTAGTTATCTACAAGCGTAACCTCTTCTCTTATGGTAGCTTCTGTCTTCTTGCCGTTTACGTTATATCTGAAAAAGTCAGCTACCGTCTGAACATATTCATAGGTCTTATCGGCTCCCTCCATCATGGCAAGCTGGGCTCCGGCATTGAGCGTGTTAAAAAGAAAGTGCGGATTGATCTGCGCCTGCAGATATTTAAGCTGCGCATCCTTAAGATGGGATTCCATCATCAGCTCTTTTTCCTGCATATATCTCTCTTTCTCCATACTCTCGCGGAGCTTTTCGATATACTGCTTGATACTGATGACCATCTTATTGAAGGCATTAAGCACCGTTCCGATCTCATCGTTATAAGTAAGCTCGGGAAGCTCCGTATCGAAGTTTCCTTCCGCAACGCCGTTGGCTGAATCGGCAAGGCGTCTGAGCGGCATGATCATGGTGCTCACAAAGCTTGTGATTATAAGAATATTGCCGGCCATGACCAAAGTGATAACGATAAAGCTTATAAACTCATAGTGTCTGAACGCCGTATTAAGTTCCGAATAATGCTTGGAGTTATTTACAAAAAGCTCAACGTTAAGACGTGTAATGTAATTATTGATATACTCATACATCTCTGTCGCGTTCTCATAATATGTACGGTACTCCTCAACGTTACGTCCGCGCTTTGCTTCAATGGTCTTTGATACATCATCAAGATAGTTCTGGGACATATACTTGATGTTTCTCTCCATTCTTCCGAACGAAAGCTCGGTGATCTTGTCGTCAAGCCTGTCAGTCATCATCACAAATTGCTGAGCATTATTGTAATAGCCCGTTAGTGAATCCGTTGTCTTGGCGCTTAGATACTCAGTCATCGAATCCTGAACTTTTGTAAGTGAAGTCGACAGCTCGTTAAGATTACGGTTGTCCTGGTAAACCATCTCCATCTCAACCGACATACTGTTGATACCAAGTAGCAAAAAGATGTTTACCACAAAGATAATGATATTGGCGAGCACACAAACGCTTATGATCTTATACTGAAGAGGCTTATCAAGAAATCTATTCATCCTGCTGCGCCTCCTTCATCTTAAGATAGCGCTCGACATTTTCCCTGTTTATAAGGGTAACGTCCGCAGTATAGTACTGGTTGGTATTGCCAAAGGCATAGAAATCGGAAAGCGCTTCTATGCAGTACCGGCCAAGCTGCGTAGTATCAATCTCGATAGTCGCATAGACAGTGCCTTTTTCAATCTCTCTGATTATGGCGTCAGCATCATAATAGCCGAGGATATCGGCCTCACCGACCTTATTAAAGTCAACCAGTGCCTGATATGCACAGACCGTGTTGAGCTCATTAAGGCACACTATAACATCCGGGATATCATCCGCAAGGAAAATATCTCTTATCGACTCCTCAACGGAGAATGCGTTGGTATTGTCTATTGTTATTATGGAAAAAGAAAAATCGGTTCCTTCGGGTTTTCCTTGTTCAATAGCATCTTTTATGGCAGATATAAGGACATTCTGTCCGGTCTCTTGATCATCGGAATTGACCAAAATGGCTATATCGGTCGTGGCAACTCCCTTGACCGTGCCGTCTTCGTCATACTCATTATTGTCCTTATTCTTCATGATATTGACGATCTGCTTGCCGTATTCTCGTCCGATATTGTAGCTTCCGACACCTACAAAGCTAAGTCTCTTGGAATGAGTATTGTCACTGTAAAGCGTAACTACGGGAATGCCCTCTTCTTCCGCCTCGTTTATGAGCTGCGTCATCTCATCCGATTCATTGGCATAGACCATGATACCGTCAACCTTGGACGCTATCGCTATTTTCATAAGCTGTTCACAGGAATACTGCGTGGGAAGATTGTCTCCCAAAAGATCCACATAGATATTCTGCTCCTGGGCTGCTTCAAAAGCCCCCTTATATATCTCCTGCCAGAAGTCAGACTTATAGTTATCCGTGATCATAACGTAGTACTTGTCATACTCCTTGTCATCAGTCTGAACGTTGTACTTAAGAATATTGAACCTAAACACAACAAGACCCACGACAATTACAAGTATCACAAAAAGAATTGTAAGTGAGAGAATAACATTAGATTTATTAAGTTTATTTCTTATAAAACCAAGTGGCTTTTTACCCATACCATACATTATAGCATTACTTTGACAGTACGTTGTCAAAAAATAATTTTCTGTTCATCAGCCACGTATACACTTCCCGGGCCCTATCTTCTTCATCACCCTCATCACGGGCCCATCTTATGTCATCCATTTTCATAGAAAGAGCAATGGCTGACATTTCCTTCGGAAGATAATCGTCTATAATGTCCTCCAGAGCAGGTGAAAGCTTGTCTCTGTAAACTGCTTTCGAAGTTTCGGAGACATCTGTAAATTTACTGAGCTGTCCGTACCAGCCGCCAAGCTCGATACTATCGTTATAGGCAAATCTTTTATCCGAATAAAAATCATCAGTCATGGACTTGTCATAGTCCCAGATCGGTCCGCCGTAAATCTTGTCATCGCCGGCAAGCTTGTACATAAAAAGGCTTCCGTCCGAATAATCCTGCAGAGCAAAGAAATCCTGCATAAGACACATGGTACTCCAGCTCTCCACATCGAGATAATCTTTGTAAGAAAGCCCCGTATCGTGATTGATCCCATCCTCGCTGTACACAGCCTTTTCGACCTGCCTCACATAATCCGCGATATAAAAAGTCTCCTCTTTTGACGCATACTGCGGCGAATTTATCACAACGGTCTTATTCTCGGTATTAAACCAGCTGTTTACGTACTGCTCTTCCTGAGGTCTTCCCTCAAGATCAAACTCCATAAGGTAACTGCCCGTGATATCCTCGGGATCTTTATCAAGAATACTGTACTTGATCTCATACCTTGTCTTTTCATCCAGAATCTCCGACTTTGGCACATCCGTCAGAAGTACACTGTTGGCAATCTTATTGGCCTCATCAAGATTGTGCTCAAAATCAACGCTTCCGCCTCTTGTGTTGATCCTTGTGGAAAAGAGATAGAGCCCGGCATATTCCCCGTTCACATAAAGGTTCACATGCCTAAACTGCGGAGAATACTTCATCCCTATCATATCTGCTGCCTTGTAAACAATAGCATCCTTAAGATTCGAAGGATCCATATAATTAGCTATAAGCGCATATTTGGAAGACGGCGACATACCGAATAATCCAATATCATCGGATAAATTGATCCTAAGAGGTCTCTTGGGACAAGAAGCCCAGGTCGAACCACCTCTTCCGCCGGTAATGCAGTGTATCATCTTATCCTGCTGCCCTCTTGTATCCGTCGTTATCATCACGGCATTTATGAGCGCATACCTATCAGTAAAAACAGCCTCCGAATCCTCATATGAGGTTGTAAGAAAAACAGAGTTTAAGCCATCTGCAACGCTCACCGAAAGAAGACCCTCGCACAACACATTTTTGCGACGATCCAATAGCCTTACCTTAGCATCTTGTAACGAAATGGGAATCTCAGAATCCGAACGATAAATATGTCCGTCAATTTCCAGATTGGTGCCCTTTGGAAGCTTACATTTATAGCTTCCCACCGTGTCCGTGGAATACGGCAAAAAGAGATACCACTTGTCATTATCGGTATCTTTTCCCGATTCTACATTATCAAGATCATAGCTTTTGCACATACAGATCTCGTTGCCAAAAGCTCTCTTTCCGTAATAAACCGCGACATTATCAAAGCTCGCGCTAAAGTTATCCTCCGTATCCTTGTCTTTTTGTTCTATAAATGGCACGGATAGCAGAAGCAGCGAAATAACAAGAAAAATAAAAACTTTTATGTTTAATGCTTTCAAGTGTTCCCCCGACCCAACATTTTTCTTTTTTCTTATCTACTCATTATAAAGAACTCTTCGAGCTTATCAAGAAGCTCTCTTTTATCTATTGTTTTTAAAAGATATCCCTCCGGCTTAAGTGAAACGACACTCATTACACTGTCTTTATCGCTCTTTCCCGTAAGGAAGATAACAGGTATATTCTTGGTCTCCGTATCACTTCTTAGCATCTCAAGGACCTGAGGTCCCGATGTTACCGGCATCTCATGATCAAGCAAGATAAGATCGGCCTTATTCTTGCCAAGCCACTTTATTGCCTGAAGTCCGGAGCTAGCCATAGATACCTTATATTTTTCCCTCAGCCACTCTCTTACAAGATTAAGATAGCTGGGGTCATCGTCCACTACCAATATCGTCTTTTTAAATTCGCCCTGCTCGGCCTTATTGAAATGCTCTTTCACCGTCATAATGTATTCCACATTATCGATAGGGCGCAGCATCGACTTATATATAAGCTCAAGAGGAACGTTCTTTTGAATGAAAACGATGTCATTCTTCTCGCCGATAGGTATCATCATCTTGTCTTCATCGGTAAGCCTGTCGATCAAAAAGCGTAATACGCTATCGTCCGGTCTGTCACCGTCATTCATATAGATAGTGACCAGATCGGTGCCTTCCCAGTCCATTCCGATGGCGTTGACATCAAAAGGCTCAAAAACGCCGGTCATTCCGGATTCATTTATCTTTTGTACGAGTACTTTAACCAGAAAGGTCTCTTTTTCCCCGATAACCATAATACGTTTCTTTTGCATATGATCTCCTTGGCAATAAACGATTATATATATAATAATATCATAAAATTCTGATATCTGTTATTACACATTGATCCCCCGTAATCGCCAGATACACATCTTCTTTCCCTTTGGGAACATTTGTCGTACACCTGATATTTATTCCGAAGTTTTCGGTCTCCAACGTGATCTTGTTGCGTCTTCTCATAAATGACAAAGTGCATTCAAATCCCTTTTTATTCAGCTTCTTCCATTCATCCCATCCCTTAAATTCTTCTCCTTTGTGCACACTCAGTTCATTGTCCGCAAGGTTGTTTTCCGTAGCATCTTCACCGTCAAGACGGATACAGCAATGCTCCGTATATCCGCTTCCCTCCGGAAGTCTGTCATCTGATGAAAACAGGAGTATGTAAGCACAGTGCCATATAAGATTGGCAGTGGGAAGACTCATTGTTCTAAGCTTGATCCTCATTCCGTTGATAACCGGAATTGCTTTTGAATATGCCTTCCTATACCCCTCTATCTGCACATTGGGAATATCCCCCTCTATCTTGTCGGTATAGGTTATTTCCTGCACTATCCTCGGGATATACTTTTCATCGATCTGCTGCCCCGTATCATTAAATGAAGCATTCATGATATGGCAATGCTCTCCGGTAAATGCCAGATAACAGTACCTTATTGCATCCGGAAGCGCTACGGTCACATCAAAAATACGTTTTGATGTGGCAATCTTAAGCCGTACATGATCTCTGTATTTTGAAGCTTCGATCTCATAGTGCGTTACACCCTTTTTATCTTCAGCGAATCCTTCATCTGCAGGCAACTCCTGTACACGTATATCTCTGGCCTGCGTAGCGATCACATGACCGTCAAGCCATATCTCTGCATACTCTACATACTGAAGCAGTCTTATCTCTCTGTCATCGTTATGCACACAGGCATCATGTGAATCAAAAAGAATTATCGTAGGAATCGAAATATCTTCTTCAAATCCCACCTCTGCCTGGCTGTCCATCTTTATCTCCATTTTACTTTCGGTAATCTGTATTCCCTCCGAAATATGCTCCTTGTACTCGTTAAAATACATTTCACCCGAAGTTACCAGATCTTCGCTGTTTCGTGATGCAAGATAGTTTTCTTTGTATCGCATCATATATTCCGTATCGTGGTCGATCATATCAACCATGATCTCGCAGAATTTCGGATCGAGCTGAGCACCCGCCTTTTTGATAATCTCTTCTCTGACTGTACTCTGAGGCATGATCTCTTTGTTATTTCTCTTGGACGTCATCGAATCGTATTCATCGGCCACCGCAACTATTCTTGCATACACAGGAATATTCTCCCCTGACAGTCCTTCGGGATATCCCTTGCCGTCATATCTTTCATGATGATACTTGGCGCCGATATAAAGAGACGGAAACTCATCTATGTTTGAAAGCAATTCCGCACCAATCTCGGAATGCTGCTTAAAAAACTTATCTTCTTCCGTAGTCAGGCCGGTATCCTTTTTTATTATCTCATCAGGTATACCGATCTTTCCGACATCATGCATAAGCCCCGCAAAGTATGCCTCATCACATTCTTTTTCATCCATCCCCGCAAGTCTTGCTATTTCCCTTGAATACTCAGCAACTCTTAAGGAATGACCTTTGGTATATTCAACTTTCGCATCGATAGCCGTCACAAGCGCCGTCGCGGTTTTTTCATATAAACGCCTAAGACTTTCATGTTCTCCTTTTAAGTTATCAATCTCAATCTTGTTGGCTCTTTCCACTCTCTCATTCATATCAAGCAGCGCAAAAATATACAATCCTACAACCATCGATACCGCAGCAATATCAACAAACGAGAAGCCTGCGATGTAATACTGTGCAAGTGATGCAAAAATACAAACAGCATCAAAAAGAAATACCGATAAAGCCAGCTTTCCTTTAATACTCTTTCTGTATATGAACAGAGTGACGATCTGCAATATCATGACCGCGTACGGGAACATATAACTTACATAAAACAACGAAGACCTATGGTACAGGTTGTATTCATCAAAAGTATAATAAAGTCCCGTAAACTGTGATAGGATCACAAGAAAAAGCGCTATTGCACCTAAAACGTAAGATATCTTAAGAGTTATCGGTATCTTAGGTACATCGCCTTCATTTCTTAAAATATCATCCAGATAAAAGTTTATTGTAAGTAAAACGAACACTGTCGTGAAAAAGACAAAGAAATTACCGACTCTGACCGCATAATAACTATGCGTATCAAGCCTTCCTTTATACAAATAGGAAATCCTGTCCGCTTCAAGCCATATCGCCGCGCCCACCTGCATCATCAAAAGAATAATCTTTCTGCGCCTTGACATGATCTTACTTATAAAGGTAAAAAGAGCTATGATGGCACATACGGATGCAAGCGCAAGCATAATATCAACTTGATATAGTTTAAGCGTATCCAACATTCTCGTTTTCCTTTCCCTACCGTTCTTTCGATGTCTTTACTCAATTCCCAATAGCTTTTCCATATCATCCCAGTTAAAGATCTTTAGATTCTTTCGCAGATCTTTCATCTTAGCGGCATCTTCTTTCGGGAGTCTGTATTCATCAACCTGATCAAGCACCATCAAAACACCGTCATAATCCATCATTGGAACAAGCTCTTTTAATGCTTCATAAGCATCAGAAAGATCCTCTGTAGATATTTCAGCCTTATTGGCATCACCTGCTTCATCAGACATTTCTCTGAGCTTTTCAAGCTTATGTTCATACTCTCTGTAGTCCTTCATCAGTTCACCGATGCCGTTACTGATATATTCAATATCATGCGCATTTCCCGCATCTTCCATCAGGCGGAATCTCTCGGAAAGATCAAGCGCTCCTATTATCCTTGAGGAACTCTTTAGCGCATGCACCTTTATGGTATACAGCTTGATATCGTTATCCTTATACGCTCCCTCAATAAGCGCAGCATTATCTTCAATCGTATCAAGGAACATATTCAGCGAATCGATAAATGCATCCGCTCCTCCGCAGTATTTGATTCCGTCATCCACGGATATCTCCGGAATATTTCTAAGCCACTCATATTCATTCGGAAGCTCATTTTCTACAGCCTCGGCATCGGCATCCGTAGGCTTCATCATGATATTTTCAGGCAGATGCTTCATTATGGCATTTTCGACCTGAACCGTATCTATAGGTTTTGCAAGGAAACCGTTGAAGCCTTTTTCCAGATAGAACGATTCTCCAACCGTCTGATTGGCGGTAAGTGCATATACGGGAAGATCGGGATGATTTTTCCTTATATGCTCAAGAGTCTCGATTCCGTCCATTCCGGGCATCATATGATCAAGCAATACCACATCGAATTTTCCCGTCTTTAATTTTTCAAGACACTCTTTTCCGCTCTCGGCTGTAGTTATAAACATCTTCGTTGGTTTCAAAAGACCTTTAATAACCGCAAGGTTCATCGCATTATCATCTACAACGAGGATATCCGCTTCGGGCGCAATAAACTTAGGCACGTAAACGCCCTTGCCCGCCGTGTCGTTATCTTCATGGAATGCTCCTATCTCATGGTCGTCTATAATCTTCTGAGACAGCGTTAAGATAAATTCACTTCCTTCACCATATTCACTCTCGCACCAGAGCTTGCCGTTCATAAGAAGCGCAAACTGCCTGGATATATCAAGTCCGAGTCCCGTTCCCTGGATGGAGCTGTTCTTTTCCTCGTCCAGACGTTCATAAGCATTAAAGAGCTTATCAAGATCTTCTTTCTTAACGCCTATTCCGGTGTCTTTTACGGATATCCTAAGTGCACATGAAAGCTCACTTTTTTCCGTAACCCAGACCTTTAAAACAAATCCGCCTTCTTCCGTATATTTAACGGCATTGGTAAGCAGATTAAGTATTATCTGTTTGATCTTTCCCTCGTCTCCGTACAGTCTTACGGGAGTGGTAGGATCGACATCAACATCAAAACTCAGCTTTTTGGCTTCACTTCTTACCCTGATCATCTTGATAACGGATCTTAGCATCTCTACAACGTCGTATTCCTGCTCGACAAGATGCATCTTACCCGACTCGATCTTTGAAATATCCAAAAGGTCGTTTATAAGACTAAGAAGCGATTCCGTCGCTCCCTTTATGTCATGGGCATATCCAAGAACCGATTGATAATAACCCTCCGGTACACCTCGTCCGTCCTCTCTTATGATCATCTCATCCATTCCCAGGATAGTGTTAATGGGAGTTCTGATCTCATGGGACATATTGGCAAGAAACCTTGATTTTGCCATATTGGCCTTCTCGGCTTCTTCCTTACTATCCTGTATCTGCAAGTACTGCTTTCTTATGACGGTTCCGTTCATAACACGCCATACGATAAAACCGACCAAAGAAACAAGAAGCGCGATCATAAGAATCCTGACTGTAATAAGTTCAAAGAACTGAGGCTCTTTTCTTATGTCAAAAGAGGTATCGTTAAAAACTGTCTTTCTGTCTCTTCCCAGGATCTGTATATGCAGAACATAGTTGCCGTATCCAAGCCCCGTATATTCCAGGTTGGACAGCCTGCTCTGCTCTATCGTCATACCTTCGTCATCCGTTCCTTCCAAAAATACCCTTACGGTCGGATTGGACATACTGTAATCAAGTACCGCAGGAATGATCTGGATTCGTCCGTTTCCGGCAGGGATTGAATACCCGCCGTTTTCATCCGGAAGTATCACTTCTCCGTCATATACAATCGAAGCTATCGCAACTTTAACAATAAGTTTTTCTTCCAGGAAGTTGTTGATATTAACCTTGGAAACTCCGGTCCTGCCGGCGATATAAAGATTTCCGTCATCCGAAAGAAAACTGTAGCTATGCGCAACGGGTATACTGGTAACTCCGTTTACCATGGTATATAATCTGTAATCCGATATATTGTCATCAAACAATTCCTGTTTTTTTACAACATACAATCCCTGCGATGACATAAACCAGTAATTGTCGACGTTATCCGTAAAAACATCAAAAACGTTGTTATACGGGAATGATTTTACTTCGGTAATTTCTCCGTCTTTCATATACTCCACTGAATTGGAAGTTATTATCCAGTAAAGCCCATTTACTTTATCTTTTTTTAGTCTCATGATAACGTCGCTGGTAAGCTTTCCTTCCATTTTTCTCGCGCCGCTATCATCTATAACATATACGCCGTCTCCATCGGTTCCCGCAAAGATTTCACCGTTATCGCTCTCGGTAACGGTAAGTATAACGGTATTCATCATTCCGTCATCGCTTCCGACAGTTCTTTTTACCTGATAGTCTTTTATATAAACAAGCCCATCATTGGTACCAACGGCAACAGTTCCGTCCGTCATCTCATATGCGCAGCGGATCTCGTTGGAAGGAAGCCCGTTTTCGGTAGTGTAAGATTTTATCGAGGTATCTTTTTCATAACAAATAAGCCCTTTATTCCCTGAAAAAGTGGAAATCCAAAGCTTACCGTTTTTATCTTTCATAAAGTGGCGTATTCTTATATTTTTGAGATATTTTGTAAGATCGTTACTGACCGAATTATGCCCGAGTCCTGCTATATACAGACCGTCATCCGTTCCGACGTACAGTTCTCCGCCGTAGAAGCATGTGGCGTTGACCACTTCATCAGGGATTCCCGAAAGCGCGGTGAAGTTCTGGAAATTGTTTACTACAATTTTCATTACCCCCTGTCTGGAAGATACAAACCACATGTTTCCCTGATAGTCGGAGGTTTGCATTTCAATAGCCGAATCCATAGGAAGATTATCAAGCACATTAAATCTTCCGACCTCGGTAAAATAACCGATCACCGAGCCCGAAGAAGCCCATATTCTCTTACAGTCATAGCTTAGCCAGTGAATATTACCGGCATCTGTCGCATCATAGCAAATAAGACTTTCGACATTTTGACCAAGGCTACCGTAATAGATATGCCCGGTTTCCGTTCCGAAATACAGGATTCCCGGTTCGCGGGGATCCGCAAGAATAGTGGTTATAAGACCTGTCCCAAGCTCTTCGCTTTCATAGTATTGGCTCACCGTATCACGGGATAATTGAAAAACTGCACCGTTCTTGGTCTGGCCGTAAACATTTCCGACAGCATCCGAAGTAAGCTTTAATACTCTCTCACCATTGATCCTGTCATCATCTATAGAATGAAGATTCATTTCTGTATCCACGTAGTCAACACCGGATGATGTCGCAATATAGACATTTCCGTGCATATCCTCCGCGAAACACCTGATTGATGAAGACGACAATCCTTCGTCCTTTGAATAATGGATATAATCATTTTTATCAAGAACAACCACACCGTTGTCATTTGTTCCGACCCAGATACGTTTTTTTCTGTCTTCAAATATATATCTTCCGTTTGTAAGTCCCATAGATGCGGGTAATCTTTCAAAAGATGAACCGTCATATCTTATGATTCCGGCATACCCGCCTATCCAGATGTAACCGTCGGAAGCTCCGAGAATACAGTTTGCTTCCGATGTTGGAATTCCGTTTGTCGCATCATAAACTTTGGCCATGTATCCGACATCGCCAAGCTGGCCGGTTGCCGCATATCCACCGCCGTTCAGAGATTCCTCTTCCTGCTCCTCGTTACCTTGTACATCTGCAAAAGCAGGTACCGATATATTTCCCAAGCAAAAGACAAAAAGAAGAATTGCAATATATATTTTTTTAATGTATTTGCCCGTCATTATCAGATACGACCTCCATTGTAACCGGTAATCATATCAGGAATATTTTCTCAGAATGTTCTTAACTTCGCTGAATGAATCAGCAAATGCCTCTACACACTTTGGATCAAATCTGGTTCCCGAACCGTCAAGGATTACATCCAACGCATCTTGGTAGTTCGACGCAGATTTATATACACGCAGTGACGTCACCGCATCAAATACATCTGCAATTGCCATGATACGCGCAGACAAAGGAATGACTTCTCCGTGAAGTCCCTCGGGATATCCTGTGCCGTCCCAGTGTTCATGATGGTAAGCTGCCATGTTCCTTGCCTCTTTGAGATAGTTTTCTCCCTTCATGGAGCTTATCGTATTATCCAGTATCTTTTTCCCCTCAATGGTATGAGTCTTCATGATCTCAAATTCCTCGTCGGTAAGCGCATCCGGCTTATTGAGGATTGAGTCGGGAATCTTGATCTTGCCTATATCATAAAGAGGCGTAGACATCTCAACATCTTTCATATATTTGAGAGTTAGTTTCTCGGGGTAATAGCCTTTCCTCTTTAGTCCTTCCAATATGATCCGCACATAAGCGGTCGTCTTCTGAATATGCGCTTTTGAGTCGATGTTCTGACTTTCCACGATATCCGCCATGGTGGCCACTAGTCCGGCCTGCATCTTTTCATTGGACTGTGCGAGTGTCAAAACATTTCGCATCTGTTCGGCTGTCGTATTGGCCATCTTGCAAATGGAATTATAGAGCCTCTCAAGCTCGTCATTGGTCCTTATATCAAGTTTTTCCAGCTTTCGAACACTCTCATCGAGTTCATCCTGATCTTCGATACTCTCCATAAACTCGTCAATGCGCATTTCGAGAGCACCTATCGGATATACAAGATTGTGCGCCGCCATAATAAAGCCGCACGAAAGAATGAGCGCGCAAAATCCGGAAAAAGTCAAAGTTATTTTGATCACATATTTTTTCAGGAACATGTTGTAATCTTTAAGCGAAACTTCCGCACCTACATAAAAGACCTTATCTTCCGTTACATGTATCTGTTCATAAGATGTGATCAGATATCCGTATTTTCCTATAGACTCGCGTGAACCGCTTTCCGGTACGTCATAAAGAACATTCATTGAATCCTTAAGGAAATTTGCATCATCTGTCTTTTCACCTATAAAGCCGCTCTTTTGAAAATCCTCGTCTGTATCAAAAATCATATAGATACTGTCATTTTTTATATCAAAAACATATAGACGTTCGATCAAAGGAATCGATTCTTTTAGAGACAGAAGCATTTCATTATACTGAAGATACTTAACATCTCTGTATTCGTTAACCTTGACATTCTTTTGGGCAAATGCCTCAAGATATCTTTGTTCTATCGAAGTCGCCACCAGTTTGGCGACATCAGCCGACATATTTCTTCCTCTTTCTTTTGCCTCATCAAAATTGACTCTGGAACTTACCACTCCGAGGATAACGGATGTAAAAATCGTAACAAGCATGAGGACAACCACAACTTTTACCATAATGGATGTGTTGCCCTTTTTGCTGTTCTGCACTATTTCTTTTCTCTCTTTGTTGGAAAGAGGTGTCTGTTTCCATCTGCTGTTCCACATTATCATCCTTAAATCCTGAGGAACCAGTCTATACAGACCATATGCAGCCAGAACGGAGATGCTCTTATCGATCACATTAAGCGTTATGACCAGAATTATCATTGCTATAACAAAGTTCTTTTCACTGGAACCGCCCATAAGCCTAGCGGTATCATTTATGTAATTGAGCTGGGGTTTTTCCAAAAGCAGCCACTGAAAGAGCGCACCGAGTACACCGCTCATAAATGCGGAATCCAGAATAAAGCAGAGTAATTTTTTAAAAGTTATATTTTCTTTCCCGATATATACCGTAGCCCTGATGGCCACAAAAACTCCTATCATTGCATAGCACATAGAATCGGGAATAAAAAAGCCATAGATAAGATATGTCAGGACAGCTACCAAAATTGCAGGTAATTGTCCCCACGCAAACGCCATAGAAATAGTTCCGATAGTATCAAGATATATCGGAAGATTAAAAAAAACCGTGATTCTCAGGGCAATGATATTAACTGCCACGCATATTACCACCCAGCGAATAAACTCTATTTGAAGTTGTTTGCTCTTACTTAAATGTCCCTTCACTAAGATAAATCCCCTCATGGATATAAAGAGGCGGTAACGAAAAAAACATTACCGCCTCCCAACTTCTTAATAAATCAAGTCAATCTATATTCTGTTTATTCCGAGATCTTAAATACATCGATATCCTTCTGGACGTCGTTGGCGATATCGGAAATCTGAGTAGCAATCGAAGAAACCTCTTCCATCATGTTGCTTACAACAGATGTTGAAGCACTTGTCTCCTGAGTCGTTGCTGCATTGGTCTCTGCGATGGACGACAGGGATTCAACAACACCGACAACGGAGCTTCTGATATCATCAAGTCTCTGAACCGTTGACGAGATCTCATCAATACTTTCGAGGTTATTGATGATCTCACCCTCAACAGATCCGAATATCTCTTTGGTCTGCTGAACATATTCGTTCTGCCTGTCAATTATCTTCTTAACGTCATCCATAGCCTCGATCGATCTCTTGGAGTTATCAATAAGCTGCTGGATGATATCGTTGATCTCTTTCGTTGTATCCGCGGTCTGTGAAGCAAGTGAACCGATCTCACCTGCAACAACCGCGAATCCGCGCCCCGCATCTCCTGCTCTTGCAGCCTCAATAGAAGCATTCAGTGACAAAAGATTGGTCTGGGTTGCGATAGATGCAATAAGCTCGGAAGCCTTTGCAATCTGGTCTGCGGAATGGCTTGTCTCCGCCGTCTGCTCGTACATCGCATCAACAGCCTGCTTGGTCTTTTCGTTGACTTCGCCGAGTTCTCTGAGGATCTCTCCGGCTTTCTTGGAGGAATCCTGCATGGACTGAGAAGCCTCTTTAAGCTGCATTGTCTTTTCCTTGGTCTCCTCAACCATAACTCCGATCTCTTTTACGGAATCGGTAGCGTTCTTGGTCTCGATAGACTGATTGGTTGCGCCCTGAGCAATATCGTGAACCGCTACATCAACCTGACCTATAGATTCAAGCGTGGACTCCGAATTCTCACGAAGTTTGCCGGATCCACTCTGCAGATTTCCTGACAAAGTTCTGAGCGATCTGATAGTCGATTCCACGGCTCCCGAAAGGTTCTTGGTAGCATTTGCGATAAGTCCGACCTCATCCTTACGTCCGTCGTACTTGGCAAGTGCGGACTGCTTGGTAATATCAAGTGTTCCGAGATCCTTGATAACGTGTGTAACGCCCTCGATATCCTTGGATATTGCTTTGGATACAAGGATGACTCCCACAAGTGAAAGGATGAACACGATAGCAGTCAAAATAAGAATCTTATTACTAAGAGCATTTATATCGCTCATGAAATCACTTTCGGGATCTTCTACTATGAAACAGAATCCGAAAGCGGGGATACTTCTGTATGACATAATCATCTTGCCGGTTCCCGCTCTGTTAAACATAAAGAATCCCTCGGGATTTTCCTGCATTTTTTCAATTGCGGCAAGGTGATTTGGATCTTCGATCGCTACTCCAAGAAGTGCGGAATCTGGTGCAAATACATAAGCCGGAGGTGATCCGGTATTGGGGTCTCCACTACTTAACAGATACATCTGCGCCTCATCAAGTCCCTCGGCACTAAGTCCGACGATAATATCCTGAAGCTCTTCAACATAAACGCAGCCTCCGACAAAACCTATGGCCTTGCCCGCTGCATTATAAACATTTGAAAAAGCCATCGCAACGTTCGTATTGGTTGCCGGCGAAAGAACAATACCTGCGACAAACTGTCCGCCCAGAGTATCAATGATCTGAGTGAAGCCGGCCATCTCGGCATTGGCTATCTGTCCGACAAATGATTTATCGGTATGAGTGTAAACCTTGGTGGCATCATCGGCTACGTACATACTTTCTACATCAGATCTTGTCGAGACAATGCTCTCCAAAGTCTTCTGTGCAACCTGCTGTGCCTCCGCGTCGTCTACGTGCTCCATGAGGTAAACGACCTTAGGGTCTCTTGCATAGGTATTACATAGCCTTTGCAATTCCGTCAGGTGCTTATCAATTATGATCGCACGGCTCTCGGTAAGCTCAGCCAGCCTTACCTCTGTCTGTTTTCTCATAATAGATCTTGTTGTTGTATTGATTATGCCGTAAATAGCTCCAAGTCCGATAAGAATAACAAGACCAATTACAAGACTCATCTTAACGTAAATCTTCAAATTGTTGATCTTCTTCATTACTCAGCCTCCTTGACGCACCAAAGAAAAACATGCCGGGAATAATTATCTGACAATTAAAAACGTTATATATACATCTTACCATTTTGTTCGTAAATTTATTCTAAATCTTATCGGCAAATCATTAACTTTTTATAAAATTATGCAATTTTTCAAAGCTCGTATTTGGACTTTTTCCTGGTGATCTCATTCATGTAGGAAGCGGTGATGATACCTGTAGGAAGCGCAATGACAGCCATTCCCATAAGCGCAGAGATCATGGTGATCATACGTCCTACCGGAGTAACGGGCGAGATATCACCGTATCCGATAGTCGTGATAGATATAGTAGCCCAATAAAGGGCATCAAAGAACGTGTTAAAAAGATCCGGCTCAAGCTGAAATACCAGCATGGCGGATACAAAAATATACACAAGTATCAGAATAAGAACTGCCAATAGCTGCGTCTTAACCTTCCTGAGCACGTTGGCAATTATTATCATAGTCTTTGAATAACGGATTAGTTTGAATATTCTAAAAAATCTAAAGAGCTTAAGAAGGCGGATAAATCCGGAAACAGGCACAAACAGTGCTATAACGGGTAGAATGGACAAAATATCCATGATCGCAAGAGGCGTAAGGATATAAGCAAAATAAGTCCTTACGCTCTTAAAGCCCATCTTGTAATCCGCAGTATAGACTCTCGCGCAGTAGTCTGTAAAAAAGATAAGGCTCGTAAAAAGCTCTATTGCACGGGTGTATATATTCTCACCTTTCATCGTCATGGGAAGAAGACCTACAATGACGGCTGCCGTGATCATGACGTCATAGGCCCTACTTGATTTGTCACCTACACTTGATACTTCTAGTACTTCATAGATTCGCTTCTTGATGTTGTACATACCAATCCCTACCTTGCTCCGACAAACAGCGCCAAAAAACCAAGAACTGCAAGCGCAACGGTAATGATCCTGCAAAGCGCTATAAACACCTTGGCCTGTCTGATCTTGACATTCTCGTATACACCGTCATCCCCGATGAGATGGCTTGATCCATTAACATCATTTCGCATACAAATTACCTCTATTTCAATGGTAGCACAGGAGTGTTACAGAAGCAATTTGATTAATTTATGAAAGATATCTGCTCGTATTTGTCGGGAAGCTCATTAAGATATCCGAAGCACTTATAGGGATCTGCTATTATTCCGTGCTCAGCACAGAATCTGTTGAATACGGTCAAAAGAGCTTTCTCATTCGGACTCTGAAGCTCATAGGCATTACCGTATGTCTTGATATAGCGCGACTTCATTCCGGGGAAATGCTTATCGAGAGCAGCATAATAGTATTCACGGTCTCCTTCTCTAAGCGTAAGTCCCATACCGAATATTATGATGCCCTTTACGCCCACGCGGGCACATTCCGACAGTATCGGCATGATATTCTCTTCCGTATCGTTTATAAAGGGCAGGATCGGCGTCATCCATACTACGGTCGAGATTCCTCTTTTCTGCATTTCTTCTAAAACCTCTATGCGGCGTTTGGTATTGCAGACATTAGGCTCAAGGATCTTGCACAGCTCATCGTCATAGGTTGTAAGAGTCATCTGGACAACGCACTTAGCCTTCCTGTTTATCTCATCAAGAATATCTATATCGCGCAGTATCCTGTCAGACTTGGTCTGTATCGCAAGGCCGAACTCATAACGTGCTATGATCTCAAGGCACTTCCTTGTGAGCTCAAGCTGCTCTTCGCAGTGCATATAAGGGTCTGACATTGCTCCTGTACCTATCATGCACTTCTTTCGCTTGGATTTAAGCGCCTTTTCAAGGAGCTGTGGTGCATTCTGCTTAACTTCGATATCCTCGAAATCATGCGTGAATTGATAGCACTTGCTCCTTGAGTCGCAATAGATGCAGCCGTGTGTGCATCCCCTGTAGATGTTCATCCCGTGAAGGCCGTTGTTTGAAGTTAATATTCCTTTTGCATCCACAAAATGCATAGGTCACTCCTTATTACAAATCTTATCTATACTGGTAGGAAGATGCATCATATGATGCGAAGTCATAGGTGTTAAGATCATTCCGCCGATAGTAAGCCTTCCCCAGAATACAAGGAGCCATACAGAGCGGAAATCGGTTGTCACACCACCCTCTTCAAGGATTCTCATAACCCACTCTTCGGGAACCATGTTCTTAATTTGCTCAAGAGTAAGTCCTGCCAAAATACGGCGTGTGTTCTTTCCTACTTCTATCATGTAATTCTTAAGTTCTTTTGCATTTATGTTCTTGGCCCATTCGGTTAGTTCATCGGGTTCAAGCGCATTACCGGTGTCAGTTATGGATGAGCCTATCTTCTTTTGCCACTCGTCATTAAATATCTGATTGCCGTTCTCCATAAGTATATTGCTGACAAGGTCCTCAATCCTGTAGGTATGCCATAGCTGCCAGCACATAGGTACCGTCTTACTTCCCGCGTAGTGAAGATCCGTATCCCAGGTTTCCCTCTGGACAATCTCATTTTGGTTTCCATTAAGCACATGATCAAGAACTATATCCGCAACAGTCTTCTCTGCTCTCCCCGAAACTGACGCAGGATGTACAAGCGCATGAAGCTCCAGTGTAAGATCTTTGATCTTGGATAGATCGTCTCCTTCAAGTGCGGCCTTTAATTCTTCAAAAGTAGTGTTGATAGTATTAAACATCTCATCCTTATTCAATTCAGTATACCCCCTTGTGTTTTTTGTTGGATGAATCTTATTTCATATTTCCTACTCTCAATGAATATGATAGCTCTTTTAACGCGACAACATACTGTCGTGTTTATAAAATATTATATCCGCTTTTAGGAAATAATTCCGTAGAATGAATTATTTATTTCCAGTTAAGACCAAGTCAATATTAAATTGGATTTTGAATTACAAATATTGTATTATTCTGTTTTGTAAAAAGTATTAGGTAGGAAAACATCATGTCATTTACAGAATCAGAATTTAATCCTAGCAACTATAAGGATGTGCTAAAAATTTATAACTCTAATAAAGATTTTCTTCTTCATCATCTTGGACAAAGTCAAGTGGATGAAGCTTTTATTATTAAAGAAACTCTTGAAATGAAAGAACATGGCTTCTGTTCTCAATTAGTTCTACAGAATGGAATGCCAATTGCAATTTTAGAATATATGCTTCAATCATCTGGAAGCGTATATTTATCTTTACTAATGCTTTTAAAGGATTCACAAAATAAAGGATTAGGAACTGATATATATAGATTTTTTGAACAAAATATGATTAATATTAGGGCTTCCGAAATACGTATAGACGTAGTTAATGATTATCATCCAAATGTAGTGCCATTTTGGGAACGGATGGGTTTTGTTGGGCAGAATGAAGATACATTAACGTGGGGACAAAAAACATCTATAGTGTTAGTAATGAAAAAGTTTTTATAATGACTTCTTCGATTTTATAGATTTAAACAGAGTTGAGATTCGTCTCTCTTCTGTCGTTTTTCTCATTTTTTGAATTTAAACAGTATAATTTATATTCATCCCTCTGTTGCTTTTAGTATTTCGCTAATACCAACAGATAATTTAATTTAATTAGCACTGTTAAAAAATGCCATAATACATATCCCAACAGACACCCGGTACTAAGTACGACTGTTGAAAATAGAGAAACAAAAAATCCTACAGAAAAAAGGAGCTTAAAGTATATATAAGTGAAAAATAATCCGACCGCAGTATCCTATAACTAACTGCATGGATAAGAAAAAAAGAAATGCGGCTGGCTGAAAAAGTCAGCCGCAGTAGTATGATTCGTGGACATCTATCGCATGGACCGCGTTATCCTTCTGATGTCGTCCCTTCGGTCCTAGTCAAAAGGACTACTGTCTCAACATGCGGTACTACTGCTGATAATTTAAACATCCTACGTAGATACTGGGCCCAGGTATGTTCACCCCTTTTTTACATAGTTTGGAATGAAGGGGTGAAGAAATAGCGTACAACTATTTATACATCAACATCGATTTCCATTTATATAGAAAATCAATATGTGCCATTACTATGTCTGATTTATACTTTCTCATTAGTTTTGACAACGGCTTTACAAATTCCTCGTTCCATTTTTTATGATCCGGATACATCAGCTTCAGCATATATAGCTGCGCAAATAATCTCCTAGTAGGAATATACTTCTCACCTTGTGGCATCCTAGGTAACGCTGTGAATATCCAATAGTACAATCTAGAATAATGGGCACATTTATTTCGTAAATCCGTAAGACACCTAAACCAACTATCAAGTACCTGATAATTCACACCATATGTATCTTGTGCAATAGTCGCTTTATCTATATTAGGTAG
>JAEEGJ010010132.1_pt1 | contig 24736 bp, 15 predicted proteins | sample 8958761 | NCBI WGS metagenome assembly JAEEGJ01 (sample SAMN16246546, study PRJNA631951) | gut metagenome | biome: gut microbiome; feature: rumen; material: RS-attached | host: Bos | place: Iran: Karaj | collected 2018-10 | reverse complement strand
ATTGACAGATAAAAATGACATGTTATGAAAGTAAATACTTCTGTACAAGGAAAAAGAGAAGAGTGAGATGAGCCGGAGACTTTTCGGTTTTATGAAAAAGCCGGATACAACAGCAGCGACAAGACAGCCTTTATTCAGTGGCTGGGAATGGAGAAATAAGGCAGATGGCTTCATAGGTGACAGAACATCCGGCTCCTAAGAAAAGGAAGTAAAAATGATGGAAGATAAGATCATAGCTGCATGCGGAAATGATTGCGCCGCCTGCCCGAGGTATACGGCACATCCGTATGAGAAAACAGATGAAGAGCTGCGTAAGACCGCAGAATTATGGATGAAGATCGGTTATCGGGATCATATTGTGTCAAATGAAGAGATATCTTGTCATGGTTGTAAGCCCGAAAACTGGTGCAGATACCGGGTAATAAAATGCTGCGTGGACCGAGGGATAAAAACCTGCGGTGAGTGCCCTGAGTATCCTTGCGACAATATAAAAGATTGTTTTGAGGTGACAAAATCCTTTGAGCCGATGTGCCGTAAGGTCTGTACTGACGATGAATACGAGAGGTTAAAAACGGCATTTTTTGAAAAAGAGAAGAATCTTACCGGCAAAATGGTGAAATTGGATCCGGTGCAGAAAGCGGATATTGAGCTTTTATGGAGAATGCAGGTCGAGGCATTCACGGATCTTCTGGACAAATATCAGGATTTTGATTTGAGTCCCGCTGCTGAAAGCATTGATAAAGTCATAGCCAGATTCGAGCAGCCATGGACAAAGTATTACTTTATTATTGCAGGCGGAATAAAAGTTGGAGCCATTCGAGTAGTAGACAAACAGGATGGCAGCAGAAAACGTATATCACCAATCTGGATCATGCCAGAGTATCGAAATAAAGGCTATGCGCAGCAGGCAATTCTGGCGGCTGAAAAGATATATGGTTCGGATCACTGGTGTTTGGATACCATTCTGCAGGAAAAAGGCAATATTCATCTCTATGAGAAGCTTGGCTATCATCAGACAGGCCAGGTCGATAAGATCAATGATAGGATGGATATTGTGTACTACGAAAAGGATTGAGGGTTAGCGCTTGGATTATCCGGATTCCACAGAAAAGGAGAATAAATGATCAGATTTATAGAAACTGCTGATGAAAAAAGAAGGATTGCAAGAGAAATTCTTGAATCCCTGACCGATTGGTTTGAAGTAGAAGAGAGCCGGGAAAAGTATATCGCAGATTCGGCAGGACAGCCTTTCTGGGCTTCTGTTGATGAAGGTATTAACGAAGGTTTTCTTTGCCTTAAAGAGACCGGGAAAGAGACAATGGAACTTGCCGTAATGGGAGTCCGCAAGGAGTGTCACAGGAAGGGGATAGGAAGGAGGCTTTTTGCAGCGGCCAAAGATTATGCTGCCCGGAAAGGATACGAATTCATTCAGGTTAAGACTGTCCGATCAGGTGTATATGAGGATTATGACATAACAAATGAATTTTATAAGAGCCTTGGCTTTAAAGAGCTTGAAGTATTACCGGATTATTGGGATGAAGCGAATCCTTGCCAGATCTATGTGATGTCTTTGAAAAGCACGGTAAATACGATAGAGGCACGCCACAGTTATCGCGGGACATACTTGCAGGAAAATGTACCTGAAGAAGATCTTATAACGATAGCAGGAGCAGGGATAAATGCACCGTCAGGATGCAATAAACAGACTACCGATGTGATCATTGTCAATGATCCTGAGATCCTTGCCCGGGTAAAGGCACAGATCGATCCTCCGGTCGCAGGGACGGCTCCCGCCATGATCATTGTCCTGTCAAAAAGAATCAATGCATACAGGGATAGGTGCTTTGCCGTTCAGGATTATTCTGCGGCTATAGAGAATATGCTGCTTGCCATCGTTGAGTTGGGCTATCAGAGCTGTTGGTATGAAGGGCATATCACCGATGACGACAGGATCTGCGATAAGATTGCTTCTGTCCTGAATGTACCGAAGGGATATGATGTTGTATGTATCCTTCCTGTAGGAAAGGCGGCAGATGAAGTCCATTCTCCGAGTAAAAAGCCTTTTTCTGAAAGAGTACGCTTTAACAGATGGTCATGAGATTTCCGTCAATAAATCAGATTGCAGTGATGGATTTCCGGGCACATTAAGAGAAGAAAGAGTGAAAATGATGGAAGATAAACTTAAGGAGAACAGCCATTTAAAGACTGTTCGCGTTGTGGCAGCAGTTATATGTGACTCTATAGAGAACAAAACAAAGATCTTTGCTACGGCCAGAGGTTACGGCGAGTTTAAAGGCGGCTGGGAATTCCCGGGCGGAAAGATTGAAGAAGGCGAGACGCCTCAGGAAGCTACAGTTCGTGAGATAAAAGAAGAGCTAACTGCTGAGATCAAGGTGGGAGAGTTGATTCATACCATCGAGTACGACTATCCCACATTTCATCTTTCTATGGACTGCTTCTGGGCGGAGGTTGTACGCGGAGAGCTTGTACTAAAAGAAGCTCAGGACGCAAAGTGGCTTACGAAGGAGACGCTGAGAAGCGTGCAGTGGCTGCCGGCAGATCTGACCCTGATAAATAAGATTGAGGCGGAGATGAAATAGAGCTAAGATTGTAAAATCAAACAGGTACATGAGGAGAAAGTTACATGACTCTTAGAGATTTCAAAAATGAAGATGCACCGATCATTGCCTCGTGGCTGCGGTCTGAGGATGAGTTATACAGGTGGTCGGCGGACAGGTTTAACAAGTTTCCGCTTGAAGGGGACGACATTATTGCAAATTATGAGCCGGCTGTTAAGTCGGGGCGTTTCTTTCCGCTTACGGCGGTAGATGATGAGGGAAATGTGGTAGGGCATTTTATTGTGCGTTATCCGAAAGAGGATGATGACAGCTCAGTAAGGTTTGGCTTTGTAATAGTTGATCCAAATATCAGAGGAAAGGGCTACGGCAAGAAAATGCTGAAGGCCGGCATAGAGTTTGTTAAGGAGCGCCTTCATGCTTCACGCATTGATCTTGGCGTTTTTGAGAATAATGAGAGCGCAAGGCATTGTTATGAAGCCGTAGGTTTTACAGAGTATGCTCAGAGAAAATGTGAAATGCCGATAGGTATTTGGAATTGTGTGGATATGGAGTTGTTTATAAAAAGGACGCTTGAAACAGACCGCCTGTTCCTACGCCGCTGGGAAGATAGCGATGCAGAGGATTTATACAAATATGCCAGTGATCCGGATGTGGGTCCGATCGCTGGATGGCCGCCTCACCAGAACATTGAGGAAAGCCGTGATGTGATAAAGAATGTTCTAAGTGGTAAGGAAGCTTATGCCATTTGTCTGAAAGAGGACGGTAAGGCTATCGGAGCCATAGAACTGAAGCTGAACGGTCATACCGATATGACAGATCGAGATGATGAATGTGAGATGGGTTACTGGCTTGGGAAACCGTTTTGGGGTCAGGGTATTATGCCTGAGGCTGTGAAGGAAATGCTCCGCCACGCCTTTGAGGACTGTGGTATGCAGAAGGTCTGGATCGGATATTATGAAGGCAATGCCAAGTCCAAGCGTGTCCAGGAGAAATGTGGCTTTAAGTATCAGTGGAAATCTGAGAATGTGGATGTACCGCTGATGAAGGAGAAGAGGACAGGCCATGTGAGCCTGATGACGAAGGAAGATTGGGAGACTATGAAATGAAAGAATGAAATTGATGGAAGATCGAGGGATGGTAACAGATCTGATAAATCATTTGAGGAGGGTATAGGTGAATGGAAATAAAAGATGCTCGAATAGATGCAGGAAAAGCTTTTGACTGGGGAAGAACTTCTGAAGAATATGCCAGGTATAGAGATATCTATCCGGAAGAATTTTATCAGAAGATCGTGAAAAGAGGTCTCTGCATAAAAGGACAGAGGGTTCTGGATATTGGAACCGGAACCGGTGTGCTACCGAGAAATATGTATAAATATGGGGCAGAATGGACAGGAACAGATATTTCGCCGGAACAGATTGAAAAGGCAAAGGTACTGGCTTCCGCTTCAAATATGAGGATAGATTTTCAGGCTGTTTCGACAGAACAACTGGATTTTGCGGCAGAGACCTTTGATGTGATCACAGCCTGTCAGTGCTTTTGGTATTTCGATCATGAAAGAGTTATGCCTAAGCTGGCCGGACTCTTAAAACCGGGCGGAAAGCTGCTCATTCTGTATATGGCATGGCTGCCGTATGAAGACAGAATCGCCGGTGCAAGCGAAGAGCTTGTGCTCAAATACAGTCCGAAATGGTCCGGTGCCGGGGAAACAAAGCATCCGATCTGGATTCCGGATATTACATATGAGTATTTCGAGATGGAAGATCATGAGGAATATGATCTGATGGTGCCCTTTACCAGGGAATCCTGGCATGGTAGAATGAAAGCCTGCAGAGGAGTGGGAGCCTCATTGTCAGAGGAAGAATTGTTGAGATGGGATAAGGAACACAGGGCGCTTCTGGATGCGATCGCTCCGGAACAATTTGAAGTACTGCACTATGCAGCGTTGGCAGTGTTGAAGAAAAAAGATTAGAAAACGGAGGTCCTTTAAGCAGATGGAGCAGTATAAAGTACTGATCATTGATGATGATGAAGTGATCGCCCAGTCAACATCGGAATACTTTAATATGTTTGATGTTAAAAGTACATATGTGACGGGATATGATGAAGCGGTCGCTTTCCTGGAGAAAAACCTGGTCTCACTTCTATTGCTTGATATCAATCTGGGCGAACGCTCAGGTTTTGATCTGTGCAAGAGGGTGAGGGAAAATTATGACATGCCGATACTTTTCATCAGTGCGCGCAGCAGTGATGATGATGTTTTGATTGCTCTTAATATCGGCGGCGACGATTATATCAAAAAGCCTTTTACCTTAAGCATCCTGCTGGCGAAAGTCAAAGCGATACTGGAGCGCTATGAAAAGGCAAAAGAAGCCCTGCTGCAGGCGGAAGCTGCCAATAATATAAAAGTGGCTCATTCGGATAATAAGGGGGTGGATGACACGCAGATCGCCCTTACGGAAACTATCATCATGGATACCGCTAAACATAAGCTTCGCAAAGGTTCAGAAGAGATCGGATTAAAGGCCATGGAGTATAAGCTGCTTAAGTATCTTTATGATCATTCGGGCAGGGTGGTAACCAAAGATGAACTTTTAAAAGAAGTCTGGGATGATGAATTCATCGGTGAAGGCACACTGGCTGTGCATATAAGACATCTGCGCGAAAAGATAGAGGAAGATCCCAAAGTCCCGCGTCTAATAAAAACCATATGGGGCGTAGGCTATATACTTGAGTGTGCATTATGAAAAGATACAGGAATGTGGTAATCGCATGCGGTGCATTATATTTTCTGGCGGTATTGATCTTTGCCGTTCTTACTTTGAATGTCGGAGAAGATACTGACAGAGAGGCGCTGGTGTTGAAACTGAATGAGATAGCGCATAAGGTCGAAACAGATCGCGTGGATACCGGCAATATGGACTATGCGCAGTACGGAGTTGACATAGTCGTAACAGATATGATGGGAGAGGTATTGTATAGTACCGTGCCTGTTGAGAACGGAAGGCTTTCCGTTGAAACGGCGATCAAAAAGGGATATCCGTACCGTTATATTTTTGTGAACGGACAAACATCAGGCTATGTGATGATCCCGGATGACGGCATGGGAAGGACCGGGCAGCTGCGCATAAGGATCATCATAGGACTTTGTATTACCGGTGTGGCGCTTATCATAGCCGCAGGTGTGTTTGGAATGTATGTAACAAAGCGGATCTATCGTCCCTTCAGGGAGCTTAATGATTTTGCCGGACGCGTTGCGGAGGGAAAACTTGACGAACCGCTTTCCATGGACAGGAATAATATGTTCGGGGCGTTTTCCGAAAGCTTTGATATCATGCGTGAAGAACTTCGCTCGTCCCGTATGCGTGAAGCTGACCTGCAGAAGCGCGAAAAAGAACTTGTGGCATCCTTAAGCCATGATCTGAAAACGCCCATTACGGGGATCAAAGTGACCTGCGAATTACTGACTGCAAAGTTTGATGCTTCAGACGCCATGGAGGATTATAAGGAAAAGATAGCCAATATCTATAAAAAGGCAGACCAGATCGATGTGCTGGTAAGTGATCTCTTTTCCGCAACACTGGAAGAACTGGGTGAGTTTAAGGTAAACTGTACGGATGAGAGTTCACTTATCCTTACAGATATTGTACATAGATATGATGATAAGGGACTGGTGAAGGCGCAGGATGTGCCGGAAGTGCTGATACATATAGATCCAAAGCGCATGAATCAGGTGATCGGCAATATCATTTCCAATTCCTATAAATATGCAGGCACCGCGATCGAGGTAAGTTACCGCATAGTGGAAGAATATCTTGAAATGAGCATACGCGATCACGGACCGGGAGTGCCTGAAGAAGAGCTGGGAATGATCCTGGGCAAATTCTACCGTGGAAAGAAATGGGCGGAAAGTAAGGAAGAAGGCAGCGGCCTGGGACTTTATATCGCGAGCACCCTGATGGAAAAAATGGACGGGGAGCTGGTGCCTTCGAATGAAGATACGGGTTTTAAAATCACACTGATGATCCCACTCAGTTAAGAATCTGATAAGAATTCGATAATAGTTTAACAAAGAACATATAACAAAAGCCATATATAATACAGATCGTAACATGGTGAACATGAACGAAAGGATGTATTATATATGGCTTCTTCTATTTTAAAAACAGAAAAACTCTGTAAATCGTTTTCAAACGGCGGCGTGCAGCAGCATGTCATCAAGAATCTCGATCTGGAGATCATAGAGGGTGACTTTACCGTGATCATGGGAGCATCCGGATCCGGTAAGTCAACCCTTTTGTATGCCCTGTCAGGAATGGATAAACCCAGCATGGGAAAGATCCGTTTTGGGGAGAAGGAGATCCAGGATTATTCCAACGATGATCTGGCGGTATTCCGTCGCGGCAATTGCGGCTTTGTATTCCAGAGCGTTTATCTTCTGGATAATCAGACCGTTTTGGATAATGTTCTGACGGGCGCGCTCATCGTGCAGAAGAATTCACCGGAACTGGTAAAAAAAGCAAAAGATCTGCTGACGAAAGTCGGCATTGCGGAAGGCTTGTGGAATAAATATCCCAACCAGCTCTCCGGCGGCGAAGCCCAGCGCGCGGGGATCGTCAGGGCTGTGATCAACGATCCGAAGATCCTGTTTGCGGATGAACCGACCGGACAGCTGAATTCGGCCTCCGGAAGGGATGTGCTCGATATCTTCACGGAGATTCACAAAAACGGCCAGAGTATCGTGATGGTGACGCACGATCTGAAAACCGCACTTCGCGGCACAAGAGTCCTGTTTTTGCGGGACGGCAGTGTTGCCGGAGAATACCGTATGAAGAACTATGAGGAAGACGACAGCAAGGCGAGAAGGAGCGGACTGCAGAGCTTTCTCGATGAGATGGGATGGTGATCGGAATGAAGATAGTGAGATTATCCCTGTTCAATTTAAGGAAGAATAAAAGAGAAGCGGCAGCTATCGTTTTTCTGACGATGATCACGGTCTTTCTTCTGGGGACCGCTCTGACGACCATTCTTGGCATGGGCAAAGTCTTTGACGAGTGCTTCAGTGCCACCGGCAGTTGTGGGTATTACGTGGAATTCAGAGAGAGCGCATACAGATCACTGTACCGGGATATCCTGGAAGAGGACTTCGGGATAAAAGATAACGAGAAGTTTAATATGCTGTTCGCACTCAACATTAATACCATGAGTAAGGATGGTGACAAGGTAGCATATCATTATATCATTCTGACGGAAGAGTCGGAGCATAAGATAGAAGATTTTGTTATCACAGACAGTATGCAGGAAGACCGGATCAGCGGTCTTGCCCACCCGGTCTGGATCCCTTCGGGTGTTGCCATAAGCGGAGGATATGAGCCGGGTGATGCGTTTACTCTGATCATCGGCGGAAGGGATTATCCTTTTATGGTGGCAGGTGTTTATGAATCGGGACTCAGCAATAATTCCGGATACGGATATAAGATCGTTGTTTCAGAGCGGGATTATGAGCTGCTGCGAGGGATCATTGATGAGTACGTATGCCTGGCATTTGACGGCGGGGAAGGTTTTGATGAGGTTCAATATACAGAGCTGTGTGAAGAAAGATCTTCCGAGAACCTGAAATCGGATATGCGCTTCGAATCAAAATGGACTGAGGAGATTAATGAGACCGGTTTCTGTCAGCTCTTCATGTGGCTTGCCATGATAATGGCGTGTATAACGATGGCGGCTTCCATCTTCCTGATCCGGCATAAGATCAGCAATGATATAGAGGACCAGATGCAGCAGATAGGAGTTCTGGAAGCTTTGGGCTACAGATCTGAAGAGATATCGCTTTCATACATCCTTGAGTATGTGCTGACCGCGGGGACGGGGGCTATCCTTGGAGGAGTATCAGCCTGCATTTTTTCTCCGGTAATGGATTCGTTTCTGGGAAATCTGATGGGACGCACCATACACAGGGATCCTGAGTGGCTTAAGATCCTGCTGACAGCTGCAGCGGTCGTTGCGGTGACAACGCTTTTCGCACTGCTTAAGGCAGGTCAGATCCGGAAATATCCTCCTGTGATCGCTTTTCGAAAAGGGATCAGGACGCATCACTTCGGTAAGAATATCCTGCCGCTTACGAAGGCCGGTAAGAATATCAATGTTACCCTTGCGTTTAAGAGTTTCTTTAGGAATATAAAAACGAATATCGGGGCAGGACTGTGCATAGTGCTGGCAGGCACGGCGCTGATGTTCAGTACAGGCGGCTTTGTTTTCTTCAGTCGGGGGGCGGGTGCGATCGTAAGCCTGATGGGAATGGAAATAGCAGATGAAAGGATAGTGCTGCTTGACGGAGTGGATGCTTACGCATTTGCAGATGAGATCAGAAATTTCCCCGGAGTCAGGAAAGCACTGGTCACATATGAAGAGGAGGATCTGACTGTAGAGGGCAGCAAGGTGTCTAATTCTGTGATTGTATATGATGATTTTTCCGAAACTGAAAATATATTTCTGTCTGAAGGTAAGTTTCCTCAGGAAGATAATGAGGTGGCGATTTCCTTAATGAGGAGCATGGATTCCGATCTGCATGTGGGCGACAGTTTAACGATAGAAGGAAACGGAACGAGAAAGAGTCTGATCATCACGGGGATCATCCCTGAGATGGCCAACGGTCAGCATAACATCTATATGAGTGAAAAGGCGTATTTAAGATGTGTTCCGAATGCGCGTCCCGATACCGTGGAGGTATTCCTGGAGAAAGGTGTAGAGAGATCGGAGTTTGAGAAAAAAGTGACCGAAAAATACGGAGCCAGCGCAAAAGATATGGCCGAAAGCGCTGATGCATCTGGTGATCTTGAGCAGAGGATCCGCAATGTTGCAGAGGAGCAGATGGCAACGCTGATCACACATTACGGAGTTAATGAGATCGATTATTCCATTGTGATAGGCGATAGGGTGATCTCCGGCAGAAGCAGCAGCTTTGTCATCAAGGAAATGAGTTCATATCAGAACCTTTTTAAGACACAGATTGAACCGGTCGCAAATATGTTTTTACTTTTCTGCGGCGGCGGAGCGATATTCGTTACTGTAGTAGTGGCTGCCATACTTGCGATCATCGCGGCATCAAATGTAAGAAGACAGAGAAAAGAACTGGGGATCATGAAGAGCATGGGATACTCATCCGCGGATCTGATGAAGCAGCTGGCAATCTCTATGCTGCCGGCGACAGTGACGGCTTCAGTGATCGCTGCTGTGTTCGGAGCGATGATATATAAGGTCTTCTGGCTAATGCTCTTTGGGATCCCCAATGAAGCCAATACAGCGGTATTGGTGGTCACGGGGGTGGCGCTGGTTATCTTCTGCTATATAGTGACCTATCTTTCGGCCGGTAAGATACGGCAGGTATCCGTAACGGAGCTCATGACAGAATAAGAGGTGAAAAGAATGAAAAAAGCGATCATAAGTACATTGATGATAATGACTGCCGCAACGGCTGTTGCAGGCAGCGTAAGTGCAGCAGGATCCTTACAGGCAGAACCTGCTGCGGCACTAAACGAGACGGATCTGCAGGATGATGAACGTGTATACTGCCTGGCTTCCGTAAGCAAGGTCTATGCAGCGGCAGCAGTCATGCAGCTTGCGGACAGGGGACTGGTAGACATTGATGCGCCGGTCACGAAATACATCCCGGATTTTAAGATGGCGGATCCAAGATATAAGGATATTACGGTCAGGATGCTGATGGACCATACATCGGGGATCATGGGAACAACGCTTATCAACGAAACCTTATATGCGGAGCATGACGTGGATCCGGAAAGCATTCTTCTGGATAACCTGGCGAAGCAGAGACTGAAGGCTGATCCGGGAGAATATGCAGCTTACTGTAACGACGGCTTCGGCTTGCTGCAGATCATAGTCAGGAATGTCAGCGGCATGAGCTATACCGATTTTATTACCAATGAGCTGGCGGCTTCCATCGGCTTAAGTCACACCGGTACGCCGGAAAATGCCGAAATACTCGGGGATCCGGTAGATGTATATGTGAGCGGTCTTCCGAATGATTACGAGTATTGCATGGATTTTGGTTCCGGCGGCATCTACGCCACGGCGTCCGATGTGGCGGTATTCGGAAGTTCGTTCTTTACCGGCAGTGACAGCCTGATCAGTCCGGGACTGACTGATGAAATGAAAGAATGCTGGACTGATTCCGAGGATGGATATATTGACGGCTGCGGTCTGGGCTGGGACTATGTCGAGTCTCTTAAGTATGAGAATGAAGGCGTGCAGGTGGTCGGCAAAGGCGGTGATGTGCTGACCATGCATTCCCATTTAATGGTAGCTCCGGATGAGAAGATAAGCGTGGCTGTTTTATCAAGCGGCGGCAGCAGCCTGCTGTGTGAGCTCATGTGTGAGGCTTTGCTTGATACCGCGCTTGAAGAGCAGGGGATAGCAGTGCAGGATCCTAAGCCGGTCGATGTCAGTATTGTGGAAACCATTCCCGAAGAAATAAAACAATATGCAGGATACTACAGTTTTAATGATGCTCCGGCGGTGGGACTTGCCAAAGTGAGCTTTCCCGGTCAGGGATCGATGCTCCTTGAGGTTGAAACTTTTGACGGAAGAAATATGGAGTCATATTTTAAATATACCGATGACGGCGGTTTTGCAGAGGTCAGCGAAAGCGGCGTGATCAGGAAGGATCAGAGAGTACTTTATTTCAAAGAGCAGGATGATGGCGGATTATATATTGCCGCTGAGCAATATACGGAGAAGGCTGAACTGGGGGCGTACATACAGAACCAATACATAGCGGAGCGTGTGGAAGCTAATCCGGTAAGTGACAAAGTTAAGGCTGCATGGGAAACACGATGCTCGGTTCCCATGGCTGTATATAATAACCGTTATTCTTCGGCAGTATATGATGCGCCCTTTGTGTTCATGAAGATGCCCGAAGAACTGCCCGGCTATGTCCTGGTCGGAACAGGACTGGGAAGCCGCCTGCTTAAGATAAAGGATGAGGTGACGGCGGTCGCTTTCCAGACCCTGCCCTGCTCTGCAAACAGGGATCTGCTCGATTTGAGTGTAAATAATGACGGCACCGTTGATGCAAGCTTTGGTAATTCCTATGTATCCTTGGCTAAAATCCCGGAATTCACATCAGATATAACGGAGGTTCGACTCACAAGCGATAATGTGTCATGGTTCAAGATCGGTGATGGTATGGCCTATGAAGTGATAACGGCTGACTGCCCGGATGATGTGGTGATCTACGTATATAACAAGTTCTTCGAGACGGTATATACCACGCACTATATTGACGCAGGAGAAGAGATCAATCTTCCGGTGGGCGGCTTTATCGTCTTCCTCGGACAGAGCGGTGAGACCGTTACAATAAACTGAAACCGATCAGGGGGACGGTTCCGCGATTGATTTTTGGAACGGGGCCGGCCAGGTGATCGGTTTTGAGGACTATAATAAACTTATAGCGCTTGTGATGACAGAATGGTATAATCAGCTGGAACCAAGGAACCATGGGGACGGGGATTAACCCCGTCCCCAAGAGACCAGGAGAGGTAAGGATGACAGATTTCAACACGATCACTGCCTGTGGTGAATGTTGCATGGGCTGTTCAAAGAAGTTACAGGGTATTTGTCCCGGATGTAACGAAGTGGAAGGCAGAGTGCCTGAATGGGCAGAGTCCGGTGTATGCAGGGTATATGCCTGCTGCAAAAGTCACAATGCGCGGTTCTGTGGTTTATGCGAGGAATTCCCATGTGGAAATCTTACGAAGATTATTTCGTGGAACCCGGATATCATAGAGCATTTATCGGTGTTGAGAGAAGAATACCTCATTATCAAATTTCTGATAAAAGCAAAACAGGCAACTTATGCCGGAAAAGGAGCAGAGACAGAATCTTCCAGAATCGGTTCTCATGATCTTATCTATGAAGATGGTGAATACATGTATTATGATACTTACATTGGAGGAAACCGCTTTGCCGGTGAAGAGGCACTTTGGGTAAAACAAAAGCCATATTGGAGTATGAATTATGCAGGCAGAGTAACAGGAGATAACTTCAGCGGAGATTTTTTGAAAGAGGCTTTGCTGCATGTTCCTGAGGATAAGCCTTTTCGTGGACCTCAGCAGTACGAAAACGGTGATTATACCTATACCTGTGATGTAGAGGGGGATTTTGAATGGTTTCAGGGTAAAGAGACTATCAGTTATAAGGGCGAAGTGATATATGAGTGTTATTTTCATGGTGGGCTGATAGAATGAAAGGTATATAAAATGGAAGAACTATACAGATTCTACGTGATTAATAGGAGGAAAAATGGGAAGGTTAAAAGAACTCAGAAATTATATTAACGTTGAGCTTGCTAAGATAGATGATATCGATGAGAGGACGGCTGCTACAGTACATCTTTACGGGGTGTCTCTTGCAGCAGTAATCCTCGCCAGGAAACGTGGGCTGGATGAAGAACTGGCTGCTATGGCGGCTATGCTTCATGACCTGTACGCATATAAAACTGCATCATATGATGATCATGCTCACAAGGGAGCTGAATTGGCAGAAAACATTTTGAAAGAACTGGCACTGACAAATAATGAGGAGACGGAGATTATCTGTTCGGCAATATATCATCACGATGATAAGAACACGGTGGATTCTCCCATGGAAGAACTCCTAAAGGATGCCGACGTAATATCACATACTATGAATGATCCTTCAAAGCCTATTAAAGAAAAGGAGCAGGTTCGCTACAAAAACATATGCAGAGAACTTGGGTTCTTATGAGGAAGGTATAGGATAGTTGGGCTCCCAGTGGGAAGTAATATTTCAGGAAAAACGGATAAGGAGATTAAGATTATGGGTGTGATGTCTATCACACCTCTTTTTTATTGCTTATATCACGCTGAGGCAGCGAAGACTATGGCTGTATACGCACTAATTTCCAGAAAACAGCAGGAGAAGGCATATTCCTTGAAATGCTGTCGAGCATAAGATGAGTTATACCTCGGGAACAGCACGAACCTAAGGATTTATCCTATATGCTGTTTGGGGGATTATCAGACAGAATTGATCGCTGAGATCTCGTAGGTTTAGGAAAATTGTATGGAAATATACAGATTAATCATGTAAGATTAAAAAGGTATATATTTTCTGCATTATAAGAAGGGGGATACGCCGCAGGGTCGAGTTTGACGAATTAAAAAAAGCGGATGGTAAAAGCAAAAAAAGAATTCAGGAGTGCCGGACGTTTTCGTGAAGGTATACGCTTTTGCTACGCTTTATATGTTATATTCATAGACGAAATTGATAAATGAACATTTGTACGATACAGCTTAAATAAGGAGAAAAAAATGGGAGATCTTTCAACAAAATTTGACAGACCCCGCAGAATGAGCGTCGGATCACCGGATGTCAAGGCAAAAAAGGAAACAGTAACAGAGGATGAAGGCGTAGAAAAGGGAAGGAAATCCAGCGGCGGGAAATAAGGAGATATGTCATGAGACCCGAGGAAGTCGAAGTCTTAAGAGTATACAGTGAAGATATAAAGAACGGAGTGCTGTCGCCCCAGACCGCGCAGATCAGGAAAAATGACTATATAAAAATGCTTGAATCGTTACAGCATTATGAGATCTCACTTGGGACTGATCCCAACAGTCGCACTATCCGCAATGAGGCTTTCAGGATCGAAATGCTGAAAAGAGGCTGGACACCGGAAGATATGCCTTTTATGGAAGCGTATTTTGACAGCATTGAAAACTGTACGGATCCCGAAGGGGCGCAGATAGGGCTGCAGAAGCTGGAAGAACTTAAGAATACCGAAATCACGACATGGCGTAAGAGATCTGAGGTTCTTGCGGGAATGTATGCCGCGATGGGGACCTTCACACCCGGGGATTTCATAAAGACGGAGGCCCTGCTGCAGGAAGCAGCCATGAGGGAAGGAAATGGCGTCGAATATCCGAATGATAAGGAGATGCAGGATAAGCTCAAGAATAAAGGGAGCTTCAATCCGTATTATACAGCCTTTAAGAAAGACAAGACAGCCCAGTCCCAGGCAAACACGAGCATGCTGCGGCGGGCAGGCTATGAGCACAATATGCAGACAGAAGCCACAAAAAGCACAGTCCGTAAAAAGAAAAGCTATGTGCTGCCAAAGTTAGACGATGATGAGCTTAACCGGCATGCTTTCAACCGTTCGCAGAAAAGCGTAAGGGCCGAGATGTCCCAGAGGGATGCCATAAAGCAGGTTTTCGGGGATAGTGTCTACGAGGATATCGACAGTATCTATCAGGCAGATGACCCGAAAGACCGTACGGTTCCCATACATCACAGCAGGGGACATGCCCAGCTGGATAACGGACAGCCGGTACTGGAACTTGATTTCGCAGGCTCGGGGTATGCCCAGGCGAGAAAAGAGCATCATGGCTTTCACGGTAATATCATAGACGAAGACAAGCTGGATGCTGAGACAGCAATGGCGATGAACGCCCAGTACGGCATAAGACAGCAAAAGGTAGGAAATATCGATACATCCGATAACCATGTGAGGATGAAGCGCGTCATACAGGACGGGGTGACCAAGTACCGTTATACCCTGCCGGGACCTTCAGCCGACAACATGGGCCTGACCGATACGGGGCGCTATAGGATCAGCAACAATGTTGAGATAGGTACCGAGGCGGCAATAGAATTCTTAAAACCGCTGATGGCCAAATGGAAAGCCAATCCGAACGATCCCGGCTTCAACATGCCCGTACAGATCAATATCCAGGGGCACAGCCGCGGAGCCGTAGCGTCCTCGGAGACTGTCATAGAGATATACGACTGGCTGAAAAAGCAGGAAGGCTATGAGGAGTTTACAAAGCATGTCAATTTTGAACTGATCCAGAGAGATCCCGTGCCCGGACCCGATGTGTGGGATCACCGCAGGAACTATCCCGATCTGAGGAATATACCGAACCTGAAGGCAACCACCATATATACCACGGTGGCCGACGCTACATTAAGCGGGCTTTTTTTCCATCCGCAGAACGTCCGCGGACAGGAACGCATAATAATAGGTACCACTCCGCACAGTGCGGGACTTGAGGGCGTCGATAAATCCCAGATGGGAGACCGCGATGACGGTCTGGCTCATCAGTGGGGATACTATGACACGGAAACAAAGGAATATTACAGGGGCAGCGGCATCACCGAGCTGCCCCCCGGTGTATATCTGACGGACGAAAAGAGAAACCTGATACGTGTGACAAAATACTCACAGGTGGATCAGGTGATAAACAGGGTGAACCAGGTGGATCATTTCGGCGCTGACCACTCCACCAGGCAGAATACCATAAGGGCTGTCGTAAAGAATTATTTTATAGACAATCCCGATAAGCTGGAATTTACCGATGAGGCTCACAGACAGCGCGAGACAGCACTGTCCGAGCTTAATATCGCTTTGATACAGTCGACGAAAGATGCTTCGCTGTCTTCCTTAAGGGCAGCCATAAGAGACTTTGGCAGCGCAAAGAGCATAGTTGACAAAGCTGAACGTGAAGAAGCCCTAAAAAACGCAAAACGCCGTATACTCGATGAGTGCCGTTCGTATATGATCAATACGGATGTGGAAAAAGTCGACAAGAAAACCGACAATAACGATAATGTCTTCAACTTCACCAATAACAGAAAACTGAACGCGGTATGCGATCTGTACTGTCAGCTGCAGAGTGAGGAAAACTGGCAGAAGCAGACAGAACTCATGAAGCAGAGGGCAGAGGAACTGAAAAAGCAGGCAGGCGCGGTAAATAATCCCAAGCCCGTCGAACAGATCGATGAAGAGGCGCTCGATATCATTAATATCGATAATGAGATAGAGAAGAATAATCCGGTACCGGAGGTTTTGCAAAACGAGCCGGTCATAGAAGCTCCGGGTTTTGGAGAGCTGGATCCGAGAGCCGAAAAGCGCTCCATGTTAAACCGTATCGCAGCCAATTTGGAAAGCCCGAACGCCACCTATGGCGGGCATAATGATTCGGGTCAGTATACGGACTTTGTGCAGAGTATCAATGCCATCAAAAACCAGAGTCCGGAGATCACGGATCAGTTTGATCGAAAACTTGGAGATATAAAGGCAAGCGCCATAGCATATCTGGAAAAGCTGAGAAAAGAAGGGAAGCTTGACAGAGCATGGCATGATGCGGGAAACCGCAGGAAGGAAAGCGCCCTGCTTGCCCTGTATATAGCGGATCCTGTCGCGGGCGAGGAATGGCGGATAGAGATGAACCGACACCGGAGCTGGGCCGATAAGCTGGAATTTGATGAGCTTGCGGACCGCCCCGGAGTGGGTATAGGCGAAAATGAACAGCCCACGCACGGACTGAAGCAGGAGGGCGACAGGCCTGCTGTGTATAACAACAGTAAGGACGAAGAGGGAAGGTATATACTTTCCGACAATGAAAGCGTGGGTCTGGCCCTGCAGATCGAGACGGAGTATTACAACGCCGGTCCTCTGCTCAATACCAGAAGCGGCGCGCAGATAAAGGAAGCCGGTGTACGGGGAGTGCGCGGCGCAAACGAATGGGTTGAGGTTACCGACCATATGTCAAAGGTTGAAAATGCCTTTGCGGTATATAACGATAATGCTGAGGATCTCAGGCGGGAACAGAACTGGGCTGTGACCGGTTATCACAATGTCACGGGGAAACCCTACGGCCGCAGAAAAGACCAGGCTTTGCGTAAATACTTTACTTCGGAGGCAGACGTAAACACGGTAAAGGAAGGCTTAAGAGAGCTTAAGAACGCCTGGGAGGACGCGTCCGCGGCTCTGCCGGATGATCCGGACAATAAGAGGATAAAGGAATACTACCTTGACCAGGCCTTCCGCGCGGATCCTGATGCCGGCAATTACCTCAAAGCCATGGTGGATTCCCCCTATCTGACAAGAATATTAAGATCAAACATGAGCATGCCCAAGCTTAATTCCAGCAAGACTGTTACAACGCAGCAGGCGATAGCGGGAATGAGGGGAAAGGCACCCTCACAGGCTGGTCTGCCTGCCGGATACAGGCAGGATATCTATGATCTGTTCATGGATTACAATCATGCGACCACCGGGGAGCTCAAAGTCGAGTATCACCGTCAGGAGCTGGCTAAGGGCGGCTGGAGTCTTGAAAAGGAAAACATTTACGCAGCAGAGTTAAAAGCAGCCCACAAAAAGACCATCGAGGCTTTTAAAAAGCTCTCTGCGGTAAAGGATGCAGACCAGTACACGGATTTTATGGATAACAGCTTAAGTGAAGTAAGCGGTTTATATCCCGGGGACAACCGTGACGCAATGCGTGAGATCGGCTATATGGAGGGAGAACTGAAAGCCCTCGAAAACGGCTGGACCACTTCCGAAATGGCGCTTATGGGAGCTGTCGGAAGCATAGAGGCGGGTATAAAGAAGTACAGGGAGCAGAACCTGAATGCGGATAACTTCTCTGCGCAGATAAATGTCGGCAACAACAGATCCTACGCCGGTCTGGATGCTTTTGAGGAGGATTTCTTAAAGCTTAAGGATGCCGTATGGAACAGGAAAATCGAAAATGAGACCGACCGCAAGGAGGTCGCCGATGCGGTCATGAGCTTTATACGTACTCATGAAAAGGAGAGCCCGGCAGCCGAATCGGCCATGGGTATGCTTGACACGTACATGGACGGGATAAAGCGTCAGGCTGAGGTGATCGATGAGCAATATTACGAGTTAAACCCGGCTAAGAGCCCCACCGCCGAACAGACACTTGAGGCAAAAGAGCGTGAAAACGCTTTTATGGAAGAGCGCAGAGCAAAGCTTAACAAAAAGTTCCTGGCAGCGGATGCGGAGGACAGCAGCTTAAAGGCCGAGGCGGACGACTTTATGAAGAAGGCCGGTGAGCTTGGCTGGACAGAGCCGTATCTGACACAGATCAGGGACATGGGCATATTTACCGCGCATCTTAAGTTCGCCATAAAGCATATGGAGGAAGAAGAGCGGAAAAACGGCGGGAACGAATATAAGGAACGGCTGGAAAGTTATCGTCAGTCACTTGCCGGTGCAGAGGAGGTAATGGATCATATCCGCAATAATCCCCCGGCTGCAGTGGAGGACATGGGCAGGATGCTGGAGGCTTTCGGGCAGGCTACGGCTTTAGGAGCTTCAAAGGAACCTGCGATATACAGGAACGCGGAAAAGATAAACAAGGCGCAGCGCACCAGGGTGATAAACGATGATATAAGGAGAAACTTTGAAGAAGGCCAGCTTAAGCTGGCGCTGGAAGACAATGACAGGCTGACTCACCGCATGCTGCAGATAAAAGCCGGCGGAGAAGGTATCGCGCAGTATGAAAAGGATGCGCTTGATAACTTCATTAAGGATCTGATGAAACCGGACGGACCGGACGGTGCGTTTACCGACGGGAAGGGTGAAAAGATCAAAGCGCTGTATGCCGGACTCATCCGCGGACAGCTTGATGCCGTAACGGATCCCGGAATGGTCCCTTTAGGATATATTGAAAATACGGACAGGCTGCTGGCTGCAATCGAAGATGCGGCCGGGAAGAATGCCAGGGTAGACGGCCGTCCGGTCATGACTGTTTTTTCGGAACTGACGACCACAGCTTATGAACAGAAGAAACAGGCTGTCATAAACATGCTGGACGACGCTTTGTATACTACAGAGGAGAAAAAGAGCAGCGAGGCCGACAGACTGCTGCATCAGGGACTGGGTGCCATAGAAGCCAGTGAAGGCGGAAGGCAGCTGAAATATATGTCTCAGAGCAGGGAGCAGTTCATGGTGCACAACTTAAGCCAGGACGAGAAGATGATAGCCCTGCAGGAATACAGAGCCCAGCTTCACGATACCGTTGCCATTGCGGGTGAATTGCTGAATGAATTAAACGGACTCGGAGGGAAATCGGACAAATACAACCGGCTGCACGAAAAACTGGAGGCAGTGAAGAACCTCTCCGATGACAATACTCCCGCCCAGATAAAGCAGGCTCTGGAGGATATGAGTACCGCGGCTGATGACTATGCGGAGGACAAGGGCTTTTTCAGCAGACTGCGCAGCAGCGACATAAAGAAAAAAGCCGGGCTGGCTGAAGCAGTAAGCGGTCTGGGGCGCAGGAAAGCAGGAGAGCTGAACAACACGATGGGCGGCGATATGATCGACAGAAATGAAAAACTCTCGACCCAGCTGAACAGCCTAAAGGACAATATAGTCAAAAACGGAGCCGAAAGACAGAGGAGAGGTATAAAGCTCAACCAGCTGATGGAAAAGGAAAATGCGGAGAATCCGGATAAAAAGGAAAACCACGCACAAAGGCACAGCTTTGTACCTAAGACCGATGTGCCTGTAAAAGAGCCGGTGACGAACTTAAAGCAGCAAAAAGGAAGAAAATCTTTTTAAAGGAGAGGGAAAAATGCCTAAGAATATCAGAATATCAGCGGATCTTGCATCGAATCTCGTAGTTTATGCCGAAAGTATCAGCGCTTATCTGCCGCAGCCCGAGCAGCTTCCGGGACGCAGCGCAGCGCCCGACGACCCGTCAAAGTGGACGATGCAGGAACTGGCCGAGCATATTTTTATGGAAACGTCCGTAAACAACGGAACTCTTGCCATAAAGGAGAACATCCCGGGTACAGCCCAGAACATCAGTTATTTTCCAACAGAGGTAACGGCTCCGCTCATTCCTTATCTGGAAGAGCTGAAGAGACGTACCGATACCCTTAAGGAGAACCCGGAGTATTCCTCTGAAAAGAGGCCTATACTGAATTCCTTTGTGGAAACAGTAAACTGCCGTCTGGAAGCGACTCTGGACGGATATGATGCAGAGATAAAATGGAGTACCCATGGTCAGCCGTCCGATGCCTCCGTAAAGCCTGTTATGGATATCGAAGCGCCGGATACCAAAGGCATGAACGAAGAGCAGCGTCTGGCCGAGATAGACCGTTATGAAGAGGACGCGAAGAAAAATCCCGTATTCGCGCAGATAAGGGCGGGCTTTGAGCAGCAGAGACTTATATCAAAGCATGCCAGGGAGGCCGAAGACGAGAGCATTCCCAAGGACGAAGAATATGAAGCGGAATTCAACAGGCAGTTTAAGGAAAGCACCGTAAAAGTATACGGAGCGCTGAAGGATACCGACAGCTATATCGATAATAAGGATTTTAAGCTTGAGGATCACCCGTATATGCGGGTCAAGACCATAGAAAACCTTAAGGAAAGCAGAGGTAATGCCGCATCCGAAAAGGCCGGGAAGCTTACAGAGGTATTGATGGATAACGGCTTTACCTACGATGATATGTATCCGGCCCTTGCGGTATTCCAGACGTTAAAAGAGCCGGTATTCGTCGCTCCCGACCCTGTCTATGCAGCAGACCCCCAAAAAGCCGAGTTTTACGCGATACGCAAGCAACTTAAGGATTTAAGCACCTCGCCCGGGAAACTGAATGAGCTGAAGGGAAAACTTGACGAAAACGGGATAGGTCTTCCGGCGTATCTTATAAGTCTGCAGGACCGTATGGGGGAAGTGGCCTCGGAGCTGGACGGCAGAGACGACATCATCGGCGACGAAAAGGATCTCTACAGCCTTACTGCCGCAGCCTGCGCTGATAAAAGCTGCTATAACGCTTCCGAAAAATTCAGAAGTGTCAGTGAAGAGGAAAAACAGAAGGCGCGCGGGATTGTGAATGATATGACCGCAGAGCTGCTTGCGGGCAATAAGGCCACGGAACGGGCAGGGCACATGAAAGAGCTGGGGATGGGAGACCAGCTGCCCCATCCGGCTCCGGAAATGAAAAATGTTCAGATGGACGGACGTTCCTCATCGTTTCTGACCAACGCGGCCGCCTCTAAACTGGCGGGATGGATAGGGAACAAAAAGGCAGGCTATGAGCAGGACGCTTTAGCGGTGCTCAATGCCTCCTCCATGTCAAAACAGAGTGCGCCAAAGCTTTTCACGAATGCCTTCAGCGCTGCCGTATTTCCCACTGATGCCGTGGATATCGCCGGCGGTAAGGTGTTTGATTCGAATAAGGCAGTATTTGATCTGGCCAAAAAAGTCAATGACGATATAGAAAACAGGCTAAACAGTGGTAAGGGAGTACCGGAAGGTACACTGCAGAGAGCGGTGCTCCGAAATATCCAGACCTTTGCGCAGGATGTGCTGCTGCAGGATCAGGATATACCTGAAACGGATTCATTTTTTGTGGCCGCAAACAACGGTATCTGGGCTAATTTCACGGAAGCGGGTGACGGCAAGGGAAATCTGACAATCAGGCAGCTGGAGGAACTCAACCAAAGCGCGCCCTTCAGTGAAGTGTTTGACTCCCTGACCAATGCCCATCAGGTATTTGTGAAGTCAGCCGTAAACGCAAAGAACGGTATTGCCGATCCGGAGTATGAGGAAAAGCTTAAAAATGCGTATCTGGAGCAGCTGGACAGATTTGACGAGAGCGCAAAAAAGATAATTTCCATTCCGGAAAATGAAAGAAAAAAATATGAAGGCTTTTTTGAAAAGTCCAACAGAAACAGGCTGAATGACGATTTATTCGGAGACAGGGGACTGGGGCACAGCCTTGGTAAAACCGCAAAGATACGCGAAGGAATAGCCAAGGGCTGGCCTGTCCATGTGGCTGCCGGAACTTATCACTTCATTGAAAATGCCTTTGAAAAAAATGAATCAAACCTGCAGGATCTGAAGCCGTTTATTGACGAGGCTGCATGGAATAAGGCAAAAGATAATCTTGCCCGGATAAAGGAGGACTTTGATAAGGATCTGTCAGGTCTGTCCGCGGATGAAAAGGCGGCTCATTTCCTGAAACTGTCAAAGGATATGAAGGAGCAGGACAGCTTTGCCGGAAATCTTATAAAAGAGGAAGAGGCCAGAAAAAAAGAATGGAGCACAAAGCCCGAAAATAAAGATAAGTCGGATACCGATTATCCCGATTATGATAAGCTGAGCTTCTTAAAAAGGATGCAGGGCGGATTATTCCGCAGCACGCAGGGAATCAGTGCCAATCTGTATACAATGTCCGAACTGATGGCAAGAGCAGCTTACGAACAAAAGAAGAAGGCAGTGGCTCTGGGCGAGGCGGATGCAGGGGAGCTGGCAGGATTCAGGCCGGAGTATGACAAAGACCGTTATGATGATGCCGCGCATACCTATGAAAAGCTTGGTGAAATAAATAAAAAGCTGCTGATGCGTCAGGAAGAATACAGAGCTGAGCTGGAAAAGCTGGAGAGGCTGGATGATGGGTCAAGATCAGATGAATTTAACGAAATGAAAACTGCCCTCAAGGACGTTATCGGTCTTACGGTCGAAAACTCACCGGAAGAGATAAGTAAGACTCTGGAAAGGCTGAATACGACATCAGATGCATATTATACAAAAAACAGTGCCCTGTTCAAGGGTGTATTGCCAAAGGGGCGCGAGAGAAAGGGAATATCGGATAAGCTTGCCGCCATGGCGAAAGAAGATATGGATTTTATGAAAAGCATGACGGGAAAGCCCGACGCGCTGGAGGAGCCGGAATACAGTGGCAAAGAACTGATCGTGAAGGCCAGAAGCTCACAGAGGGGACTGGTGACAAAAAAAGAAAGCCTCCTGTCGCAGATAAACAGGCAGTCCGACATAATGGAAGCAAACAAGCTGCCCACCGTCAGGGAGCGAAAACTGGTCGAAGGCGGGCTGGAGGGCTTAAAGAAAAAGGAAGGCGGGGTGGAACCAAAGAAAAAGGAGGAACATCCGATAAAACGCAGCAAAACCTTTGACGCGGGCCAGCAGCATAAAGAGGCAACCATGGGTAAGATCTAGACAGTACTTATGGAAGCTTAAAGCACTTGCAAAAAACTATAAATGAAAGTGGAGCAGGGAGATGTTTTGAGGTAAAAAATGGATCCTGAACTTTTAGAAGCGTTAAACATAAATATAAATGAGTATACGGAGCTTCAGGAAAAGGGAGAACTTACCGAAGGTGTTACGGCCGAAATAAAACAGCGATGCATATCTCTCATAGATTCGAGACTGGTGGAACTGGAAGCGGATAACCGTATAGGAACAGATGAGTACAATGAATGCACTCTGGTTTCGCGTGCCCTGAAGAATGGCTGGCTTGTATCTGATATACCGATGTTTGGCAGTATATATAAGGCTGTAAAATCTTTAAAGTACCAGAGCCGTGACAGGCTCGACGGAAAGCAGATCATATCGCAGCTGGAAAACACGGTGACAGACACTGTTGCTGACAGGTTCAGTACGTTAAAGCTGCTTATGAATTATATGATAGAGCAGAGCACGGAGACGCCGGAAGCGAAAAAAGCATACGGTCTAATATGGCAGCGTTATCGTGCCAAAGCCATATATGCAACAGAGTATCCGAATGACGCCAATTTCGGCAGTTACTCCGCAGATGCAGGACGGAGGATAAAAACCTCGATCACGGATATAGTACGCGAGCAGGATAAATTCCGGGATCATACAGAATATCAGAATAAAAAAGCACGCGAGTCAGATAAGTATATCCTGGCGGAAACCTCCCAGTATGAGAGAAAGAAGGAAAGGGAACAGGGCTTTATTCCCAATGACGGGCAGAAACATAACAATATAAAGAAATCCAACAGAGATGTCATAAGCGAAGTATTCGGTTCAGACGTATATGATGAGATAGACGAGATGAGGAGCGGTACGGCTGAGGAAAGAACCGTGACTCTCTATCATTCGACAGGCTCCAAATATCAGGCGCAGGGACATGAGGTACTTGAGATAGAATTCGCAGGTTCCGGCGCGCAGGATGTGATCAAGTATCATAAAGGACGGAACGGTGAGATAAAGGATAATGCCGGACCGGAGGAATACGAAAAAAGATACGGAAAAAAAGTTAAAAAAGGCAGGGACAAAAACGGTAATGAGCTGTACTTTGACTATATACACAGCACTGAGCGTGAGTATAAGGTCAATGATGAGCTGAGCGTTAAAAAGAAAAGATATGCCATAGCGGGAGCTTCTCCCAATATGGGAAAGATAAGCGGACTCTTTAATCTGGGAGAATACAGTATCGAGAGCAGCGGGAGCCATGCAAGGGATTTTGCAAAGGAGTTCATTGAACCGCTTTTCGAAAGATTTAAAAACGGTGAGGAGCCGAGAGATATA
>JAEEGJ010010131.1_pt1 | contig 24740 bp, 17 predicted proteins | sample 8958761 | NCBI WGS metagenome assembly JAEEGJ01 (sample SAMN16246546, study PRJNA631951) | gut metagenome | biome: gut microbiome; feature: rumen; material: RS-attached | host: Bos | place: Iran: Karaj | collected 2018-10 | reverse complement strand
ATCGACATCAACGTAATCCTCTTCAACAACCAGATTTACGGTCTGACCAAGGGACAGTATTCCCCGACCTCCAAGCTGGGACAGATCACCAAGACCTCCCCTTACGGAACCGTCGAGAATCCTTTCACTCCCGGAGCCCTCGTACTCGGCGCACGCGGCACCTTCTTCGCCCGCAGCCTCGATGCAGAGATGGTTCTCAACCAGGAGATCTTCGTTGCCGCTGCAAAGCACGACGGTTGCTCCATCTGCGAGATGCTGACCAACTGCGTCATCTTCAACGACGGCGCACACAGCCAGATCGCTGACCGCGAGGTCCGCGCAGACCGCACCATCGTCCTGCGTCACGGCCAGCCCATGGTCTTCGGCAAGGACAAGGACAAGGGTCTGATCATGGAGAACGGCAAACTCAAGGTGGTCAAGATCGGCGAGAACGGCATCACTGTCGACAAGCTTCTCGTCCACGACGCTCACTGCGAGGACACCTCCGTCCAGAGCCAGCTCATCAATATGAAGTACCCCGACTTCCCCGTGGCACTCGGTGTCATCCGCGACGTCGCTGAGCCTACCTATGACGACCGCGTACGCGACCAGCTCGCAGAGGTAAAGGCAAAGTCTCCCATCACCTGCGTGGACGACCTTCTCAAGAGCGGTTCCACCTGGACTGTCAAGTAAACCATCAAAATCAATATTCACAACAAATACTAACTGTTAATTTATGAAAGCAGCTGACATTATGGCGAAGCTTCGTGAGAAGCACGCTGAAGAGAAAGAGTTCCTCCAGGCAGCTGAGGAGGTCCTCGAATCCATCGAAGAAATCTACAACCAGCATCCCGAGTTCGAGAAGGCAAAGATCGTCGAGCGTATCGTCGAGCCTGACCGTATCTTCACCTTCCGCGTAGCGTGGGTGGACGATAAGGGCGAAGTCCAGGTCAACCTCGGTTACCGCGTTCAGTTCAACAGCGCGATCGGTCCCTACAAGGGCGGTCTCCGTTTCCACAAGGCTGTCACCCCTTCGATGCTGAAGTTCCTGGGCTTCGAGCAGACCTTCAAGAACGCACTGACGACCCTCCCGATGGGTGGTGCCAAAGGTGGTTCCGATTTCGACCCGGTCGGCAAGAGCAACGACGAAATCATGCGTTTCTGCCAGGCCTTCATGACCGAGCTGTGGCAGTGCATCGGCCCGGATCAGGACGTTCCTGCCGGTGACGTCGGTGTCGGCGGCCGTGAGATCGGTTATCTGTACGGCATGTACAAGAAGCTCGCCCGCGAGTACAACACGGGTGTGCTGACGGGCAAGGGTGCTACCTGGGGCGGCTCGATTCTCCGTCCGGAGGCCACCGGTTTCGGTGCTCTCTATTTCACCCAGAACCTGCTGCACAAGGCTGGTAAGGACATCAAGGGCTGCACCGTGGCTCTCTCCGGCTTCGGCAACGTGGCTTGGGGTGCCGCTACGAAGGCTACCGAACTCGGTGCGAAGGTCGTTGCGATCTCCGGTCCGGACGGTGTCTGCGAGATCCCTGAAGGCATTACCAAAGAGATGATCGACTACATGCTCGAAATGCGTGCTTCGAACCGCAACAAGGTCGAGGACATGGCGACCAAGTTCCCGGGCAAGGCCATTTTCACTCCTGGCAAGAAGGCTTGGAGCGTGAAATGCGACATCGCTCTCCCTTGCGCTTTCCAGAACGAGCTTTCGGAAGACGACGCGAAGGAACTGAAGGCCAACGGCACCTGGTGCTGCTGCGAGGTCTCCAACATGGGCTGCCAGCCGGGCGCCATCCACTTCTTCCAGCACAATGGCATCCTCTTCGCCCCTGGTAAGGCGGTCAACGCCGGTGGCGTAGCCACCTCGGGTCTCGAGATGACGCAGAACGCTTCGCACATCAGCTGGAGCGGCAAGGAAGTTGACGAGAAGCTGCACTTCATCATGGACTCGATCCACGAGGCCTGCGTGAAGTACGGTACCCAGCCGGACGGCACGATCGACTATGTGAAGGGCGCCAACATCGCCGGCTTCATGAAGGTCGCTACCGCTATGCTTGAGCAGGGAATTATCTAATTCCTCCCCGTCATGCCCGGCCTGACCGGGCATCTCGACATCAAAAAGGGTTGACCATTTAGGCCAACCCTTTCTTATAGCTCCTGTTGTTGGAGAGGCCCCTTCACATCCGCTACGGCTATCCGCACCAGCCTCCCCGCAAAAACTCCGTGAAGGGGCCACTCCAACAACGGAGCCATCCCTATAGATTACAATGTAACGTGTAACCCTGCTGTCCAGGCGTTGCCGGAGGGACCGAGGAGGTAGGCGGCGTCGAGACCGATGCCTTTGAAGGCGAAGCCCAGACCGAAAGAGGCGAAGCGGGGCGCGACGGCGGAGGAAAAGTGGTAACCGGCGCGGGCGTAGATCATTTGATTGAAGGTGTATTCCGTGCCAAGGGCGGCCGTGAAAGCGCCGTATTCCTTCGGGAGGATGTAGCCGAGATCGGCGGCCAGGGTGACGGCGTGCTTTTCGCCCGGGGCAATGCGGTAGGATCCGCCGGCCATCACGCGCATCGGGAGCGCATAGGGCGTGTCGCCGAATTTGTATTTCATACCGATATCGGCACCTTTCAGGCCCACGGTCAGACCGTCTTTCACATAATTGAAGGCGACGTCGCCGGCGAAGGCGGAAGCCTTGTTGCCGACGATGTCGGAAGACAGGTATTTGCCGTTTACGTCGATGTAGAAAGTTTCGGCCAGCCGGAAGGTGGCCCCGACCAGGATGCGCTGTTCGGTAGGTTTGACAGTCCCTTTTACATTGCCGTTTTCATCGATTTGGTCGAAAGCCGCGAACAGATTGTTGCGGTAGTCCAGCCGGATGCCGAACGAATCGTTCAGGCCCAGGAATCCGCCGGCCTGAATCGTAGAATACTTCAGGCTGGCCGGCGTCCACTGGCCGTAGGAAACGGCAGCGTCCACCTTGTGCGACGCGAGTTCGGGTGCAAGGAAGGCAACGTCGCCCATACCCAGCGTGGAGGCTTTGCCCGAAAGGATGAAAGCGTTGAATGACTGCGCCTTGACTGTCGTAAGGGCCGTCAGGGCGACCAGACCGGTCAACAGGATGCGGGAAAGTATATTGCGTCTCATAGCTTCACGATATTTTGGGTAAAGGTTTCACTGCCGACGGTCACCTGAACGGCGTAGGGACCGCCGCCAAGGGACGACAGGTCGAGGATGCCCGGGGAGAACGGCGTGGCTGAGAGTGTCTTTTCCAGCACCACGGTACCCGCTTCGGAGATGACTTTGGCGCTGACCGACTGATCGGCCGCCGTCCGGATGTAGAGTTTCCCGTCGGTGATGGTGGTTGGATAGATGTCGATCGGCTTGCTGCCGTCGCGGGCAAGGGTCTGGAAACTGACGCCGGTCGATTCGCCGCGGGCGTCGGTGGCTGTTATGCTGCCGGTACCGTAGCCATATCGGAGGGCCGTGACGTAGAGAATGCCTTCGCGTACGTGCAGGTTGAGGATATCGTTGTCGGATGAGACGGTTGTGTATTGGAGGATTTCCTGGTCTTCATCGTTGAACACTTCCGACAGATCGACGGTCAGTACCTCGTTCTTGGTGCCGAAGACCAGGTCATCGATCTGGCCGATAGTCTTGGGCGCGTGATTGGGCTGGATCGTATAAGTGTAGGAGAGGGTCGTCTCCATTTCATAGTCGTCAAAGACGTGGAGGGTCGCTTCATAGGTGCCGGGCTCCGTGCGCAGGGCGTTGACTTCTATCTTCTGTGTCAGGTTCAGGAGTGGTTGGAGAGAGTCGGCGGGCGAGCCCTTGTCGAGTTTGGCGTGGACGCCGTGGCCGTCGGGCTCCGAATAGCGGAAACTCAGCCAATGGGTCTCGTGGGATTTGAGCGTAAAGGTCAGGGCGTCGGTCGTTTCGATGACGGGGGCGTGATTCGGGCCGGTAGTCACAACGACCATATTGGACAGTTCGGACCGATTGCCGATCAGATCGTATGCTTCGCAGGCCAGATAATAGGTGGTCTCGAACTGGAGGCCCTGGAGGATGCCTTCCATCAGATCGCCGGCATGCAAGTCTTCATCGACCGGGAATTTCTTGTAGGGAATCAGGGTCGTTTCGGAGAAAGGTTCGGTGCTGTAGTAGATATTGATGCCGTTTGCCTTTCCGTTGTCTTCGTCGGCGGGGACTGTCAGGGAGAAGCGGATGAAGTCGGCGTTCAGCAGCTCCGCCTGGAAGTCGGTCACGGGATCGGGCGGGATGGAACCCTCGGCCAGGATGGCCGCGGTCACGTCCACCAGACCGCCGATGGGGAAGTTGCGGTTCTTGCTGCTGATGTCCTTGGCGGTGTTGACGATACGGTTCCAGAGCATGTCGCGCGTGAAGCCGTCGCCGCCGCACTGCGATACGATGAGGGCAGCTACACCTGAAACGTGCGGGCAGGCCATCGAAGTACCCTGCATCAGACCGTATTTGTTGTCGGGAAGCGTACTGTAGATCTGGTATCCTTTCTGATAGTCGCCGCCCGGGGCCGCTACGTCGACCCAGTCGCCGTAGCAGGAATAGTAGGCGCGGAAGAAATCGGCGCCGACGGAACCGACGGCGAGTGCGCCTTCGTAATAGGCGGGCGCACCGAAATCAATGTTCTCGTTGCCGGCGGCGAATACCACCAGACCGCCCGCCATCGGGCCGACCTGGCGGCCGTTCGCATCCATACCGGCGTATGTGTTGAAATAATCGATGGCCATCCTGTCGGAATTGGGCACGTAGTCGATACCGTCATAGCCCCAGCTGTTCTGCGAGATCACGGCGCCATGGTCTGCTCCCCATTTGATGGCGCGTGCGCCGTTGCCGCTGCCTTGTTCACCATCCTTGAAAATCTGGGCCGACATCAGGCGGACGCCGGGAACTCCGTTTTCGTAGTCGCCGCCGGCAATGCCGCAGATGCCTTTTCCGTTGTTGTTGACGGCAGCGATCGTACCGGCGACGTGGGTTCCATGTTGGGTTTTGATAATGTTGACGCTGTTGTCCATAAAGTTGTACCCGTGGATGGACGGCCGGTTCGGGTCGTTCCAGAGGTTGGTGGCGAGGTCTTCGTGGTCGCAGTCGATGCCGCCGTCCACCACGCAGACGATTACGTCACTTTTGCCGGTCGTGTAGTCTTTCCAGATGGGGAGGACGTTGATGTCACAGCCGGCTTCTTTGCCCGAAGCACTGCCGTCGTTGTAGAGATCCCACTGCTTGTCGAAAGAAGGATCGTTGAACGGGAAACCGGCGGGCGCCGCCGCGGGCGCTGCGTTCAGATAAGTGACTGTTTCATCATAGGCCTTGCGGGTGACGGGCCGGTATTCGACTTCCAGGATCCCGGGAATCTGCTCCAGGGAAAGGCTTGCCTTGGTAAGGGGGGCTCCTTCGTCGAACCAGACGTCATACCAGCGGTCCAGACCGGCTTCTTTCGTCCGTTTTTCAAATTCATCGGCATAAGGGAACGTGCGTTCCATCTTCACTTGGCCCAGAACGCTGGCGGCCTTGGTCGTGATCAATGCTTCCGGTGATCCGGTTTCCTCTATCTTTGAGGCTGTAGCGGAATCGACAAAGATCCGGACGTGTCCTTTTTCAAACAGGCTGGCGGCATATTCCCCGGAAGGGGTTTCCAGCAATTCTTCTTGCAGGAGTTCTTCGGGCGTGCACGCCGCAAGCATACCGGCGACGAGCAGGACCCGGAACAAGGATCGGAATTTCATCATAGGGTATTTATTCTGCCAGGAAATCGAAGAGTTTGACCAGACTCTCTTCGTTTTTCCAATTGATTTTGTTCTTTTTCAGGAATTGCTTGAACGCGGCGGCCCGTTCGCTGCCGATGGCGTCGCTGAAGTCTTTCTTGGTGGCCTTGACCGCGTTCCCGTCGATGACGACGAAATATTCGTTCTTGATCTTCACTTTTTTGCCCGACTCACGATTCTGGAACTGCTCCATATGGCTGGTATTGACGAAACCGGGCAGATCGATCGAGGTGATACGTTGGGTGGAGGCGGTGGTGGCAGGTGTGCCATAGGCGCCTCCGGTTTCGTTGAGTGCCGACATGTCTATTGTACTGCGCACGGCCACATAGTTTTTTTCATCGGGACCGGGCGTGACTTTCATCAGGTAACCTCCGACGCGGCGGAATACATCTTCGCCGATCTGGACGGCAGAGAACTGTCCGGCCGGTGCCATCTGGATCATCCCCTTGCCGTCGATAAAGTGAAGGTCTCCCTTCAACAAGTGGATATTGATGGGCATCTTCCTTGTCTGTCCGTTGTTTAAAGTCATTGTACCCTCTTGGAAATCAGGATAGTAGTAGGGCCACGTGGTATAGGCTTCAATTTGGGCCTGAGCCGTGAGGGCCATCGCCCAGCAGGCAATCAACAAAAATATCCGTTTCATACTTTTTTGTGTTTTCTCACATATAGCAATAATCACACTAAAGTATGAAAAAAAAGGGGGAAAATCAAATTTCCCCCTTTCTTTCAGAAGTTGAAGTCGATTAGTTGACCTTCGTGCAGGTAAAGCCGCCGTACACAATGTTCACGTTACCGGCACCCGGGATGTAGAGCCACGGGCCGTAGTCGATGAACTCGAGCGTCTTGCCGCCGTTCTTGATGGCGATGTTCAGATAACCTTCGTCCCAACCTTCTTCACCGTCGAAGCCGAGGAGCACGCAAGGGGTCGTACCCTGGTACTTGTACTCAGTCTCCTGGCCGAGCGGAACGGAGATGTTGGTCAGGTCGTCGTCGACGAGGCCGTAGAAGATCGTATCCCAGTCGGCCCAGCCGTCGCTGGCGAAGATGTTGTAGATCCAAACCTTCGACACGTCGGAAGCATCCTTCGAGAAGTTCATGATCCATTCGAGATCGTCGCCCCAGGCACTCGTGCTCTTGCAAGCATAGTCGCCGAGGATGGCGGAAAGCGGGTGGTCAAGGTCATTGATGGTGACGGCGCAGGTGTTGCTGGCGCCCATCTTGACATCACCGGCCGATTTGAATTTCACGGAGAATTTCAGGTCGCCCGTGAAAACACCGGGGTGGTTGATGATCTTGACGGCAATGTTCTTCAGGGTTTCGCCGGCGCCGAAGCTGATCGTGCCGCTGCCGGAAGCGTCTTCGAAGTCGACGCCCTGCTTGGCGGAGCCGTTGACGAATTCATAGGAGACCGTGGTGGCTACGCCGCCGAGCGAAGTGACGGACACCGGGATGTTCAGGGTGCCGCCGTCTTCGGCGATACTCAAAGAACTGGTTTTGAAAGCAGCGAAAGCATCACTGTCGTTGAAAGTGGGCATGTCGTTGAGGTGGCACGAAACAACCAGCGAGCCCATCAATACGATGCTGAAAAGGTAAAATATCTTTTTCATAGCTGTAATCGATTATTCCCCGTAGCCCGGGTTCTGTTTCAGATTCTTGTTGATGTCAACCTGGCTCTTCGGAATCGGGAGGGCCCAGAACTTGTCACCAGCCGGGATGTTGCGGGTCACGTTGGCGTCGGAGTAGCTGATCGAACCGCCGGTGCGGTCGAGGTCGAACCAGAGGTGGCCTTCGAAGTTGAGTTCCAGACGGCGCTCGAGAGCAACGTCTGCCTTGCCGGCGCTGGTCAGCGGGCTGGCGCCACGGTTGGCACGGATGGCGTTCAGGTCGGCGAGAGCGGTCGAACCGGCACCGTTCACGGCAGCTTCTGCGCGGATAAGGTACATCTCGGAGAGACGCAGCACGATGGTGTTGTTGAAGTCAGGCGTGGAGGTGGCGTTGCCGTCGCCCTTGCCATAATACTTCATGGTCCACATCTGGCCGCCGGAAACTTCGTTCTGGTCGGTGCAGAACATCACTTTGCCGTCGTCGCGCGGGTTGCTGGCATCGCCACGGACACCGGTGGTGCCACGGACGTCACCATCCTCGAAGAGGTTGACGAGCTGGGCGGTAGCGGCGCAGTCGGCATAACCGAGCGGGTTGGTCATATGCGAAGGACCTTCCCACCAGGCGTCGTAGCTGTTGGTCTGCTTGCCATAAACCTCGAAGATGACTTCACCGCCGTTGCCGGCGATTTCCTTACCCCATACGGAAGGATACTCTTCAGCGGTCCAAAGCTGGAATTTGCCGCTGTTGATGACCTTCGTGGCATACTCGGACGCTCTGCTCCATTCTTTGTGGTAGCAGTAAACGCGGGCGAGGAGAGCCTGGATGGCGAGTTTGTTGAAAGTAGCCTTGGGGTCGGTGACACCGGTACGCTGATAGCTGTCGGACATCAGTCCTTCGGCATCGAGCAGGTCTTTGATGATCTGGGCGTAGGTCTCTTCGACGGTAGCGCGGGCGGGCATATCGGCCGGGCCCTGGGGCTCGATGATGACGCACACGCCATATTCGCTGTTGGAGCCGTCGAGGTGGCTGTAGAGACGGAGCAGGTCGAAGTGGGCGAAAGCGCGGAGCGCGAGGGCCTCAGCCTTCAGGTTGTTGAGGTCGGCGGTGGTCACGCTGCTCGTGGTCATATTCTCGCCTTCGGTATCGATGGCGCTGATCACGTTGTTGCAGGCGGAAATCACGAAATAGGCCGTGCCCCAGAGTCCGGAGGTAGAGCTCGGTTCGTAGGTCATGTGGTACGGGACCGACATACGGCCGGACTGGAAGTTCGTGTTGATCGGAATCATGGCGTTTCCGGCGCGCATTTCGGCGTCAAGCACGAAGAAGGCACCGTACCAGGCGCTGCTCGCCAGCGGCGAGTAGGCACCGGCAACCGATTTGTTCAGACCGTTGTAGTCGGAGAGCGTCAGTTCGGTACTCTGCGACATCACCGGGTCCTCGGTAAGGAAATCGTTGATGTTGCAGGAAACGGCAAGAGACAGGATCGCGAAAAGTGCAATGATATATTTTTTCATGGTCTTTTCCTCCTAAATTAGAAAGTGAGTTCGATACCACCGGCGAAGGTCTTGGTGTGCGGGTAGATACCCCAGCCCATACCTTCCATACCGCGTTCAGGATCCCACCAGTACACATCGTGGAACGTGTAAGGGTTCAGGGCGCTGAAATAGATCTTGGCGCCCTTCATGTTGATCTTCTTGAGCCAGTTCTGCGGCAGGTTGTAGGCGAGGGTGACGTCCTTGATACGGAAATAGTCACCTCTCTGGATCCAACGGGTCGAGTTGGCGTAGGAGTTGGACGCGTTGCCGGCGACCGGCTTCGGGTTGCAACCCGTGTCACCCGGCTGTTTCCAGTAGTCAAGCGCGCGGGCCATCTGGTTCATGGTCATCTGGTTACCGTCGGCATTCAGATAACGCCACTCATAGATGTACACCAGGTTGTGCGTCTTGAATTCAGTGAAGATGCTCAGTTCGAGGCCCTTCCAGTTGAGGCTGGTGTTGAAGCCGCCCGTGAACTTCGGTTCCGGGGAACCGGGGTAGATGTAGCGGGCCTTGTTGTAGTCGTTGGTGAGCAGGAAGTAGGATTCATCATCCGGATGCTCGGGATCGGTAGCGCGGAAGAGGGCGTCACCGTTGGTCGGGTCGACACCGTAGTAGTCCTTCAGGTAGAAGCTGTAGAACGTACGGCCGACGACGTGGCGCAGACGGCTGTCGTAGGACGATGCCATCCATTCGTCGTCACCGAGGTCGGTGACGGTGGACTTGTTGTAGGCCACGTTGAAACCGGCCGTCCAAACGAAGTCGTTGGTACGGATGATGTCGCCTTCGATCTGGAACTCGATACCCTTGTTGTTCATCGAACCGATGTTCATGAAGTTGCTGCCGAAACCGGAGGTCTGCGGGACCTGCTTGTTGAGCAGCATGTCGCTCGTGTTACGGGTATAGGCATCGATCTGGCCGCTGAGGCGGTTGTTGAAGAATGCGAAGTCGAGACCCACGTTCCAGGTCTTGTTGAGCTCCCAGGAGAGGAGTTCGTTGGCCGGGCTGGACGGAAGCATGCCGTTGCCGCCGTTGTAAGACGAGGAGGCGTACACACCATAGGCGCGGTACGGAGCGATGTTGTTGTTACCGTTCACACCGTAGCTGGCACGGATCTTCAGGAGGGAGAGCCAGTCGGAGGTGCTCTTCATCCACTCTTCGTTCGTGATGTTCCACGAACCGGAAACGGACCAGAAGGTACCCCACTTGTTCTGGGAGCCGAAGAGCGAGGAACCATCCTCACGGATCGAGGCTGCCAGGAAGTAACGGTTGGCGTAGTTGTAGTCGACATTACCGAAGAAGGAGAGCAGGGTGCGGGCGTTGAACGAATCGCTGACGGAGCTCTCGTTGTCGATGGAGGTCGAGAAGTACGGGATGTTGGCATCCACGGTCGGGGCGTAGCCATAGAGGCTTTCATAGGTACGCCGCATCGCTTCCTGACCGAGCATCACGCGCAGCGAGTGGTCGCCGAACATTCTGCTGTAGGTGGCGGTGTTGGAAGTGGTCAGCTGGATGTATTCGCTGCGGGAACCCTGCAGAACACCGGTGGTGTCGCCCGGGTCCGGACCCCAGTAACGGATACCTTTACCGAAGGTGCCTTCGAACATGTTGTTCGTCTTGAACACGAGGCCTTCGATCGGCGTCCACTGCAGGTACATGGAAGCCTGCGTACGGAACTGCTTCTCCCACTGGTCTTCACCGTGGCAGAGGGCGTTCCAGAGCGGGTTGGTGTTGGAGTTCTCGGGAATCTTCTGGTTGTACTCGCCGGTTTCCGGGTCGATCAGCGGCGTCCAGGGACGGATGATCAGACCACCGAAGAACGGGTTGGAGTAGTACAGCGACTGCATCTCGGTATCGTGGTTCTCGGTGTAGGCGATGTTCACGCGGGTACCGACCTCGAGGGTGCGGGTGAGCTTATAGTCGGAGTTCACACGGCCGGTGAGACGCTTGTAGCTGGTGGCGTAGGAGACACCCTGGTTGTCCTGATAGGAGAGGGAGGTGTAGAAGCGGCCGCGGTCGGTACCGGCCTGGGCGTTCACCTCGTATTCCTGCAGTTTACCGATACGGGTCACTTCCTCGATCCAGTTGGTCATCGGCTTGTTGGGCGTGCTCGGATCGTAGTAGTCGTCGATGTTGCGGCCGGCGTTGGCGTAGGCGGCTTTGTAGAAGTCGTACAGCTCGGGACCGGTCATCATGCGGAAGTGGTTGTCGTTGGACAGTTTGCTGATACCATACTTCGCACGGGCGCTGAAGGAAGCCTTGCCGGCTTTACCGCTCTTCGTGGTCACCAGGATGACGCCGTTGGCAGCGCGGGAACCGTAGATGGAGGCGGCAGCAGCGTCCTTCAGGACGGTCAGGCTCTCGATATCGTTCGGGTTGATCGCGGCGATGGCGTTGTTGGTGTTGGTGAAGTAGCTCTGGTCACCCGACATCACCGGAATACCGTCGACGACCCACAGAGGCTCGTTGCCGGCGTTGATGGATGATGTACCGCGGATACGGATCTGCGAGTTGGAACCAGGCTGGCCGGTTTCGGAGGAGATGGTCACACCGGCCATCTTACCTGCCAGCATCTTGTCGACCGAAGAAGCCGGGACGACGGCGATCTCGTCGGCTTTCACGGTGGAGACGGCGCCGGTCTTGGCTTCGCGGCGGGTCGTACCGTAACCGATGACGATCACGTCATCAAGGAATTCGGCGTCCGGAGCAAGTACACAGTCGACGACATTGCGTCCGTTCACGGCGAGCTCCTGGGTCTTGTAGCCCACGAAGCTGACAACCAGGATGGCGTTCGACGGGACATTCAGGGCGTAGGTACCGTCCAGGCCCGTCGAGGTTCCGTTCATCTGGCCTTTGACCGTCACGGAAGCGAACGCAACCGGTTCTCCTGTGCTTGCATCAGTCACAGTACCTCTGACGGCGATGTTCTGCGCGTAGAGCGAGAAGGCCATCAGCAGGATTGTCAAAACTAAACTGACTTTTTTCATGGAGTTTTGGTTATTAAGTTAAAAAAAATGGTGTTGAATTTCTTTGTTGATTCCGTTTTAAAAAAATGTCGTTCAATCTCTAAGTAAAATCTCCTTTCAATTAAAAAAAAATTAATCAATTTTCCCGTTTTTGGTTTAAAATTAAAGGGTCTGGAATCCGTCCAGCAACCTAAAATTCGCGTAAAAATAAGAAGATTTTTTCAATTATCCTATTAATCTGCAAATTATTCTTATCGCCGGCACTGCTTTCGGATTGTATCCGGCCTGGTCCCGTACTTTCAGTTTTGCGGGAGTGCGTTTTTTTATCTAAATTTGTATAATTATGAACGGCTTATAATGATTGGTGTTTACGATTCCGGGGTGGGTGGCCTTTCGGTTTGGAAGGAACTGGTCCGGCTGATGCCGGATCAGGACTATGTCTATTTCTCCGATGCCGCCTATTGCCCCTACGGGCCGAAGGATCCATCTTTCATCATCGGGCGGGCCTGCGCCGTTACCGATTTTTTCCTTGAAAAGGGATGCAATCTTATCGTGGTGGCTTGCAACACGGCTACGGCCGCGGCCATTTCCTGGCTCCGCGCCCATTACGACATTCCTTTCGTCGGGATGGAACCTGCCATCAAACCTGCCATCCTGAGCAGCCGCAGCGGCGTGGTAGGCGTACTGGCCACGGCGGGCACTTTCAAGGGCAGGCTATACCTCAGTACGCTGGCGCGTTTTTCCGGCGATGTCAAGGTCATCGAGCGTGTGGGCGAGGGTCTGGTCGAAACTGTGGAAAAAGGAATCCTCGACGGACCCGGGGTGGAGGCGTTGGTGCGTCGCTGCATTGCGCCGATGCTGGAGGCCGGTGCCGACCATATCGTTCTGGGATGTACGCATTATCCGTTCCTGCAGCCCGTCATCGAACGGCTGGCCGGTCCGTCGGTCAAGGTGGTCAATCCCGCTCCTGCCGTCGCCCGCCAGGCAAAGAGGCTGCTGAAAGCAGCCGAGCCTTCCCGGCGGAAAGGCTCGACTGAATTCTGCTCCTCTTCGGAGGACCTTTCAGTCCTCCTCCGGTTGGCCGGGATGTAACTATTTATACCAATCTTTATACATCATATAGCCCTGGGCATTCTTGTGGGCGGCGGCCGTGACGGCTTCCGACCCTTCCTTCACCTTTTTCGCAGGGACGCCGGCATAGACGCCCGGCTCGAGTTTCTCGCCCGTGAGTACCACGGCGCCTGCGGCGATGATGCTTCCGTCGGCGATTTCTGCGTTGTCCATCAGGATGGCGCCCATCCCCACAAGCACGTTGTTGCCCACCTTCGCACCGTGGACCACGGCATTATGGCCCACCGAAACGTCGTCTCCGATCTCGGTGACGGACCGCTGGTAGAGCGTGTGGACGCTGGCGTTGTCCTGGATGTTGACGCGGTTGCCGATCTTGATGGTGTTGACGTCGCCGCGAAGAACCACTCCATACCAAATGCTGCAATCATCGCCGATGGTAACATCGCCGATGATTACAGCATTCTCTGCTATGAAGCAATTCTTTCCGATCTTCGGGGTGAAGCCCCTGAGTTCCCGGATGATTGCCATGGCTTTCTAGAGTTTCTTCCGCGAGGCGGTCATCTTCTGGTAGTCGTCCATCGAGGCGACGATCAGGTTTTCGAACTCGCGCTGGCCGGTGCCGGCAGGGATCAGGTGACCGCAGATCACGTTCTCCTTCAGGCCCTCGAGGGTATCCACCTTGCCGCGGATGGCGGCGTCGGAGAGCACCTTCGTGGTTTCCTGGAACGAGGCGGCCGACATGAAGCTGTTGGTCCTCAAGGCGGCGCGGGTGATGCCCTGCAGTACCTGATTGGAGGTGGCGGGGACGGCGTCGCGTGCCTCGACGGGGCGCTTGTCGGAACGCTTGAGGAGTGAGTTCTCGTCGCGCAGCTGGCGGACCGTCACGATCTGGCCCGGATGGAGGTTCTCGGAATCGCCGGCCTCGGTGACCACCTTCTTGTCGAAGATGTTGTCGTTCTCTTCCAGGAATTCGAGTTTGTCCACGAGCTGCTCGGGGAGGAAGCGGGTGTCACCCGGATCCACGATCTCGACCTTGCGCATCATCTGGCGGACAATCACTTCGAAGTGCTTGTCGTTGATCTTCACACCCTGCATGCGATAGACTTCCTGAATCTCGTTGACGATGTACTCCTGCACCTTGATCGGGCCCAGGATGTTCAGGATGTCGCTCGGGGAGACGGCGCCGTCGGACAGCGGCATGCCGGCCCGCACGTAGTCGTTCTCCTGGACGAGGATCTGCTTGGACAGGGGCACGAGGTAGCGTTTCTCCTCGCCGCTGCGGGCGCGGATGATGATCTCGCGGTTACCGCGGCGGTTCTTGCCCATGAACACTTCGCCGTTGATTTCCGAAACGACCGCCGGGTTCGACGGGTTGCGGGCCTCGAAGAGCTCGGTCACGCGCGGCAGACCGCCCGTGATGTCGCCCGACTTTCCGATGGCCCTCGGAATCTTGACGATGATGTCGCCGATGTGGATGGGCTGGCCGTTTTCGACCATGACGTGTGCACCCACAGGCAGGTTGTAGGACTTGAGTTCCTGTCCGTCCTCGCCGAGGATCCGGACACTCGGGTTCTTCGACTTGTCGCGGGCTTCGATGATCACCTTCTCACGGTGCTGCGAGAATTCATCGGCAGCCTCGTCGCGGTAGGTCACGCCTTCGATCATGTTGTCGTAGACGGCCTTACCGGCGGTCTCGGTGATGGTCAGCGCGTTGTAGGCATCCCAGTTGCAGATGCGGTCGCCCGGCACCACGGAATCGCCGTCTTTCTTGAAGAGTTCGGAGCCGTAGGGTACGTTGTACTGGCCGAGGGTGATCTCGGTGATCGGGTGGACGATCCGCATTTCGGTCGCACGGCTTACCACGATGGTGTGCGGACCCTTCTCGTCTTCCTTGACGATGGTGCGGAGTTCCTCGAATTCGAGACGGCCTTCGTACTTGGAGACGATCTCGCTTTCGGAGGCGACGTTCGAAGCGGTACCACCGACGTGGAAGGTACGCAGGGTCAGCTGGGTACCCGGTTCGCCGATGGACTGGGCGGCGATGACGCCGACCACCTCGCCTTTCTCGACCATGCGGCCCGTAGCCAGGTTGCGTCCGTAGCATTTCGCGCAGACGCCCTTCTTCGACTCGCAGGTGAGCACCGAACGGATTTCGACCTGCTCGATCGGGAGTTTCTCGATCTCCTCGGCAATGTCTTCGGTGATCTGGTCGCCGGCGCTGAGAATCTTCTCTCCGGTAAGCGGGTTGTAGATGTCGTGGACCGACGTACGGCCCAGAATACGTTCGCCGAGGCTTTCGACCACGGTATCCTTGTTCTTGATGGCGGTGGCCACCAGGCCGCGGAGCGTTCCGCAGTCTTCCTCGTTGATGATCACGTCGTGCGAGACGTCCACCAGACGACGGGTCAGGTAACCGGCGTCAGCCGTCTTCAAGGCGGTGTCGGCCAGACCCTTACGGGCGCCGTGGGTGGAGATGAAGTACTCGAGCACGCTCAGGCCTTCCTTGAAGTTGGCCAGAATCGGGTTCTCGATGATGTCGGCACCGGTGGAACCGGACTTCTGCGGCTTGGCCATCAGGCCTCGCATACCGCAGAGCTGACGGATCTGCTCTTTCGAACCACGGGCACCGGAGTCCAGCATCATATAGACCGGGTTGAATCCCTGCTTGTCTTCCTTGATCCGCTGCTCCACGATGCCGGTCAGCTGGGTGTTGACGGTGGTCCAGATATCGATGACGTGGTTGTAGCGCTCGTTGTTGGTGATCAGACCCATATCGTAGCTGCTCTGCCAGACGGCGATCTGCTGGTAGCCGTCTTCCACGAGCTCGGCTTTCTCGTCGGGGATGATCACGTCGCCCAGGTTGAACGACAGGCCGCCCTCGAATGCCATCCGGTAGCCGAGGTTCTTGATGTCGTCGAGGAACTGGGCCGTGCGGGCGATGCTCGTATATTTGAGCACCACGCCGATGATGTCGCGGAGCGACTTCTTCTTCAGCAGGGTGTTGATATACGGCACCTCGTCGGGCACCAGCTGGTTGAACAGGATGCGGCCCACCGTGGTGGCCTGCATCTTATAACCTTTGGACAGGTCGGTCTTGTCGACCGGGATGCGCACCTGGCACTTGGTCTGCCATTCCACGCGTCCTTCGTTCTTGGCGATGATCGCCTCCTCCGGACCGTAGAATTTCATTCCTTCACCCTTGGCACCGGGACGCTCCTTGGTAATATAGTACAGACCGAGGACCATGTCCTGCGACGGCACCGTAATCGGCGCGCCGTTGGCCGGATGGAGGATGTTGTGGGAACCGAGCATCAGCAGCTGCGCCTCCAGGATGGCGGCGTTGCCCAGCGGCAAGTGGACGGCCATCTGGTCGCCGTCGAAGTCGGCGTTGAAAGCCGTACAGGCGAGCGGGTGGAGCTGGATGGCCTTGCCTTCGATCATACGCGGCTGGAAGGCCTGGATACCGAGGCGGTGCAGGGTCGGTGCACGGTTCAGCAGCACCGGATGGCCCTTCATCACATTTTCAAGAATGTCCCAGATGACCGGGTCCTTGCGGTCCACGATCTTCTTGGCGCTCTTGACGGTCTTGACGATGCCGCGCTCGATGAGCTTGCGGATGACGAAAGGCTTGTAAAGTTCGGCAGCCATATATTTCGGCAGACCGCACTCGTGCATCGAGAGTTCCGGACCCACGACGATGACGCTTCGGGCGGAGTAGTCGACACGTTTGCCGAGCAGGTTCTGACGGAAGCGGCCCTGCTTTCCCTTAAGGCTGTCGGACAGCGACTTGAGGGTACGGTTGGCCTCCGATTTGACGGCGTTGGACTTGCGGGAGTTGTCGAACAGCGAGTCGACGGCTTCCTGCAGCATGCGCTTTTCGTTGCGGAGGATCACCTCGGGCGCCTTGATCTCGATGAGCCGTTTCAGGCGGTTGTTGCGGATGATCACGCGGCGGTAGAGGTCGTTCACGTCGCTGGTGGCAAAGCGGCCGCCGTCCAGGGGGACGAGCGGGCGGAGATCCGGCGGGATTACCGGGATGACCTTCATCACCATCCATTCGGGATGGTTGATCTCCTTCGACTCGCGGAAAGCCTCGATGACGCTCAGGCGCTTGAGGGCTTCGGCCTTGCGCTGCTGGGACGTTTCCGATTCGCTCTTGTGGCGCAGGTCATAGGAGAGGGTATCGAGGTCTACGTTCTTGAGCAGTTCGTAGATGGCCTCGGCGCCCATGCCGGCGATGAACTTCTGCGAATCGTCGTCGGGAAGGTCCTGGTTGCCCTTGGGAAGTTTGTCGAGCACGTCGAGATATTCCTCTTCGGTAAGGAGGTCCAGGTCATTGACGCTGTGGTCCTTGAGGGCCTTGGCGGCGCCGGCCTGCATCACTACGTATTTCTCGTAGTAAATGATCGCCTCGAGTTTCTTGGAAGGAATGCCGAGCAGGTAGCCGATCTTGTTGGGTGTCGAGCGGAAATACCAGATATGGGCCACGGGGACCGTCAGGCTGATATGGCCCATCCGTTCGCGGCGCACCTTCTTCTCGGTCACCTCCACGCCGCAGCGGTCGCAGACGATGCCGCGGTAGCGGATGCGCTTGTACTTTCCGCAGTGGCACTCGTAGTCCTTGGTCGGACCGAAGATGCGCTCGCAGAAGAGTCCGTCGCGTTCCGGCTTGTAGGTGCGGTAGTTGACGGTCTCCGGCTTGAGCACCTCGCCCGACGACTGCTCGAGAATCTCCTCCGGAGAAGCCAGGCCGATGGTGATCTGGTTGAAGTTGTTCTTCACCTTTATCTCTTTCTTTAAAGACATATCCTTGATTTTTACTTGTCAAACACTTGAATGAACTAGTCCAGCTTCACGCTCAGGCCGAGGCCGCGGAGTTCGTGGAGCAACACGTTGAGCGATTCGGGAATACCCGGAATCGGCATCGGGTCGCCCTTGACGATGGCCTCGTAAGCGCGGCTGCGGCCGGTCACGTCGTCCGACTTGATGGTCAGGATTTCCTGCAGGATGTTGGAGGCGCCGAACGCTTCGAGCGCCCAGACCTCCATCTCGCCGAAACGCTGTCCGCCGAACTGGGCCTTGCCGCCGAGCGGCTGCTGGGTGATCAGGGAGTAAGGACCGATGGAACGGGCGTGCATCTTGTCGTCGACCATATGGCCGAGCTTGATCATATAGATCACGCCCACCGTCGCCTTCTGGTCGAACAGCTCACCGGTTCCGCCGTCGCGGAGCTGGGTGCGGCCGTAACGCGGCAGACCGGCTTCGTCGGTGTACTTGCAGATGTCGTCCAGGCTGGCGCCGTCGAAGATCGGGGTGCTGAACTTCAGGCCGAGTTCGCGTCCCGCCCAACCCAGGACAGTCTCGTAGATCTGGCCGAGGTTCATACGGGAAGGCACGCCGAGCGGGTTGAGGACGATGTCCACGGGCGTTCCGTCTTCGAGGAAAGGCATGTCCTCGTCGCGGACCACCTTGGCCACGATACCTTTGTTACCGTGACGGCCGGCCATCTTGTCACCCACCTGGATCTTGCGCTTCTTGGCGACATAGACTTTGGCAAGTTTCATGATGCCGCTCGGAAGTTCGTCACCGATGGTGAGGTTGTAGTTGATGCGCTTGTACTCGGCATCATACTCCTTGTATTTGATCAAGTAATTGTTGATCAGTGCTTTGATGAGATCGTTGCTCTTCTTGTCGGAAGTCCATTTCACCGGATTGACGTTGTTGTAGTCAATCTGCTCGAGGACTTCACGCGTGATGACCTCGCCTTTGGGCAGGATCTCGGCGCCGTAGAGGTCGCCGATGCCTGCACTCTTCTTGCCGGCCACCAGTTTGGCGAGCTTGTCGAGGAAGAGTCCGCGCAGGTCCGCGCACTTCTTGTCGAAGGTATCCTTGGCATCCTGAAGCTGGCGTTTCGCCTGCTCCTTGCCTTTCCGGGAGTTGTCTTTGACCACGTGCGAGAAGAGCCGTTTGCCGATGATCGTACCGGAGAGGGAAGGGGAAGCCTTCAAGGAGGCGTCTTTCACGTCGCCCGCCTTGTCGCCGAAGATGGCCCGCAGGAGTTTCTCCTCCGGCGAAGGATCGCTTTCGCCCTTGGGCGTGATCTTGCCGATGAGGATGTCGCCCGGTTCCACGTGGGCGCCGATACGGATGATACCATTCTTGTCGAGGTCCTTGGTGGCGTCTTCGCTCACGTTCGGGATGTCGGCGGTCAGTTCCTCCATACCGCGCTTGGTGTCGCGGACTTCCATGATGTACTCGTCAACGTGGATGGAGGTGAAGATGTCTTCCCGGATGATGCGCTCGGAGAGCACGATGGCATCCTCGAAGTTGTAACCCTTCCAGGGCATGAAGGCCACCTTCAGGTTCCGTCCGAGGGCCAGCTCGCCGTTCTGCGTAGCATAGCCTTCCGTCAGGATCTGGCCCGGCACGACGCGGTCGCCCTTGCGGACGATTGGAGTAAGCCGGATCGAGGTGCTCTGGTTGGTCTTGCGGTAGAGCGGGAGGGTGTATACGGTGATTTCGGGATCGAAGCTGACGAAGCGTTCGTTCTCGGTCTTGTCGTATTTGATATGGATTTCGCGGGCGTCGACAAAGACGACTTCGCCTTTGCCTTCCGCCGCAATCTGGGTGCGGGAGTCGCGTGCCACGGGGCCTTCCAGACCGGTACCGACGATCGGAGCCTCAGGCTTGATGATCGGAACGGCCTGGCGCATCATGTTGGAGCCCATCAGTGCACGGTTCGCGTCGTCGTGCTCGAGGAACGGGATCAGCGAAGCGGCGATGGAGGCTACCTGGTTGGGAGCTACGTCCATCAGGTCGATGCTCTCCTTGGTCTTGACCGGGAAGTCGGCCTCGAGACGGCATTTGATGCGCTCGTCGAGGATGTTGCCTTCGTCGTCGAGCTTGACGGACGACTGGGCCACGATCTTGGCTTCCTCTTCCTCGGCGCTGAGATAGACCACGCCCTGGTCGCTGAGATCCACGCGGCCGTCGGCCACTTTCCTGTACGGGGTCTCGATGAAGCCCAGGTCGTTGATCTTGGCATAGACGCAGAGCGAGGAGATCAGACCGATGTTCGGGCCTTCCGGCGTTTCGATCGGGCAGAGTCGGCCGTAGTGGGTGTAGTGCACGTCGCGCACCTCGAAACCGGCGCGGTCGCGGGACAGACCGCCCGGACCCAGAGCCGACAGACGGCGCTTGTGCGTCATCTCGGCCAGCGGGTTGGTCTGGTCCATGAACTGGCTCAGCTGGCTGGTGGCGAAGAAGCTGTTGATCACACCGCTCAGGGACTTGGCATTGATCAGGTCCACCGGCGTGAAGACTTCGTTGTCGCGCACGTTCATCCGTTCGCGGATGGTACGGGCCATACGGGCCAGACCCACGCTGAACTGGTTGGCGAGCTGTTCGCCCACCGTACGGATACGGCGGTTGCTCAGGTGGTCGATATCGTCGACCGTCGCCTTCGAGTTGATCAGCTGGATCAGGTAGCGGATGATCTCGATGATGTCTTCCTTCGTCAGGATGCGGGTGTTCGGATCGGTGGACAGGTTGAGTTTCCGGTTGAGCCGGTAACGGCCCACCTGACCCAGGTCATAGCGCTTGTCGGAGAAGAAGAGTTTCTCGATGACGTCGCGCGCCGTGGCCTCATCCGGCGGTTCGGAGTTGCGGAGCTGCCGGTACGTGTAGAAGATCGCCTCCTTTTCGGAGTTGGTCTGGTCTTTCTGGAGCGTGTTGTAAATGATGGCGAAGTCGTTGGTGTAGGCGTCCTCCTTGTGTACGAGGATGGTGCTGACGCCCGAATCCAGGATCTCGTCGATATGTCTCTCTTCGAGGACCGTTTCGCGGTCCACGATCACGTTGTTTCGCTCAATGTAGACGACCTCTCCCGTGTCCTCGTCCACGAAGTCTTCGTTCCAGGTCTTCAGGACGCGGGCCGCCAGGCGGCTGCCGATGCATTTCTTGAGGTTGGCCTTGGTGACCTTGACTTCCTCGGCCAGGCCGAAGATGTCGAGGATGGCCTTGTCGCTCTCGAAACCGATGGCGCGCAGCAGCGTGGTGACGGGGAGTTTCTTCTTCCGGTCGATGTATGCGTACATCACGTTGTTGATGTCGGTCGCAAACTCGATCCAGGAACCTTTGAAGGGGATGATACGCGCAGAATAAAGCTTGGTGCCGTTGGCGTGCATGCTCTGGCCGAAGAAAACGCCCGGCGAGCGGTGCAGCTGGGAGACGACGATGCGTTCGGAACCGTTGATGATGAAGGTTCCGCGCGGAGTCATATAGGGGATGGCACCCAGATAGACGTCGGAGATGACCGTGTCGAAGTCTTCGTGTTCCTCATCCGTGCAGTAAAGTTTGAGTTTGGCCTTCAGGGGGACGTTGTAGGTAAGTCCCATATCGAGGCACTCGTCCATCGTGTAGCGCGGCGGGTCGATGAAGTAGTCGATGAACTCCAGGACGAAATTGTTGCGGGTATCGGTAATCGGGAAAACCTCCTGGAACACCTTGTAAAGCCCTTCGTTCTTGCGATTCTCCGCCGTCGTCTCGAGTTGGAAGAAATCGTGGAAAGACTTCAACTGGACTTCCAGAAAATCGGGATAATCCAGAAGTGCCTTGGAGGTCGCGAATGAAATCCTCTGATTATTAGGTTTTTGTGACATTTTTTGAAGGCAGGTTGAATATAAACTTAAAATAACGACAAAAAGGTTTAGGGCCCGCAGGCCCTAAACCCGGATTCGTCCCTCAAAGGGAAGAAGTGGGCGTGTAGTTATTTAAGTTCAACTTCGCCGCCTGCTTCTTCGAGAGCTGCCTTGACCTGTTCTGCTTCAGACTTGGAGACTTTCTCCTTGATGACTGCATTCGGGGCCTTGTCAACGAGTTCCTTCGCTTCCTTCAGTCCGAGACCGGTGAGCTCCTTGACGGCTTTCACCATCTGGAGTTTGGCCTGGCCGGGAGAAATGAGGATCACGTCGAACGCGCTCTGCTCGGCCTCGGCGGGTGCACCGGCGGCGCCTTCTGCGGCTACGACCACTGCAGCGGCTGCGGGTTCGATGCCATATTCATCTTTGAGGATCTGTGCAAGTTCCTGGACTTCTTTTACGGTAAGGTTAACAAGTTCTTCCGCAAGAGCTTTGATGTCTGCCATAATATTGGTTTTTTAATTGTTTTTGTACTACTGTAATTAAGCTTCGGCCTCTTTCTTGGAATCCTCGAGTGCGGAGAGGATCCGGCGGATAGGTGACTGGAGGAGACCGATGATGTCACCGATAAGTTCGTCATGCGACTTGACGCTAAGCAGCGTATTCAGCTGGTCCGCGCCGACATAGGCACACTCCTGGAGGAATGCGCTCTTGAGCTCGGGCTTGCCGAATTTGGCGCCGTATTCCTTGATCACCTTCGCAGGTGCGCTGGGAACCGTCGTGAACATAATGGCGGTATTCCCTTCAAGGGTAGGGTAGAGCGACTCGACTTCCTTGTTGTCCAAGGTCATCAAAGCCTTGTGGAGGAGCGTATTCTTTACGACTTCGAGTTTGATATTCTTTTCGAAGCAGGCACGACGCAGGGCAGACGTGTTCTCGGCGTTGAGGCCGGCGATGTCCGCCAGGTAGAAATTGGGATTTTCCGCCAGCTGCGCTGCTACCTTTTCAATAATCTGAGCTTTCAGTTCCTTTCTCATAATCTTGCTTTTTATTCAGCGGTAGCACTGATGGCCTTGGTGTCGATACAAATACCGGGGCTCATGGTAGCAGCCATAAAGATGCTTCTAACATAGGTACCCTTAAGCGCTTGGGGTTTCAACTTCTGGATGGTGCTGAGCAATTCAACGGCATTCTCGGCGAGCTGCTGAGCACTGAACGATACCTTACCGATTGCAGTGTGAACAATACCTTGCTTGTCAACCTTAAAGTCGATTTTACCGGCCTTGACCTCCTTGACGGCAGTGGCGACATCCATCGTCACGGTACCGGTCTTCGGGTTCGGCATCAGGCCGCGGGGACCGAGGATACGACCGATCGGGCCGATCTTGGCCATCACCGTAGGCGTACAGATGATGACGTCGACGTCCGTCCAGCCACCCTTGATCTTTTCAATATATTCATCCAAACCGACAAAGTCGGCGCCGGCTGCCTGGGCCTCGGCTTCCTTGTCCGGCGTGCAAAGGACCAAAACGCGGGTCACCTTGCCAGTACCGTGAGGAAGGGTCACAACGCCACGAACCATCTGATTCGCCTTACGAGGGTCCACACCCAGACGTACGGAAAGCTCAACCGAAGCGTCAAACTTGGCGTAGGAAACTTCCTTCACCAGGCTGCAGGCTTCGAGAAGCTTGTACTGCTTGTGGGAATCTACTTTGGCTTCCGCTTCTTTCTGATTTTTTGTAAGCTTGCTCATAGCGTGTGATTTTATTTTACATCGGCGGGATACTCTCCGGTGATCGTGACGCCCATGCTCCGTGCGGTGCCGGCGACCATGCTCATCGCGGATTTCTCGGTAAATGCATTCAGGTCAGGCATTTTCTCTTTGGCGATCTCGCGCACCTGGTCCCAGGTCAGCGAAGCGACCTTCTTACGGTTCGGCTCGGCCGAAGCGGACTGGATCTTGGCGGCGTCCTTGATCATGACGGCCACCGGCGGCTGCTTGACGACGAAAGAGAACGATTTGTCACTGAAAACAGTGATGATCACAGGCAGAATCTTGCCAGCCTTGTCTTGCGTGCGGGCATTGAACTGCTTGCAGAAATCCATAATGTTCACACCCTTGGAACCGAGGGCCGGTCCTACGGGCGGCGACGGATTGGCTGCACCACCTTTGATCTGCAGTTTAATGAACCCGGCAATTTCTTTAGCCATAATGTCTTAATTTAATCTTTGGTTACTTGTGCAAAATTCAACTCCAAAAGAGTCTTGCGGCCGAAAATCTTGACGACGACCTTGATCTTGCGCTTGTCGGCAAGGATCTCGTCGACCGTTCCGTCGAAGCCGTTGAACGGACCGTCGATGATCTTGACGGCCTCGCCCACGACGAACGGGGTGACGGTCTCTTCATCCTGTCCGGCAAGTTCATCCACGCGGCCCATGATGCGGTCCATCTCGGAATCGCGGATGGGGACGGGAATGCGGTCCTTGCCTTCGGTCAGGAAGCCCGCGACATAGGGGATGTTGCGGATGACGTGCTGGATCTCACCGGTCATCACGGCCTCGACCAGGACATACCCCGGGTAGAAAATACGCTCGGCGCTCACGCGCTTACCGTTTTTCACCTGATAGTATTTTTCGGTCGGGATGAGGACCTGAGTGAGGAGATGTCCGAGGTGGAGCGCTTCGATTTCTTTCTCGATATACTCTTTCGCCTTCTTCTCCTTGCCTCCAGCAGTACGGACGACGTACCACTTTTTCGTGCTTTCGCTCATAGGAATAGGGATGATTACAGTTGATAGATACCCATCATGGCGGTGCGGATGACCAGGTCGATCAACCAGATGATCACTGCGAGGATGAGGGTCGTCACCATAACCAGAATTGCCGAGTTCTGCAGCTTGTCCCACGTGGGCCAAGTCACTTTGGTCGTCAGTTCTTTCCAGGACTCTTTTACGTAAGTTCCTATTTTTGCCATTGTTATTTTATTGTTGACAGGACACAGTTGGAAGCGGAAGGTTCCTGCCGGTTAATAACACTCCGGTGCGTAACCACCGGATTTGCAGGGGAAGCAGGATTCGAACCCACATCGACGGTTTTGGAGACCGCTGAACTACCCTTGTTCTATTCCCCTAAATAGGGTCGGAT
>JAEEGJ010010128.1_pt1 | contig 24744 bp, 19 predicted proteins | sample 8958761 | NCBI WGS metagenome assembly JAEEGJ01 (sample SAMN16246546, study PRJNA631951) | gut metagenome | biome: gut microbiome; feature: rumen; material: RS-attached | host: Bos | place: Iran: Karaj | collected 2018-10 | reverse complement strand
TTCGCCCTGCTGTGCCAGCGCCATGGTGATCGCCGCCGTCAGCGTCGTCTTGCCATGGTCAACGTGTCCGATCGTGCCGATGTTTACATGCGGCTTCGTACGTTCGAATTTTGCTTTTGCCATTGTAGTTCTCCTTATAAAAATATTTTTTCATTTTTACCCGCAGAGCCTGCAATGGCAGCGGGCCGACCGTTATCATGTCGGTGCTCGCCGAAGCTTGCGCTTCGGCTTATGGAGCGGGTGGCGGGAATCGAACCCGTATAGCCGGCTTGGGAAGCCGGTGCTCTGCCACTGAGCTACACCCGCATGCCTCCATGATAACGAATCTATTTTACTTGCTTTTTTTGCAATTGTCAACGGATAAAAACGGGATTTCACCGGCTTTTTCGCATAAACTCCCGTATGAGACGTACTTTGCTGCTGCTTCTGACCTGTTTCCTTCTCGGCTGCACCGAAATGAAGACACCGTGCACGCCGTTCGAGCTATCCGCAGAACCGCCGAAATTCTTTGTGATCCTCGATTACGGACACGGCGGATTCGACTGCGGCGCGACCGGGACCGACACGGGCGTATTGGAATCCGATCTGAACCTTTTGATCGGCGAGCGGGTCGCACGCGCGCTGGAGGATCGCGGCTGTTTTGTTCTGCGGACGCGCACGGATACGGATGCGCTTGCCGCCACGAAGCGCGACGACATGGCGCGGCGCGGCGCGATCCTCTGCACGGAAGGCGCGGACTGCACCGTTTCGATCCACATGAACAAGTATGAGAATCGCCGGATCAAGGGACCGATGTGTTACTACCAGGCGGGGGCGGAGGAGGGAAAAGCGCTTGCGGGCTGCGTGATCGACGCGATCACAGGCGGGCTCGGGCTCGATCCGCGGCTTGCAAACCCCGGCGACAATTATGTAACGCGCATCCCCGACGTGCCGTCTGTGCTGATCGAATGCGGGTTTTTGAGCAATCCGGAGGACGAACGAAACCTTATGGATCCGGAGTATCAGCAGCGCCTTGCCGAAGCGATCGCGGACGGGGTGCTGGATTTTCTGGAACGCCCGTGAAAGCTCCTTTCGCCGTCTTTTCGCTTCCGTCGGCGATATCACAAAACCGGCAGGACTCCCTGCCGGTTTCATCATAGGATTCAGCGAAGCATTTTCAGCGCGCCGTTCGGTTCGAGGGAATAGGTTCCGGTCGAATCGTCGGTCCATTCGCCCTCCTCGCATTCGTCGTCCGCATACCGTTCCCTGGCATGGAACAGCCTGCCGTCCCAATGCAGCTCGGTCAGATACACATAGCCGGACACCGTCATTTCGTATTGACAGGCGGCGTCGAAGGGCGAATCGGGATCGCGCAGCGCGCAGGCGGCGCAAAGCTGCGGGAACAGCCCGTTTTTATCCGTGATCAGAAAGCCGCGCACCAGATCGCCGCATCTGTCGATGAAAAGCTCTTTGCCCTCCTGCCGGACGCGCTGCACCGAACAGTACGGACAGTTTACTGTCGGATCGTAGGAGGCGGTCTGTTCGCCGAAGGCAAGATGTGCCTGCGTCAGCGTTTCCGCGCGCGCGGCTTCGTCCGCCCAGACGGGGCGGTCCTTTTCGTCGATCGCGTAGGAGATTTTGATCATCGTCCTTGCGATCTCCTCCGCCGCAGCAGCCTGCTCCTCCTTCTGAAACGTGATCCGGATATTCGTAATGTCCGCCATGCGATTTCCCCCGCTTTGCCGTTATCCGATGTGATCCAAAAAGCCCATGTAGGGACGCAGCGCTTCGGGGATGCGGATCGTGCCGTCCTTCTGCAGATTGTTCTCGAGGAACGCGATCAGCATGCGCGGCGGCGCGACGACCGTGTTGTTCAGCGTATGCGCAAAGTAGTTGCCCTTTTCCTTGTTCTTGATGCGGATGCCGAGCCGGCGCGCCTGCGCGTCGCCGAGATTCGAGCAGCTTCCGACCTCGAAGTACTTCTGCTGCCGCGGCGACCATGCCTCGACGTCGCAGCTCTTCACCTTGAGATCCGCAAGATCGCCGGAGCAGCACTCGAGCGTACGCACCGGGATGTCGAGCGAGCGGAAGAAATCGACCGTGTTCTGCCAAAGCTCGTTATAGAGCGTTCTGCTCTCCTCGGGCTTGCAGACGATGATCATTTCCTGCTTCTCGAACTGGTGGATGCGGTAGACGCCGCGCTCCTCGATGCCGTGCGCGCCGACCTCCTTGCGGAAGCAGGGCGAATAGCTCGTGAGCTTCAGCGGGAGCTTGTCCTCGTCGTGGAACGTGTTCATGAACCGTCCGATCATGCTGTGTTCGGACGTGCCGATGAGATACAGGTCTTCGCCCTCGATCTTGTACATCATGTTTTCCATCTCGGAAAAGCTCATGACGCCGTCGACGACCGCGGAGCGGATCATGAACGGCGGCACGACGTAGGTGTAGCCGCGGTCGATCATGAAATCGCGCGCGTAGGAGAGCACCGCGCTGTGCAGCCGCGCGATGTCGCCCATCAGATAGTAGAAGCCGTTGCCGCTCGTTTTGCGCGCGGAATCAAGGTCGATGCCGCTGAGCCGCTCCATGATGTCCACATGGTACGGGATCTCGAAATCGGGCACGACCGGCTCGCCGAAGCGCTCGATCTCGACGTTTTCGGAATCGTCCTTGCCGATCGGGACCGACGGATCGATGATGTTCGGGATCACGAGCATGCGCTTCCTGATCTCGCCCTCCAGCTCGGTCTCACGGACTTCAAGCTCCGCCATTTCCTTTGCCATCGCGCCGACCTGCGCCTTGGCTTCCTCCGCTTTGTCGCGCTCGCCGTGCGCCATCATCATGCCGATGGATTTAGAGATCACGTTGCGCTGATTCCTGAGATAATCGCAGCGGACATGCGCCTCGCGGTATTCCTTGTCAAGCGCCAAAACTTCGTCGACGAGGACGAGCTTGTCGTCCTGAAATTTCTTTTTGATGTTCTCTTTGACGAGATCCGGATTTGCCCGGACAAACTTGATATCCAGCATATTACATCCTTTCGGGAGCGGAAAGCCCCAGTAAATTCAATCCGTTTTTCAGCGTCTGCCGCGTCGCGTCGGTCAGCGCAAGGCGCGCTGCGCGGACGGCTTCATCGTCCGCCATGATCCGCTGTTCGTAATAGAAGCGGTTGAACGCGTTGCTGATCTGCATGATCGAACGCGCCACAACGTACGGCTCGTACTTTTCGGCAGCGCTTCGCACCGCCTCCGGGAACGCCGCGATCGCCTTCAGAAGAGCGACGCTTTCGGGATCGGAGAGCAGCGACGCGTCGAACGATGCGGGACGCTCGCCGGCTTTCCGGAGCACCGAGCAGCTTCTGGCGTGCGTGTACTGCACATACGGCGCGGTCTCGCCGTCAAAGTTCAGCACCTTGTCCCAGGAGAACGTCACGTCCTTGATGCGGGAGTTATACAGCACCGACCAAAGGATCGCGCCGACGCCGACCGCCTCGGCAGCGGACTTCTTGTCCTCAAGGTCCGGGCTCTTTTCGCAGATGATGTCGTAGGTCTTTTCGACCGCCGCGTCCAGCACGTCGTCCAGGTACAGCACCTTGCCGCCGCGCGTGGAGAACGAGCCGCCCTCCATCGACACCATGCCGAAGTTCACATGCACGCAGTCCTTGACCCAGTCTCTGCCCATGAGCTCCAGCACCTTGAAGAACTGCTTGAAGTGCAGGTCCTGCTGATACGCCACGACGTACAGAAGCTTAGTAAAGTCGTAGGTCGCTTTGCGGTAGCAGGCGGCAGCGAGGTCGCGCGTTGCGTAGATCGTGCTGCCGTCGCTCTTCACGATGATGCACGGCGGCATGTTCCATTCGGAAAGATCCACGATCTGCGCGCCCTGATCGACCTTGCTGATGCCCTTTTCACGGAGCTCGTCGATGATCGGCTGCATCTTGTCCTCGTAGAACGCTTCGCCGTTCCAGCTGTCGAAGTCCACGCCCATGCGCTTGTAGGTGATCTTGACCTCGCGGATCGTCGCGTCCTTCATCTTTTCCCAGAGCATGTGCGCCTCGGGATCGCCTTGTTCGATCTTCCGGAACCACGCGCGCGCCGTGTCGTTCAGGGTCGGATCCTGTTCCGCCTCCTCGTGGAAGCGCACATACAGCGCAACGAGCTCGCGGATCGAGTAATCGTCGACGGGCTTATCGCCCCACAGCTTGTACGCCGTGATCATCTTGCCGAACTGCGTGCCCCAGTCGCCGAGGTGGTTGATGCCGACCGTGTTGTAGCCGAGCGCCTTATAGATGCGGTACAGCGCGTTGCCGATCGCGGTAGAAGGCAGATGGTGGAAGCCGAACGGCTTTGCGATGTTGATCGAGCTGTACTCGACGCAGACCGTCTTGCCGTTTCCATCGGTCGAATGCCCGTAGGCGTCGCCCTCACGCAAAACGCGGGAAAGCACCGTGTCCGCGACCGCGCCCTTGTCGGTGAAGAAGTTCAGGTAGGGACCGACCGCTTCGCATTTTGTAAAGCCCGCGGGCAGCGTCATCGCCGCGTTGAGCTCCGCCGCGATGGCGTTCGGCGCCTTGCGCAGCGTTTTGGACAGGCGGAAGCACGGGAACGCGTAATCGCCCATCTCCGTATTCTTCGGGACCTCGATCCAGTCCGACAGCGTCGTTTCGTCGATCCCGCAAAGCGGCGCAAGCGCCGCGGCAAGCGTTTTTACAGAATCCATAAGCACACTCTCCTTAACCCTTATATTATAACAGCGCGATCGAAAAAAGGGAAGAGAAAAAATCCGCTTCCCGTGAAAAAGAAAAAGGGACCGTGCGGAACGGTCCCGAAACGCAAGGCGTTACGCCTCTTTTTTCGACATGAAGAAGGAAACGACAAACCCGAACGCAAGACACAGGACCGCGACCGGGATGAACCACCACTGCGCAAGGCTTGCGCCGAACGCCGGACCGAAGCACTTTGCCTTCAAGAAGATCGCATAGGGCGAAGCGAGCATCAGCGCAAGGATGCCGTAATAGGTCGGCGTCGGATGTTTGTCCAAGAGCCAGCGGATCGCCTTCGACACGATGAGAAGCCCTAAAATGATTCCGATGCCGAACGGAATGAGCACCAGAAGGTGCGGACCCATCTTCGCAAAGTTCAGCGTAAGGAGGCAGACCACCGCGCTCTTCAGATGCGTCATGACGCTGTAATAATAGCCGAGCACGAGCATGACCATCGAGCCGGAGATGCCCGGCACGATCATGGTGCCCGCCGCGATAAAGCCGAGCAGCAGCGCAAGCATCGCGCTCCAGAAGCCGTTGTTCAGCGCATCCACGGCGCGGTAGACGGACGTATGCAGCGTTTCGCCGCTGTTCCTTGCCGTCAGCGTCAGAAGACCGTCCTGCTCGATCGCAAGATCAAAGACGTCCTCCGTGCCGAGCGTGTAAAACACCTTCTTGTCCGCGCCGCTCCGCAGCTTATAGCCATCCGAAGGCTTGCCGAACGTGCCGCCCGCGCTCTTGATCTCCCAGACGGAAACGTTCGGATCGCCGTTCTGCACGACGAGCTCGGGCTGCTGTTCGTCCTTCAGAACGATGCGTTCGCCGACGGACAGCGTATCGGTCTCGTTCAGGATCCGGAACGTCTCGCTCGTGTTGTCGTTCAGATACGGCAGCAGCACCATCAGCGCGATCATGACGAGCGCGACGAGGATGTAGCCGACCTTGACCTTGTGTCCCTTGATCTTTTTGAACAGCATCGGCAGCGAGCCGAGGATCAGACCCGAGAACAGCAGGATCGTGAAGAACTCAAAGTTGGAGAGCAGCCACGTCACGACGAACGACAGCGCGACGACGCCGAGCACGATGCCGATCGCGTACGGGATCAGCTTTTTGATCGCGGCGCGGCGGCGGGCTTTGTCCTTGGAGGTGATGGAGACGGCGTCCTCATAGACGCCGATGGTCAAAAGCATCGAACCGCCGGACACGCCGGGGATGACGATGGCAAGACCGACGAGCGTGCCCTTCAGCACGGCGACGATCCAGTTTAAGATTTTCTTTGTCGTATTCATGTTTCCATTTTACGGCAGCGCCTTCGTTTCGTCAACCGAAATCATGATTGTTTACAAACACAGCCGCAGATTTTCGCATGTCCCGGCGCAATTGTTTTTGAAATCGCCTCTTTTTTGACAAACTTGCTTCACAATCGGGGGGTACAATGAACGCGAAAAAGAAATCGGAGGCATTTCTTATGGAATACGAACAACCGAGAAAAACAAAACGCGGCGTTGCGACGTCGGTGCTGATCGCATGCACCGCCATGGCGGTGGTGATCGGTCTGTTTGCGGGCGTGATCCTGATGAACAGCACGGTGCAGTACCGGCAGCCGAAGGACGCCCTGGTCACGGCGCAGTCCGAAACCGCGGCTCCGGTCGTGACCGCGACGGACGAGCCTGTGATCACCGCATCGCCGGAACCGGTCGTGACGGTACAGCCGGAAGCGTCGACAGTCACGCCGGAGCACGCAAACGTCCCCGCAGGCTTTGCGTATGAAGGGCAGTACACCCGCGCACAGATCGTGGAGCTTGCCGCGCCGAGCGTCGTCGGCATCGACGGCGTGTTCGAGGTCACGGTCTCCTACTGGGGCATGGCGCAGACGATCGAGCAGCCGGGCAGCGGCAGCGGCGTGATCCTGACGGCAGACGGCTACATCGCCACCTGCGCGCACGTCGTGGACGGCGCGAAGAAGCTGACCGTCACACTGAACGACGACACCTCGTATGAAGCGACGCTGATCGGCACCGATCCGCGCAACGACCTTGCGATCATCAAGATCGAAGCGGAGGGTCTCACGCCCGCGGCGCTCGGCGACAGCGACATGCTGACCGTCGGCGAGGACGTGATCGCGATCGGCAACCCGTTGGGCGAGCTTCGCGGCACGGCGACGAGCGGGATCATTTCGGCGGTCCGACGCAGTATCACGGTCGAAGGCACGGAGATGGAGCTTGTACAGACGGACGCCGCCATCAGCCCGGGCAATTCGGGCGGCGGGCTCTTCAACACCTCCGGCAAGCTCGTCGGCATCGTCAACGCAAAGGTGTCCGACACGAGCGCCGAGGGGCTTGGATTTGCGATCCCGGTCAACAGCGTCGTAAAGGAGATCAACGATCTTCTGAATTACGGCTACGTCACCGGACGCGCGGCGCTCGGCGTGTACACGCAGAACGTTACGCTCACGAACGGCTACGGCTACTTCTCCTACGGCGGCACGCGCTGCGTGCAGATCACCGAAGTGGTCAAGGGCAGCGCTGCGGAAGCGGCGGGACTGCAGGTCGGCGACCTCATTCTGGAGCTTGACGGCAAGACGGTCAGCTCGAACGCGGATCTTTCCGATCTCATCGCGGCATATAACGCGGGCGACACGGCGTCGTTCACGATCCGCCGCGGCAGCGAGCGCATGACGGTTTCGGTCACGTTCGGAGAATACAAGCCGGAGAATTGATATGATAAAATTGTAAAAACGGAGCTGAATGCTCCGTTTTTTGCTTGCATTCGGCACCCTTTCGTGATACAATATATAATCGGAAAAGGAGCTGACAGCAATGGAAAGCGATATGTATTCGATCCGTACGACGGGATCCCTTTGCCCGCTTTCCTTTGTGTACGAAACGGCGCGCGCATCTGCCTGAAATCCGGCGGATCCGCGCGTTTTTGCCGCTCCAAACAATAAGGAGGAATGGATATGAAACGGAAAGTATTATCGGTCCTGCTTGCCATCCTGATGGTGCTGAGCCTTGTACCGACGATCTTCGCACCGATGACGACGGTCGCGGAGAGCGGTCCCATCGATCAGTCGATCGTACAGGGCGGCGCGATCCTGCACTGCTTCGACTGGTCGTTTGACGAGATCAGAGAAGCGCTGCCGGACATCAAGGCGGCGGGCTACGTAGCCGTACAGACTTCGCCGGTGCAGCCGCCGAAGGACTACAATGCCTCGTGGAACGACACGAGCGGAAACTGGTGGAAGCTCTATCAGCCGCTGGACTTCTGCGTTGTGGGCGAGAACGGCTCGTGGCTGGGCTCCAAGGCGGACCTGACCGCGCTCTGCAGCGCGGCGGAGAAAGAGGGCATCTACGTCATCGTTGACGTCGTTGCAAACCACACCGCAAACATCACCGGCGGCGGCTATACCGTGAACGGCACGTACAACGTCAGCGATCAGGTCGCGGAGCGCCTGCAGGATCCGGACGGCAGCAAGAACCTGTATCATACGAGCGAGAACGGCACGAACGACGGCAGCCGCTTCACCATGACGCAGTACCACCTTTCGATGCCGGACCTGAACACCGGAAACCGCGTCGTGCAGGACATGGTGCTGGATTTCCTCAAGGAGTGCGTGGACTGCGGCGTCGACGGCTTCCGCTTTGACGCGGCAAAGCACATCGAGCTTCCCGGCGACGACGGCTGCGGCAGCGACTTCTGGCCGTTCATCCTGAACGGCGTGCGCGACTACGCGGGCGCAAACAACCTGTATATCTACGGCGAATCGCTGAGCGGCTCCGGCTCCGACGCGTGGGTCAACGAGTTCATCACCTACATGGGCCTCACCGACAGCCAGGCGGGCAACACGGCGCGCGGCGCGGTCGTCGATCAGAACGCCGGACTTCTGGCAGTTTCCGATTATACTCGCGGTAATTCGCCGAAGGATTACGTCATCTGGGCGGAATCGCACGACACCTATGAGGACGGCGGTTCGACCGGCGTTTCCTCCGCAAAGATCATCAAGACGTGGGGCATCGTCGGCGCAAGAGCGGATTCCACCTCGCTGTTCCTTGCAAGACCGAACGAGCGCATGGGTCTTGCGAGCTCCGACACCGCATGGAAATCCCCGGCGGTCGCGGCGGTCAACGCGTTCAAGAACCATTACGACGGCACGGGCGAATGGCTGTCCTACGATCAGGCCGCCAAGATCACCTGGATCGAGCGCGGCACAAGCGGCGGCGACGCGGGCGTTTCGATCGTGAAGCTCGACGGTGCGGGCTCGGTCAACCTTGACGCGCATCTGATGAGCGACGGCTACTATCTCGACGAGATCACCGGCAACGTCTTCACCGTTTCGGGCGGCAAGATCAGCGGCACCGTCGGTCCGACGGGCGTCGCGGTCGTCTATCAGCCTACCGCGGAACCGTCCGCGCCGCCTGCAACGCCCGAACCCACGACGCGGACGCTGTATTTCAAGCCCAACAGCGGCTGGAAGAGTTCCGACGCGCGCTTTGCGATGTATTCCTGGGGCAGCGGTGAACATTGGACGAGCATGACCAGGGTCGACGGAGAAACGGAAGACATCTATGAAGCCGATCTTCCGTCGGGAGATATGTCCGTCATCTTCGTCCGCATGAACCCGTCGACTACGGACAACAACTGGAATAACAAGTGGAACCAGACGGGCGACCTTGCGGTTCCGTCCGATAAGAACCTGTTCACGCTCGCGGAGGATGTCTGGGACGGCGCGACGACCACATGGAGCGCGTACGGCGACGTCGGCGGAGGCGACGATCCGACTGTCACCGAGGACGAGGGCTACTATCTTGTCGGCACCATGACCGGCTGGTCGGTGATGCCTGAGTTCAAGATGACCCGCACCGGCGCGGAGACCGAGGAATACATAATCGAAGTTCCGCTGATGCGGACGAGCAAGCCGTACAACAGCCAGTTCAAGATCGTCTATTCGCCGGACGGCGTCACGGACCGCACCTGGTTCCCGAGCGGCTTCGACAACAACTACGGCGATTATACGGGCGAGATTCCGCAAAGCGGCGTCTATACCGTCTACTTCCGTCCGAACTATGACGGCGGCAGCGATTGGCACGACGGCTGCATCTACGCCGAGCGCACGAAGTTCTTCGTGACCGTCAACGATACAGACAAGAACGGCACCGTCACGGTCGACAAGGACGTTGCGGCAGCGGGCGAGACCGTCACGGTCACGGTCACGCCGAACGAGGGCTACGCGCTCGACACGCTCGTCTACATGTGCGAGACCGGCTTCAACACCGGCGAGTTCGATATCACCGAGATCGAAGGCACGACCTTCGAGATGCCCGCCGAGAACGCCGCGGTCAAGGCGACGTTTGTCAGGGAAGGCGCGCTTGCGGACGGTCTCTATCTTGTAGAAGCATCCGATCCGACGATCGAGAATATCGACCCCGCTCTGAAGCTGACGATGTTCGGCACGGACGGTCACGTATTCAACGACAACATCACATATGTTCTGACCGGCAATTTCGGCGCAAACACGTATCAAATCGTGAAAGTCGCGGACAATGCGCTTGTGACGCTCTACGACGACTGCGGACACGGTTCGCAGCCCATCGTCGAAACGACAGGCGCCGTCGAAACGATCTATTTTGAAATGCCGAATGATCAGATGTTCAGCGAGTCCGGTATCGGCGTTTCGAGTCTCTCGGGCTATTATCTGAACATCGGCAACAGCACCGTCCCGGGGATCACTGCGGATTACGCGTTCACGGAAACCGAAACGCCGGGTCTCTACGTGCTCGAAAAGGTCCTGTATTATTCCGGCATCTTCGTATGCGAGCTTGAGAATGGGCTGTGCGTGGCGCGCTATCCGGCGGGCAGCTACATGGATACGACGGAGGTCGCAAAGGACTTGGACGGCACACCGTTCGGGTGGGGCAGCTTCGACCGTCTCGTGCGGGTATCTTTCCGCCCTGACGGACAGGGCGGCGAAGGCTGGTTCCACGGCTATTTCCTGGACGAGGTACTAAACAGAGTCATCATCAATGAATCGGAGCACGGCACGGTCACCGCGGACAAGATGACCGCCGAAGAAGGCGAAACCGTTACGCTGACGATCACGCCGGATCCGGGCTATGAACTGGATACGCTGACCGTTGTGAACGATTACAACGAAGCGATCGACGTGACGAACAATGCCTTTACGATGACGATCTGGGAGGCAAATGTCACGGCGACGTTCAAGGAAGCGGCAGCCGCGGAGCCTTCGTTCGAAACGCATTCGCTCGTTCTGGACGGACAGATCGGCGTGAAGTTCTATATGAACCTCGATTGTCTCACTGAGGAGGAAAAGGCAGCGAGCTACATGACGTTCACGATCAGCGGCAAGGGTGAGGTCTCATCCGATCCGGTCACGTTTGATGCAGACAACACCAACAGCGACGGCACGCTGTACGGCTTCTCTTGCTATGTGAACGCAATCCAAATGGCGGACACGATCACCGCAACGTTCCACTACGGCAACGGTCAGACGATCGAAAAGCAATACTCGATCATGCAGTATTACGAGGCTTTCAAGGAGCATGCGGGCGAATTTGACGAGGAGACGCGAGACCTTGTCCGCGCGCTTGTATGCTACGGCTACTGTACGCAGCAGTTCCTTATGGAAGCGAAGAACTTGCCGCTGGGCTACGACGAGGCGTCGTATGCGCCGATCATACTGCCGGGGGAACTCGCGGAGATGGTCGCCAGTTCTGATTATGCCGCCATCGCGGATATGATCGAAGAGGACAGCCTGTTGTTCCAAATCAAAAGTACGGGCGATGAGAACATCAAAGGCATTTCGTTCATGCTCGCGCTCGACAGCGAAACGAAGCTGAAGGTGACCTTCAAGCCCGATCCGAGCTATACGGGCATTGCAACTTGCTGGATCGACAATGCAAATGAAGCCGAGATGCAGAAGGTTCGCGGCAGATTCGTTGCGGAGGTGCCGAACATCCCGGCGCATAAGCTCGGCGAAATGCACCTCATCTATGTATACACCGGCGACAACTGCTATTCGCAGGTGGCGAGTACATACACGGTGATTGAGGCGTCCCCGATGTCGTACGTGTATCTGATGCTGACGAGGACAGGCGCCACAGAGCATGAGAAGAACTGCGGCGCGGCCATCTATACCTACTGGCAGGCGGCGCAGGCGTACAAAGGCGAATAGTTAACCCGACAGACCGAAAGAGCGAAGCCACCCGGCTTCGCCTTTTTCATATTCCATCCGCGAACGGGGCGCCGAGGATGTCGCCCCCTACCATACTCCTCATCCGTCGCGCCTTCGTCGTGACACCTTCCCCATATCAAGGGGAAGGCTTTTGGGGCGCAAAGTCCTTGCCTCCCCTGTGTAAGGGGAGGTGCCGAGCGAAGTGAGGTGGAAGGGTTGTCAAAGCCGCATACACAATTCCCGTCCGCAGAACAATTCATCCGCGAAAAGCGTACCGCTTTTCCGCGTGTACACCTCATCCGCCTTCGCTCACGCTGCGGCACCTTCCCCTCAAGGGGAAGGCTTTTGGGTTCGCATTTAGATTCATAAGGGGGAAGGTCTTTGGCTGCGCAGCATTCTTGCCCTCCCTGTGCAAAGGGGGATGAAGGAGGGGAATGTTCCTGCGCAGGCTTTGCGTCTGAAACGTGAAAGCATGTACCGAATACGGTACATGCTCTTGCACTGATACCTTATATGCACCAAATATAGGATATGTGTTTTTCTATGTGTGATGCTATATACCAAATATGGTATATATAAGCAGCTATATGAAATCAATTCCGATCAATCGACCGGTTTCACGAAAGCCGACCGCGCGATAGAGGGCATTTGACGGCGTATAACCCGTGTCGGCATAGAGCATCGTGCGCTCGCCGCGCATGTGCGCGTCCGCGACGACGGAGCTGACCAGCGCTTTTGCATACCCTTTTCCGCGAAATTGCGCGTCCGTCACCACGGATCCGATGTATGCAAGCCCCTCTGCACGTTCGTGAAGCCGAACCAAAGCTGTAATTGTCCCGTTTATGCACCAACCATACGCATCGGAACTATCGCAGAAATCGGTTCCGGCGGCAAGGCGGGCGGCTTCGGGAATGGGCTCGCGCGCCTGTTCGCCAAGTTGTGCAAGAATCTCGCCGCACGCGGCAGGGTCAAGCCGGTCTGCGGGAATGCGCTCGCCCTCGGCGGTGAAGCGGTTCGGCTGTTCGCACAAATACGCGGTCAGCGGCAGACGGCGCCGCGAGGGGAAGGGAAGCGCAAGCTCCAGATAGCGGACAAGGCTCGCGCGTCCGATCACGCCGGCAAGGTGATGCGTTTCCCGGAGCACGCAAAGCGACGCGGCAAGCTCGGAAAGCGTCTCGTCCGAGACGCCGCGCCGGGTGTAGATCCAGGCAGGGAAGCCCTGTCCCGCGCGCACGAACAAAAGGTCCTTTCCGTCGGAAAGACACAGCGCATCCGGGACCCGCAAAAGCTGCCGCATTTTATGGAACGTAATCGCCTCGGCGTCGTTTGAAAACGGGAACGCCGAGGCTTCTTCTTTTGCGATCATGCGGATCATGCTTCTTCTCCGAAACGTTCCTTTGCCTCAAAGACAGAGCAGATCGTTTTGTAATTGCCGAATATGGTGAGCTTGTCGCCGGCTTCCATGACGGACTTTGCGCCGGCGGGGACCGCCTTTTTGCCAGGCTTTTCGATCAGCATGACCATCAGGTTGTGATCGGCGCGGAGACCGGTTTTGAAAAGCGGCTTTTCACGAAACGGTTCCGGCACTTCCGCAAGCGTGACCTGCGCGATCGAATCCTCGCCGAGGTAGTCGACCAGCAGAACGGAGTTCGTCGACTCGCGGCGCGTCATGCGGTTTGCGACCCGCTCGATGATGCTGTCGCCCCACGCACGCACCTTCGGCACGCGCATGAAGATGATGATGATCGAGGCGGCGAGCACGGGGATCAGAACGCTGAACAGGTTGGAGACCACGGAAAGGTCGATCGAGAGAAGGACGTTGATCAGCATGGATACGATCGTGATATTGAACACATATCCGAACAGCATCGTAATGCGGGCAAGCCGTCTTCGGGATCGGCTCGTCAAAAGGAGCTCGCTTTCGCGCGTGGTGAAGCCGCACCCGGTCAGCAGTGAAATGACCTGGAACCGCGCCTTTTCGTCGGGCAGACCCGTAAAGCGGAACAGCATGGCGAACAACTCCGAAATGACCCAGTAGATGAGGATCATGAGCGAAAACAGTGTAAACGCGACATAAATGTTCATACGAAACCTGCCCCTTTGATTCGGTACGGATCTTTTTTCTTATTATATCACGGCTCGCGGGGGATGGCAATCATTCCGGCAAATCGTTTACGCTTTTTTCATGCGTTGCGAAACGGAAAGGAATGTGCTATAATAGGGCGAAATTTGTCGGGAGGAATGAAACATGCGAAAAAGACTGCGCATCGGCTGCCTGCTGCTTGCGTTCGGACTGCTGCTCGGCTGCGGCGGAGCGACTGCATCGCAGCCATCGGTCTCCCCGGAGCCGACATTCACCGTGCAGGCGGAGCCGACGCTCGCGCCGGCGGAGGAGGTCGTTGCGGAGGTCGTGATCGAGCCGGTCCAAACGCCGGTTCCGACGCTGCCGCCGACGCCTACGCCCAGCCCCACGCCGACGCCTACGCCCACGCCCACGCCGAGCCCGACGCCCGTTCCGACGCCGTTCGGCATTGCATGGCTGCCCGACACGCAGACGCTTGCGTATTCGTATCCGGAGAAGCTCGAGGCGCTCGGCGCGGAGATCGCCGCGCGGCGGGAGCCGGATCGTCTCGTTGCCGTGCTGCACACGGGCGACGTCGTCGACAACGGCTATAAGGACTGGGAGTGGGAGAACTTCGACCTGTGCCTCAACGCGTTCAAGGACGATCTGCCGTTCTATCCGGTCGCGGGAAACCACGATCTCGGCGTTAAGCTCCTGAAATACGACGCGTATCTCAAACAGCCGTTTCTGGAAAAGCTCCCGGAGGGGCAGACCTATGAGGGCGGCAAAATGTATTATATCCTGCTCGAAGAGGGCGGGGTTGAGCTGCTGCTGCTTTGCGTCGGCTGGGACAGCGGCAAAACCGATGCGGAGCGCGCATGGATCGAAACGGTGTTTGAACAGTTCCCCGAAACGCCCTGCATCCTGCTGACGCACGGTTTTCTGAAAACGGAGGGCATCATCTTTCCGAACTCGCAGTATCTGGAAACGAACATCGTCGCGCCGCATCGGACGGTCCGAATGGTCATCTGCGGGCATTCGCGCGATTCCGGACTGCTGAAGAAGACATATGACGACGACGGCGACGGCGAAGCGGAGCGCACGGTCACGATGCTGATGCTGAACCGGCAGGGCAAGGCATACGCCTACCGCATTCTCACGGTCGATCCGCTCGCGCACTCGATCGACGTCAAAACCTACGCGATCGGCAAGCGCGAACCGCTCGAAAAGGACGATCTCTATCCGTTGAGCTTTACGATCGACAACGCGTTTTAGTATCGGCAAATAAAAAGAAAGGGCGGTTAACCGCCCTTTCTTTCATACGGTGAAAAAATGTACCTTTTACCGTAAATGATCCGGTGCCGTTATCGACAGCCTTATTTGTCGAGGGTATCGGTCATGGTGGCGACCATGACCGCCTTGATCGTGTGCATGCGGTTCTCCGCTTCGTCGAACACGACGCTGTGCTTGGAACGGAAGACCTCGTCGGAAACTTCCATTTCCTTGAGCCCGAAGCGATCGTAGATGTCCTTGCCGACGCTCGTCTCGAGATCGTGGAAGGACGGCAGGCAGTGCTCGAAGATGACGTTCGGATTGCCGGTCTTCTTGAGCATGTCCATGGTCACGCGATACGGCTCGAGGAGACGGATGCGCTCTTCAAACTGCGCTTCCTCGCCCATGGAGACCCAAACGTCGGTGTAGATGACGTCCGCGCCCTGCACCGCGTCGATGGAATCGGAAAGCTCGATCTTGCCGCCGGTCTCCTTGCAGAGCTCGCGCATGCGGTTGACAAGCTCCTCGGAGGGGAACAGCGCCTTCGGCGCGATGCCGACAAAGTGCATGCCCATCTTTGCGCAGCCGATCATCAGGGAATTGCCCATGTTGTTGCGCGCGTCGCCGACGTATACGAACTTGACCTCGTTGAGGGGCTTTTTGACGTGCTCTTCGATCGTCATCCAGTCCGCAAGGACCTGCGTCGGATGATAGAGGTCCGTCAGGCCGTTCCAAACCGGAACGCCGCTGTATTTCGCGAGCAGCTCAACGGTCTCCTGCTTGAAACCGCGGAACTCGATGCCGTCATAGAATCTGCCGAGCACCTTTGCGGTGTCTTCGAGCGATTCCTTCTTGCCCATCTGACTGTTGCTCAAGAACGTGACGTTTGCGCCCTCGTCGTATGCCGCGGTCTCAAACGCGCAGCGGGTACGGGTGGAGGTCTTCTCGAACAGCAGCACGACGTTCTTGTTCGCCATGCGCTTCGGGAAAATGCCCTGTTTCTTTTCGGCCTTGACCTGATGCGCAAGCTTCAGAAGCTGGCGGATCTCGTCGGGTGTGTAGTCGAGCAGCGTGAGAAAGTTTCTTCCCTGGAACATAATGTGTTTCCTTTCTGTATGTGATATTTTTTGGATTTACTTTGTAATGGGATCGCGGACGAACGGCATGCTCATGCAGCGCGGACCGCCGCGTCCTCTCGAAAGCTCTGCGGACGGGATCTCGTGGACCGTGATGCCGTTCTCCCTTAAGATCCGGTTTGTGACGTAGTTGCGCGAATAGGTGATGACCTCGCCGGGCGCGACGCAGAGCGTGTTAGCGCCGTCGTTCCACTGCTCGCGCGCGGCATCGATCTCGCTTGCGCCGCCGCATTCGATGAAGCGGACCTTCCGACCCAGCACGTCGGAGAAGACCTCGACCAAGGGACGCGCGTCCTCTTCGATCCGGATCTGTCTGCCGTCGGGCTTCGTGAGCCGGAATGCGCGCATCGTGCGAAGAATGTTCGGATGCACGACGAACGAATCGGCGTCGACCATCGTCATGACGGTGTCGAGGTGCATGAACGCGCGGACCTTCGGAATGTCGACCGCAAGGACAGACTTGATGCCGGTGCGCTCGCCGATCAGACGGTTCGCCGCCAGCTCGACCGCCTGCGCGCTCGTGCGCTGCGACATGCCGAACGCCACGGTTTCGGGCGAAAGCACGAGGCAGTCGCCGCCTTCGAGTGAATGCACGTCGGTGCGGTCATGATACTTCGGGACCCATTTATAGACCGGATGATACTTGAAGATGTACTTTGCAAACAGCGTTTCGCGCCGACGGACCTCGTTTGCCATGCGCGAGATCAGCACGCCGTCGCCGACGTTCATGAACGGATCGCGCGTGAAGTAGAGGTTCGGCATCGGATCGACGTAGAACGGATACTTGTCGTCCGTGAAGTCGACCAGATGGCGCTTCGGGACCTTCGGAATGTCGCTCTTTCTGACGCCGCCCGCCAGGATCTGGATGAGCTTATCGAGCGGCTGCGCGGAGAGGTATTCGTTGACCGCCTGCTCGGCGCCCTCCGCCGCGATATTCGCTTCGCGGATGTATTCCCAAATGAGCTCGTCCTTTGCGTCCGCCGCTTCGATCGCTTCCTTCAGGAGCGTGTCGAGGTACAGCACTTCCACGCCGCAGTCGCGGAGCGTCTTTGCAAACTGATCGTGCTCCTCCTTCGCGTGGACAAGGTACGGAATGTCGTCGAACAGCTGCCGGGCAAGGTAGTCCGGCATCAGGTTTTCGAGCTCCGCGCCCGGGCAATGCAGCATAACGGTTCTGAGCTTCCCGACTTCGGAACGTACGCTGATCGGTTTATTCATGGGGTTCCTCCTTCATCTCAGGCGTCCGGATCGAAACAGGCAAGAATGCCGTTTAAGATCCCAACTGCCATCTTATCTTGAAAAGTGTCGCTCGTCAAGAGCAAGTCTTCCGATTCGTTGGTCAAATGACCCATTTCTATACAAACGATCGGTCGCGTGCACCAGTTGAAGCCCGTTTGCGAGCTGCTGTAGGTGATGCCGCTGCGCTTCTGCATCGAAAGTCCGGTCTCCCTGCAGTACTGCTCGATGATCAGCGTCGCCGCGCGCACATTTTCGTTGTAGAACGCCGTACGCTCCTGCGTCGGCAGCAGCATGAACGCGCCGCGCACGCTCGTGTCATCGGTTCCGTTGCAGTGCAGACGCACGGCAAGATCGACTTCGTTCTCATTGAAAAACTCCGCGCGCTCGCGGTTGCTGATGTTCACGTTGTTCGTTTCGCGCGTGAGAAACACCGTGGCGCCCGCCTGTTCCAGAAGCGCTTTGAGCTTCAGAGCAACGTTCAGATTGACCTCGTATTCGTAGATCCCGGTCGCGATGCCGCGCGTGCCGGAGGAGCATTTCATCTTGGTTTCCGTTTCATCCGGCGCGATCGGCTCCTCGTTGATGTTTGCGCGCTGCTGATGTCCCGGGTCGAGCCCGATCCTGATCCCCGTCAGCGGCGGGGGCGTGGGCGTCGGCGTCGGGGCAGGAGTGGGCGTCGGCGTCGGCGGCAGGGTCGGCGCAGGCGTCGACGTCGGGACCTCGATCACGACCGTGTCGACCGGCTTTTTCGTGATGACCGGCACGGCAGGGCGCGCCGAAGCGCCCGCTGCTTCCGTTCCCTGCGGACTGCCGCAGGCGAGCGTAAGCAGAAGGATGAGCAATGCCGCGATCCGAAACCGTTTCATCACAGGATCCTGCGTCCCTCCAGCGCCTTGGCGAGCGTGACCTCGTCGGTGTATTCCAGATTGCCGCCGATCGGAATGCCGTGCGCAATGCGCGACGTTGTGATCCCCATCGGCTTCAAAAGCTTTGCAATGTAGGAAGCGGTGGCTTCGCCCTCCACGTCCGGGTTGGTGGCAAGAATGACCTCCTTGACCGTGCCGGTTTTGCAGCGCTCCAAAAGCGCGTTGATGCGCAGCGCGCCGGGACCGATGCCGTTCATCGGCGAGAGCGAACCGTTCAGCACATGATAGCGCCCGTGGAACTCGCGCGTTTTTTCCATGGAGAGCACGTCGCGCGCGTCGGAAACAACGCACACGATCTCGTCGGTCCGCTTCGGATCGGCGCACAGCTCGCAGGTTTCAAGGTCGGTAAACGCGCCGCAGATCGGACACGGATGCACCTTTTCGCGCGCCGCAAGGATCGCCTCGGCAAGCTCTGCCGCCTGCTCCTTCGGCACGCTCAGAAGATGGTACGCAAGCCGCTGTGCGGTCTTTCGTCCGACGCCGGGCAGACGGGCAAGCTGTGTCGTCAGTTTTTCGATGGATTCGATCGCCATATCAGAAGCCGAGACCGATGCCTCCGGTGATCTTGCTCATTTCGCGCTCGACCGTGTCGCCCGCTTCCTTCAGCGCGGCGTTCACGCCCGCGACGATCAGATCTTCGAGCATCTCGACGTCGTCGGGATCGACGCACGTCGGATCCAGCTTGATCGACCGCACGGTCTTGTCGCCCGTGACGGTCACCGTGACCATGCCGCCGCCTGCCGTCGCCGAGAACTCGGTTTCGTTCAGCTCCTGCTGTTTCTTCTGGATATCCTGCTGCATCTTCTGGGCCTTCATCATCATCTGCTGCATATTCATGCCGCCGCCCATGCCGCCTCTCGGGAATCCGCCTTTTGCCATGTTGCTACCTCCGTTAATTGATGGTCAGGGAGCTTCCGAACAGCTCCTTCAGTTTTTCTTCGTTTTCGTTCATCAGCTGCGCGAGCCGGAACGAGAGCTCGATTCCCGGCGCCGCTGCTTCGAGCGCGTCCTTTGCGACCTGCAGGTTGCGCGCGTTTTTCATGCCGATCATGCTGCTTTCCTGCGTCGCAGGGAACTCCACCGTGAGCGCGCCGTTTTCGAGCGCCGCGCCGCGCGTATCCTTCACATAGAAATACACCATCGGGTTCATTTCCATGATCTTCTTCTTCGCCTTTTCCCAGAGCTCCGCGGCTTCGCCGAACTGCGGCGCCGTATCCGCCGCGGGCGGTTCCGCTTGCGGGGAAGCCGGCTCCGGAAGAGGATCGGCGCGGCGTATCGGTTCGGGATCCGGCGTCTCAAACACCGGCGGCGCGTCGAACACAGGCGGCGCGTCGGGCAGCGGCGGCGCATCGTTCCGGGGCTCCGACTCTTGGCCCCCCTGTGCAAGGGGGGCTGTCGAGACCTGTCGAGACGGGGGGGTTGTCTCCAACAGCGCCACGCGCGCTTCGAGCGCGGCAAAGCTCCGGTCGTCCGCCGGGCGGCAGATGCGCAAAAAAGCCGCTTCGATCGGGATGCGCGGGGCAGGGAAGAGCTTTAGCTTGCTCTGCACCGCAAGGATCTGTTCCGCGGCGTAAAGGATCCGCGCTTCGTCCGCGGCCTTTGCCGCTTTCAGATACCGCTGCATCTGATCGTCGGTGCAGTCCAGAAGATCCGCGCAGTCGCCGCAGGTCTTCGCAAGCAGCAGCGCGCGAAAATGTTTCGAGAGGTCGCCTAAGAATACGCCGAGATCGCGTCCGTTTCGCACGACCTCATCAAGCGCGCGCACGGCATGTTCGGCGTTTCCCGAAAGAAGCGCGTTCGCGGCGTTTTCGAGCATGGCGCCGGAAACCGTTCCGAGCGCGTCCAAAACGTCCTGCTCGCTGACCTTGCTGCCCGCGTAGGAAAGACACTGATCTGCAAGCGACAGCGCGTCGCGCATGCCGCCGTCCGCTGCCCGGGCAATGAGCCGAAGCCCGTTCGGTTCGATGCTTGCGCCCGCCTTTTCCAGTACGGCGGAAAGGTTCGTCACGATATGCGCAACGGTCAGCCGATGAAAATCGAATCGCTGACAGCGCGAGACGATCGTTGCGGGGAGTTTTTGCGGCTCGGTGGTCGCGAGGATGAAGAGGACGTGCTTCGGCGGCTCTTCGAGCGTTTTCAAAAGCGCGTTGAACGCCGCGTTCGAGAGCATGTGCACCTCGTCGATGATGAACACGCGGTATTTTAGCTCCAGCGGCGCGAACTGCGCCTGCTCGATCAGGGAGCGGACGTTGTCCACGCTGTTGTTCGACGCCGCGTCGATCTCGATCACGTCGGCGCTGCCCGCCTTGATGAGCTGACAGGCGGCGCATACGCCGCACGGTTCGCCGTCCTTCGGGTCGAGGCAGTTGACCGCGCGCGAAAGGATCTTCGCCGAGGTCGTTTTGCCCGTCCCGCGCGAGCCGCAGAACAGATAGGCGTGGGAAAGCTTGCCCTCCCGCACCTGATTTTTCAGAATGGTGGTGATATGATCCTGTCCGATGACAGCCGAAAAGGTCTCCGGACGGTATTCGCGGTACAATGCGCGTCGTGCCAAGGCGTTCGTTCCTTTCCGAAGCGGCGGCAAAGCCGCACACTCCTACAGAATGCATTATAGCACATTCTTTTCGGAATCACAATCCACAAGGTTGACCGAAAATTGAAATAAGTGTAAAATAACGGTATGAAGCATGAAAAACGGTACCGCTCCACCACGAAGCTCGGAAAACATCTGATGCGATTTCGCGTTCTGCCCTGGATCGAGCTGCTGCTCGTCCTGGGTTTTCTTGCCGCGCTCGGGTGGGCGGCATGGAAATACGCGATCCCGTTTTTCAACGACCTCGGAAATCACGCCTATTCCTGTCAGAAGGCGACGCCGGAGCCGCCGCCGACGCCGGAGCCGACGCCGGAGCCGACGCACGATCCGTACCCGGATCATGCGCTGTACCATGCGGATCTCCGGTCCATGCAGACGGAGATCGTCATTCCCGAATACCAGTATGCGGCGGAGGTCGGCGTGCATGCCGGCACGCTCTATGCGCCGGTCGGCAACTACACTCCGGACGGCACGGCGGCGTTCGTGCGGCTGCTTCTCTACGACGTCGCCGCGCACAAACAGAGCTATCTGCGCCTTCCGCTGACCTATAAGAGCATCCGGTTCCCCGCCATGAACGACGGCTGGATCGTCTATCTCGACGCGGCGGCAAACGGCGGCGGGCAGATGACGGCATACAACCGGGAGACAAAGGAGACGCGCGTATTGAAGGTCGTGCATACCGGGCTTCCGCGTCCGGTGGTGTACCGGGATACGGCGTTCTGGATCGAACGCACGGGACAGTCCCGCGACAAGCTCTTTGCGGTCGATCTTCATACCGGCGAGAGCGCAACGCTTGCGATCTACGACGGCTCGTCGTATGCGCTTTCAAAGCCGTTCGTGTACGGAAGCACGCTTTTGTACGTTGCGCCGGACGGCATGCTCACCAAGATGGATCTTGAGACCGGCGAACGCGAAACGGTCGTAACCGACGCCGCGTATGTTCACGATCCGGAGATGAACGCGGACGGGATCGCGTTCCTCGATTCCGATCACGCAAAGGACGGGCACATCCTTTGGTACAACGGAGAGACGACGGTCGAGGTCTCCTCCGGCGCGGTCGGTTTCGTGCTCGGCGACGGCTTTATCGCGTATTCGCGGTTCAATAAAAACTATGTGTATTACTACGGCGACGGGACGACGTTCTGCACGACCAGAAGCGACGAATCCGCAATGCTTTTGGGCGGCGGCGAGAACGTGATCGTGTGGATGGACGTGACTTGGCGCGACAAGGACATCATGGAGATTATGACGGTCGGAGAAAAGCAATGAAAGAAAAAACGCTGTACGTCTGCGGAGAATGCGGCTATGAAACGCCGCGCTGGATGGGGAAATGCCCGCAATGCGGCAGCTGGAACACGCTTGTCGAGGAGGAGCGCGTGCTTTCGCGCGGCGCGGTTTCCGCCAAAACCAAGGCGGTGCCGCTCCAAAACGTCCGCGCCGAGGCGCAGACGCGCGTTTCCACCGGCATCGGCGAGTTCGACCGCGTGCTCGGCGGCGGGCTGGTCCCGGGCATGGTCGTTCTTTTGGGCGGCGATCCCGGCATCGGTAAATCGACGCTGCTCCTGGAAGCCGCGGACAACCTTTCCGCCTCCGGTCCGGTGCTCTATGTGTCCGGCGAGGAGAGCAATTCGCAGATCAAGCTTCGCGCCGACCGACTGCGCGTCAAAGGCGAGAACCTCTTTTTGTACACCGAGACCTCGGCGGAGGACGCGATCGAGCGCGCAAAGGAAATAAGCACGCAGATGCTGATCGTCGACTCGATCCAGACGATGGAGACCGAAGCTGCCGAAAGCGCGGCGGGCAGCGTTTCGCAGGTGCGCGCGGCGACGGCGCTCTTTACGCGGTTTGCCAAGGAGACCGGCACGGTCGTTTTCATCGTCGGGCACGTTACCAAGGACGGCGCGATCGCCGGTCCGCGCGTGCTCGAACACATCGTCGACACCGTTCTGTACTTCGAGGGCGACCGGCACGAGGGGCTCCGGCTTTTGCGCGCGGTCAAAAACCGCTTCGGCTCGACCGACGAGCTCGGCGTGTTTGAAATGTGCGAGACCGGCATGCGCGAGGTGAGCGATCCCGCGTCGCTGTTCGTATCGGGACGCAGTGTTGCCGGCACCGCCGTCACCTGCGTGCTCGAAGGCTCGCGTCCGCTTCTGTGCGAGATCCAGTCGCTTCTGTGTCCCTCGGCGTTCCAAAGCCCGCGCCGCACCGCCGTCGGGCTCGATGTGAACCGGCTGAACGTGCTGCTTGCCGTGCTCGAACGCAAGGCGCGGCTTCGCCTGTCCGACAAGGACGTCTACTGCGACGTCGCGGGATCCCTGCGCATCGCCGACCGCGGCGCGGACCTTGCCGCCGCGATGTGCGTCGCGTCCTCGATCCTCGAAAAGCCGCTGCCCGAAAAGACCGTCGTGATCGGGGAGGTGGGGCTGACCGGCGAGATCCGCTCCGCGTCCCAGCTCGATACGCGCATTAAGGAAGCGGTCCGCCTCGGCTACACGACCGTTCTGATCCCCGCCCGCGGCAAGGTCGGCGATCATGCCTGCCGCCTCATCCGCGTCTCCGACGTCTCCGAAGCCATCCGCGCGCTGTTTATGGAGTGAAGCATCAAAAAAACACCGCCTTCGGGTATTCCGAAGACGGTGTTTTTGATTTGTGATTTACCGTTCCGCGGCTTTCAGAACGTGGTCCAAAAGCACACAGGTCGTGACGCCGCCGACGCCGCCGGGGACCGGCGTGATCGCTTTGACGCACGGCGCGACGCGGTCGAAATCGACGTCGCCCGTGAGCTTTCCCGCTTCCTCGTCAAAGTGGATGCCCACGTCGACGACGATCTGGTCCGGGTTCGTAAACTCCGGCGTGACGCTTCGCATCACGCCCGCGGCGCACACGAGAATGTCCGCTTCCCGCGCGACGGCGGGGACGTCGACCGTACGCGTATGGCAGGTCGTGACCGTGGCGTTTGCGTGCATCAGAAGCATCGAGACCGGACGCCCGATGACGAGCGATCGTCCGATGACCGTCGCGCGCTTGCCCTTCGGGTCGATCCCATAGAAGCGCAGAAGCTCGATCACCGCCTGCGCAGTGCACGGCGCAAAGCCGAGGTCCGTGTTTGCGTACACGCCCGCAAGCGAGCCGTCTGTCCAGCCGTCGATGTCCTTCTTCGGATCGAACAGCTTGCGGATGCGTTCGGAATCAAGCGTTTTAGGCAGCGGGCGGAACAGCAGAATGCCGTGGACCGCGGGATCGCGGTTGACCATCTCGAATGCCGCCTCGAAATCCGCCTGCGAAACGTCTTCCGGCAGGATCACCTGCCTGCATGCGACGCCGACCTCAGCGCAGCGTTTTTTGACGCCCTTTTCATAGGACAGGTCGTCGGCGCGTTCGCCCACGCGCACAACGCAAAGCGTCGGCTCAATGCCGTTATTCCGCAGTGCGTCGGCGGTCTCGCGCATCCGCGCGATCATAGCGTCCGCGACCGGCTTGCCCTTGAGGATCTCCGCCATGGCTCAGTCCTGATAGATCGGGTACTTGTCGCAGAGCTTCTTGACTTCGCCGTCGATGTACTCCTTGGAGTTCTCGAAGTCGTTGATCG
>JAEEGJ010010126.1_pt1 | contig 24752 bp, 17 predicted proteins | sample 8958761 | NCBI WGS metagenome assembly JAEEGJ01 (sample SAMN16246546, study PRJNA631951) | gut metagenome | biome: gut microbiome; feature: rumen; material: RS-attached | host: Bos | place: Iran: Karaj | collected 2018-10 | reverse complement strand
ATTTCAAGATTTGATAATAAATCTTGATTGAGACTCTTTATATTGGCACCATTACTTCCTATTGTGAGACGTTGTCTGATATTTGCAGAAGAAAGTAAATAATACAAGAACTCACTATCCACTTCGTCCGCTACAATGCGTACTCTTATTGAAAAGCCAGAAAAGGTGGTTCGTTGTTCGGGTTCTTTGTCAATTAGCATAAAGCGTCCAACTAATTCTCTTGAACCATTAGACCTTACAGTCACAAGATCATTCTTGTGCAGAAGGAAGGAGTCATCAACATGTTCATTGATTTTAATACTTTGTACTCTATCCCAATCTGGTGATTTGTTTTCCTTAAAATCAGCAACACCAACAATACTGATAGTTATTCCTTGGGTTGACTTTTTGTAATTCAGTCCATTCTTAAATTGAGCGATAGTACCAAGTTTTGTCGTTTTACCTTTTATCCCAGCTACAATCTCGTTAATACCTTCTTGCAACTCGCCAATTCTCACTTCTGCATTCTGAACCTCAGCATCAATTTTCCGACATTCGGCTACAATCTTTTGTTGCAAGGCTTTTGGAGGAAGAGGAATTTTGATTTGTTTCAAATCATTTGCATACACGTGGGGTTGTGCAGCTCCTTTTTGCAAATTGAATAACAAAGCTTGATTTGCCTTTAAGAAATAATAGATAAAACAAGTTTCTTCAAAACTTTTTCCAATAAGTGTAGTGCAATCAGATGCATAAATCTTTTCCTGCCAGAAGTTTATGTAACCTGCATTAGCACCAGAAGCTGAAACTGTAATAACGTTTTCTGGGCGATTGTACTTGTTATGCAAATATGCAAAATTAACACCTCCAGCTACAACCTTATACTCTCCTTTTTCTATTTCAGAGAAAGTGATAGCCGTCCCTTTTTGTATTTCACAAATATTCCCTAAGAAATCGATTGCGATTCCTTTTTTGTATCTCACTTCTTCCACTTTCTTTTCAACGCTCGTCTTTACAGAAAGATTAAAAGCCGTTTTGCTGAAATCAATCAGATTGGTGAGTCGAGTAAAGTGCAAAAGAGAATCCTTCTCCCCTGCAAAAGGAGTATCACTATTGACTTTTGCTGTTCCAAAAGAGAATTTGTTGCAAACGCCTGTAATATGGTTTCTCAAAGCGTATGAGAATTTTGTAACGTCGTTATCATCGCCAGGATTGTAAAGAGGCGTTTCAATGTATTTGATGGAATTGATGGCCTGAACGATTTCTGTATCTTTATCATCATCGTCATCCGAAGTTTCAGTTTCCTGAATTTTACTTGTCAGGTACTTAATGCCTTCATCACCTTTGCGATTGCTCCAGTCATAACCCAAAAATTTGACCACCTCGGCCTTATTGCTCTTGTTTCCGATCTTCTCGGGTGGGGACTGCAAGATGGCAACGATATTGTTTTCTGTCTGAATGAAAACATTAAGCTTTTTGCATTCAATGTCTTTTGCGAATACGACGAACTGTCTTCTATATTCAGTTTCTTCTAGTTGCTTGTAGTCATCACTCGACAAGAAAAGAGCAAGTTGCTCTTTGTATTCCTTTGAGTTACCCTTCAAGTCTTCCATATAATAACTGGATTTGGAAAACCATTCTTTTTGGAGACTTTTGCTTATGCTGCTCTTCTTAAAGTTTGCGACATAGTCCTTGAACACATTTGTTTCTTTAAGGTTGTCTCCAAGAACATTGTCTTGCATAAACGCAAAATACTCATCTTTGGGATAACCCTGTTTCTTAATATAGGAATCAATTGCGCTACTGGTTGTATATTGGGTGTAATCCTTCTTGTCTAAAAAAGTATGGAGAAGTCCTTCCGAGTTTTTCTTTACCTTTTGGGCAAAAAGAATAACTGTGTTTGTTCCTGTTGAGCCAAATGTGCGACTGTTCATCACAGCAATTGTCAGAATGTTGAAGTTCGCGAAAATGATCTCACGGGTTTTGGTATAAATATTATCGTTGCTCAACAGCGAACTTGGAAGAACGATGCCCATTAGACCGTCTTTCTTCAAAAAATGATATGCACGTTCTACAAAGAAACACTCAATAGACCTATTTGTAGAGAACGCTTTTTCTTCGATAGTCTTTGCTAGTTCAAATTGGTCACGATCTTTTTGCTCCATCGTATTTAAGAACCCTTTCACGCTATAAGGTGGATTAGCAATAATACAGTCAAAAGACTCTTTTTCAAACCCTTGGTAGCGTACATCCATCGTGTTTATATGACTTAGCGAGTCCTTAAAGATGATGCGAGAGTCCTGACAGCCATTAATGATAGCAGCGATTTTTGCAACCTGACTCAACGTTTGGCTTTTCTCTATCCCGTATATTTTAGCCTTTGGATAATGCTTTACGAACTCGGTCAGGAAATGGCCGGCACCACAGGCATAATCCAGTACCTTCACCTTGTCGGTATTAGGGAACTGAGGCAAAGAATTTATGATAAAGTTGACTATTGGAAGTGGTGTAAAGAACTGCCCTTCCGTTTGGTGAACGTTTTTGGAAAGAAGACCCTCAAATAGGTCGCCAAAGAAATGGTTGGTTTCGCTGGAGCTCAGGTTGATGTCCTGTATGAGGGCTGCAATTTTTATCAGAATCTGAAAGTTCATTTCAAATTCTTCCCGATTTTCCACATCTATGAAGTTGAACTTCTTGATGTTGTAGAACTTCATTTCTTCAAACAGCTCCTTGATGCCTGCGAACAGTCCATTGGTTACAAGAGAACGACCGGTATCTTCAAAAATTTGCTTGATATCTTCCTCATCCTTGTTTACAACCTCCACATTAAAGAGCTGTTGCTTTCCCTGCTGGTACAGTTTCAACAATCGATTGCAATATTCCTTGGGCGTGTCACGGGCAATTCCTTTATAATAAAACTGTAGGTCATCAGGGTTGTTAAGTTCGTCGGTAATCTTACAGAGGAACAGATCGATAAGGATATAAAACGAATGTTCGAAATCGGTGATTGCATGATTTCTCAATATCGTTGCAAACTCATGGTATATAGGGCGTATCTCTGCATGAGACAACCCCTTCAAATCATTTATCGTATATTTGAGTTTTCCAACAGAATAGGCCTCGATATCGTCTTCAAAAAGACCTTTAGTCTCGAATGACTTTCCGTATGTCTGATCCCAAACTTCATAATATTTTCCTTGGGCATCTGCAAATGACTTTGCATTATCCAACTCTTTGAGACGTTTTTCATTATCCTTTAGAGTGATAATATGGTTTTTGAGAAGGACTTCCTTTTCGTCAAAGTCGGCAGCAAAAAGAACAAGATTCTGGCATCGCCCCATAACATTAACGAGTGGACCAAGGTAGCTGAAAAGCTGTCCTCCATCTTTCTGCATCAAGTTCCATTCTTTGCTGAATTCTGTTCCAAATGTTTTGTTTTCTATCAAAACAAGCGGATTGTATTCTTTGTCAAAAACAAGTATGTCGCCATATGAAGGCTTATTTACGTGGCCTACTTTAAATGCGGGCTCAAAGACTATATGCTTTGGCTCGTATCCCTTTTTAAGCAAAAGATGGGTACAAACCAAACAGACAAAATTTTCATTTGCGCTAAAATTTAATGTAGTATCCCTATGAATTACAAAACCATTAGCCGGCTTGTCTTTTGTGGGGAATTCGCCTTCTTTGAAAAGAGAATCAATAGGCGCATACTTAATCTTCTGAGTTTCGAAGTTTATTTCAATACTTGCACCTTGTGGATATTCTCTTTTATATATGTTACCGCTTTTCGTAAAACTAAAATACGGATGTAATAAAAGGGTGATCAAATTATCTTTTGTAATCATAATGTATTATAGACTAGACTATTCGATGCTCTCTTTTTCTTTTCTTATCTCATCAAGCACTCTCCCGTTATACGAGAAATATTTAGCACCCTGATAAGCACCAGAGGTGTTGCGGTGCTCGTCGGGCATGAATGTACCCACAAAGGGGGAGAGCTTATATATGCGGCCTTCATACTCGATGCTGTCATCGGATGCAACTTTCACTTTAAGGCCGGTTGGGTCAAATGTAACTTGCTCACCTATCTTGATGCCGCACATGGAGAACTTGAAACGAGGGCGTTTCATTTCTCGTTTTTGGGGCTCATTATGCTCATTTTTCTCTATCGGTTTATTATCAGCATATAGTATCACTTGGGCGTCATATATGGTGCTGGCTATATCATTGAATATGTCAAGGGCTATTTGGGGTGCAACATTAAAGAACTCGCGGTTTTGGCGTATGCGCAGATCTGTTAGACGGTCTATTGTCTTGTGCACCAGCTTTTCAACTTCATTGTATTTTGAGGTTTTCATTGTGGCGAAAATCTCGAATGGAAGGGGAACAGCAGTGTTGTCAAGTTCTTTGCTGCGCACATCGACAGGACGCGAACTCTTACCAATCTTAACCCAATCCTCGCGAAAACTGGGATTGGTGAGAATGTAAACGTAACCAGGTTCTTTTTCGCTCATAGCTTTAATAATTGTGACCTAAAAGGTTGGTGCTGTATTAAAGCGTAAAAATACGAAAAAGGAAGTAGAAATAACAACTAATCTGTAGACAAATCAAATAGATAAACAAATACTATTAATGTTCCATTAGATTATCTTCCTACCAAAATATTCAAACAGGAAAATTGGAAATGCATTAAGTATTGCAACCTTACATTCTTCTGTTTCAACATATTTTGATAGTTGATTGTCAAAAATATCTTTTTGATTATCAGTCTCGTCAGGAATCACGTTCTTGTTGTTGCAAATATAGTTGGACTTGCTGACATTCATTACTATAAGATACCTCCAGTTCATTTTAGCAGCTTCGGTTTTCTCTCTTATCTTAACCTCATCGTCAGCAGGTTTTATGGTAGGAATGATATATCCTAAATTGGAGCCGTAGAATGAGAATTCATAAACCTGATGTTTAAAACTCTCATCTTGACATCTTTGACGGGTTACTGTATATTTCCAATAGTCGTTATCTGGGAGTTCTTTGGTATATCGCAAAGATTCAACCATGGGATAGTTGATGTATAATTTGCCTTTTTCTGTCTCGTCAGTGAAATACTTTAGCATTTCAGACAGGATTCTATTATTCTCTTGGAGCGTTCTGGAATCTTCCTGAAAGTCATAATCAAAGAACAGATATATTTCTGAAACTTCGTCTTCCCTGATATTCTTAAGTGTTTCGTCGCCTTTTTCTAACAATATTTCTTTAAATACTGAAACAGTATTGACCTCGAGCATCCCATTCAATGTGTCATGTTGTTTCAGTTTGGTATAGAGTGAATATATGTTGCTGTTGTATGTACATATAAAGGTATCAAACTTCTCTGGAAAGAAAAGTCTTTTAATGGACTCATAATAAGTCTTATCGTCCTTACCTTCAAAAATAAACAGTATCATACTTGAAAAGCCCCAGCTCTAAACAATTTTTCTATGTTGTGACCAAATCTCAACTCCTTTTCAGTGCATGCCTGTAAGGGTTTTATTTTGTTGTCCTGCAGAATGAAATTGCAGTCTGGGCGAAGCAGATCATTGGTCATCAGATATGTGTTATGCGAAGATGTAAACACTTGGCAATTTAGATTGAACAATTGCTTGCATACCTCAAATGCCAGTTTAAAGTGATAGAATGCATCAAATTCATCAATAAAAACAAATGAAGCTTTGTCTATTTTCTTTAACCAGAAATATAATAGTTTCAATGATTGTGTGCCAGTTGAAGCTATCAGGTCAAAAGCAATAGTTCCGCTCCCTATCTTGCAAAACAACATTTTGTCTGTTTCTCGTGATTGGACGAAATTGAATTTCTGTCCGCTGATTTTTTCAAGAAAAACAGAAAAATCCTTAATCAGGTTGTTCTTTATTATGTATTCGTCAAGAATTGTGATGACATTGTCAAAGCCCATGTATTCATTTACTTTCAGACATCTGAACCAGAGCATGGAATCGACAAAGTTTCTCATTTGAATCAAGTAATGATCTTTGGCAAGGGGGTAAGAGGTAAGCAGATAATTAACAATTGATATGCTATTAGCATTCATCTGTAGATTTTGCTTTGCTTCTTTGTTTATTGGAAATTGTTTTTCGTCCAAAGATAATGCATTCATTGTGCGATTAAATACAGTCACACCGTTCAATATCAAGACTTCTTTTACAAGAATTCCAAATACGTTTTTTGAGTATACGTACTCTACTTTTTTCCCTTGGAAACTGAATGTGTATTCAAAATCAACGGTTAAATTAGAATTACCGCCATAAACAAAGTTCTGATAATAATCGGCTTTTTTTGATTTTTGTGTTAAATGGTTGACAATATCAAATAAAGCGACACTGAAATTTGTTTTACCAGAACCATTAGGGCCATAGATGATGCCGTTCTTAATAATACCATCTTTGATGGCGTTAGCATTGAATGTGTAATTGCTGGGATGTGATAAATCCCACTCAATCCTTTCGGCAAAACCTCGGAAATTTTTTACGGCAAATTTGATTAGCATAACTGTCCCTTTGTTATTCTGCTGCAAATATATATGTTTTTTCCTTGCATCCGTAATTTTTTTACGGAAAACAGATCTAAATTTATGCTAATAACCATTTAGAAACTGTTGGCAAAAAGGTTATAGCGTTACAACCTTTTGCCAACAGTTATTGACGCAAAGGGAAATGACGCATTGTTAAACGACCCCTTTGCGTCACTTTTTTCGCTGAACTCTGACACTTTTTAATTGAACTCTGACACTTTTTGGGGTCTAGCTTGGTTACTTTTTTGCTGAACTTGGTTACTTTTTAAAACATAACCAGATTCAGTTCAATTTGGAAGATTAACACGCATTTCTTGCGTGTTGATGGCGTAAAGCAGCCTGTGGCATTTTATGTACCAAAGGGGTCTGTCCCCAATGGTACTATTTTTTCAGTTGCTCAAGAGCGCGGCAGAGCTGGTCGGGGCAGGAGGTGCCTTTGCCGCCGCAGTCTATGCCGTTAAGGCGGGATATTACATCGTCTATCTTTTGGCCGGTTACGAGGCGGCTTATGCCTTGCAGGTTGCCGTTGCATCCGCCCAGGAATGCTACCTGCTGGATTATGTCGTTGTCATCGGCTACTACGTCTATGAGTAGGGAGCAGGTTCCCTCTGTCTGATATTGTATGTGTTTCATATTATCTGCTACCGTTTATGTTCAGATTGTAATCGGTCTTGAGTCCACTCTTGCTGGGGATAATCATTCCAAGAATACCTGTAGTTACTCTGGTTGTTCCATCAGTCTCATTCTCAAGGCAACCTAAACTGAAAAGACCATAGTTTTTTACAACAAGAACTTTGTTGATGGCAGGTTTGATCTGATCTATCAATGATTCCTCCAGTTTTGATAACGCCTGTTTACCCTTATCGGGCATACTATTGTTATTGTGCAGTTTCTCATACTCCTTTACTAAATTGTTAGCTTGCTTTTGCAGCTCTTTGCTCATATACCCGACTATCGCGTCAGTGTGGCGCTGCTTGCCGGGACATGTGGCAGCAAGAATTCCCGCCGCCACAACAGTAATCAATATTATCTTCCAGATCTTCTTCATAATGGAAAAGGTTGTTTTCTGCAAATGTGAAATTAGTGGCGGTCACTTCAGGGCTTTGCCGGAGGTGAGGATCTCATACATGGGCTTGTCCTTGTAGTCCTTGGTGCGCTGGTCCCAGAAGCCGAAGTCGGCGTCGTAGCACCAGACGGTCCAGGCTATGTTACATTCGTCAAAGATTGAGATCATGTCTTTCATCCAGGCGTAGGCCAGGTCTCTGGGGGTGCGCTGGTAGGCTCCCCATTCTCCGCAGAACAGCTGCAAACCCAGGTCCTTGGCCAGTTTGATGGCATCGGCCATATCATTCTTGATGCGGTCGCGGTTCCACTGGGTCAGACCTTCATTTTCACGTATTATCTTCTGGACCTGCTCTGAGACATGCTCGTAGTCCTGATTGGAGATGAGCTGGCCGGGGTAGGTTACGGTGCCTGTGAATCGGCCTACATCGGTCCATGATGCGCGGTAGTGGGTTACGAACATGGGGTTGTAGTAGTGGAAGCTCAGTATGATGTTTTTGTCGCCCTTGGGTATGCGCAGGTCCTTGAATGTGCCTACGCTCTGCCAGCGGTTGGAGCCTATCACCAGCTTGCGGTCGGGTTCCAGCTTGCGCAGGGCGGCGTGCACCTTCTCAACCACCTGGTTCCACTGCTCGGGGTCATCGGCCACAGGTTCGTTCATGAACTCATATGCCACCATATCAACGGGGAATCTTTTCATCTGGGCCGATAACTGGTTCCACATCTCTATGAGTTTCTGGAGTTCGGCGGAGTCCTCATATAGAGCGTTTTTCTGGCCTTCCTGCAGCACGAAGTTGTGTGACCTTAGGGTGTGAAGGTCAACTATTACGCGCAGGTTGTACTTGCAGCACCACTCCAGGGCGTTGGTAAGTAGCTGCCAGGCCTCGTCCAGGCGGTTGCCTTGCTCGTCCCAGAACTGGACTTCGTCTATGGGCAGGCGGATGTGGTCAAAGCCCATCTCCTTGATGCGGGCCATGTCCTGCTCGGTGATATGGTTTGCGCGTGCCTGACCTCGGGCTTGTGACTGTGAAAGCCAGTGGCTTACGTTCACTCCGCGTTTTATCTCAAAGCCGTTCTGGGCTTTACTATTGCATGATGTTACGAGCAGGGCGCTCACTGCCATTACGGCAAATAATCTAAACTTTCTCATATATTTGGGTTAGAATAGTACAAAAGGGGTCTGACCCCAATTGTATCATTTTTGATATACGCGGACGTAGTCCACTTCCATTGTTACGGGTAGGGCGCTCTCATCCACTCCGTCCTGGCCGCCCCAGTCGCCGCCCCAGGCCAGGTTCAGGATTATGTGGAAGGGGTAGTGGAATGGCCACTGGTCATGGTCTTCACCCAGAACGGATTTTAGCAGGTGCAGCTGCTCCTTGCCGTCCACGTATGTGATTATCTCATCTTCGGTCCAGAGCAGGGCGTAGATGTGGAAATCACCCTCGGCCTTCTTTATGGTCATGGCGTGGTTCTTGTGGGTGCCTTTAGTATGGTTGTAGTCTTGGGTGTGGATGGACGATGAGACCTCGTTTGGTACAAAGCCTACCTCTTCCATGATGTCTATCTCACCGCAGCGGGGCCAGCCGTTGTTGGGCATGCGGTTGGCGGCGGGCATCATCCAGAAGGCGGGCCAGGTGCCTTTGCCCTGGGGCAGTTTGATGCGGGCCTCAAAATAGCCGTACTGCCAGCCGGTGCGGGCGTTTCCGTTCAGGCGGCCGGAATAGACTCTGTCATTCTCCTTGAAGCAGTTAATGCGCAGGGTGCCGTCCTTGACCTCGGTTACGGGAGTCCCGGCGGTAGTTACATGATTGACGTAGTTCTGGAGCTCGTGGTTGACCATTCCCTGGCGCATAACCACGTGGTTCCACTTGGAGGCATCGGGCTCTGTGCCCTCATTGAACTCATCCTGCCAGACAAGCTCGTAGCCTTTGGGCACATAACTCTTGGTGCATTGTGTCAACACCAACGGAAGACATGCAATAGCGGTAAGCAAAACGGATCTGTTCATATTCTATCGTTTTTATTTTGCCAAAGTGTAGATTGCGGCCATGTCATTTGGGGTAAGAACCTTGAACTGGCCTTGGGTTATCGTGTAATCGTGGCTGCACTTGCGTACCATCTCCTTGATCTGGTCATCGGTTATATCACGGCCTATGAGCTCGTGGATGTTGATGGGCATACCTATTGAATGGTAGAAGTGCTCCATTGCCTCTATGCCGCGGATGGCGGTTCCATCGGGGTCTGTAAAGTCATTCTCAACGCCCATTACGTTCACTGCAAAGCGAACAAAACGGCTTACGTTGCACTTATATACGTAGCGTGCCCAGCTGGGCCATACGGCGGCCAGACCTGCTCCGTGGGTGACATCGAACATTCCGCTCAGCTCATGCTCCAGCTGATGTGTTGCCCAGTCACCTATGCGGCCGCAGCCTGTAAGGTCATTGTGTGCCAGCGAACCGGCCCACATTACCTGGGCGCGGTAACGGTAGTTCTCGGGATCCTTGAGAACCATAGGTGCACAGTCAATCATAGTCTTGAGCAGACCCTCGGCAATGGCATCGGTTATATTCATGTCATCATCATGTGAGAAGTAGCGCTCCATGGTGTGCATCATGATGTCGGTTATGCCGGCTGCTGTCTGATACGCGGGCAGCGTGTATGTGCGTTCCGGGTTCATGATGGCAAACCTGGGACGACACAGGTTGTTGGAATAGCCTATCTTGACATCACCGTCCTCATTGGTAATGACGCTTGACTCACTCATCTCGCTTCCGGCAGCGGGAATGGTCAGGACCGATGCCACCGGCAATGAGGTTACCGGAGTGTATTTCTGCAGATAGACATCCCAGACTTCGCCGTCGTAGGGAACGCCGTACGCGATGGCTTTGGATGAGTCTATTACACTGCCGCCACCCACGGCAAGGATAAAATCAACCTTCTCCTTACGGCACAACTCAATGCCTTCATGCACTTTTGAGAGCCTTGGGTTTGGCACTACGCCGCCCAGTGTGACATACTCAATGCCGTCCTCACGGAGCAGGCGCTCAATCTTGTCCAACAAGCCGGATTTGATGGCGCTCTTGCCACCATAATGAACCAGTACTTTGGTGCCGCCGTACTTGCGTACAAGCTTGGCAACCTGTTCTTCCGATTTCTTACCGAAAACCACCTCGGTGGGTGCGTAATAATTAAAATCTACCATATTCTAATATTTGTAAGGTTAACAGTTTGTTATCTTGTTTGAATATACGTACCAAATATAGCCTTCCACCTGATTGTAGCCCATCTTGCGCAGAAGGTCCATATATTCCTGAACCTGATGGAGGTACTCTTCGCGCTCGCGGCCGAACTTGAAATCCACCACAATTGCGTGGCCGTCGGGGGCTATCATTACGCGGTCAGGCCGACGGGTCTGTAGTACGCCTCCGTCACGGTAAATGATTGATGCCTCATTGAACAGGGTGTAGGAACCGTCAAACCATGACTGTACTCCCGATGCGGCTATATGCTTGGGAATCATGCTTTTAATGCTCTCTGCCTGCTTGGCTGAACTTATCAGGCCTTGGCTGAGCATGTTGTCAACCTGTGGCGCAATGTCCTGCTCTGTACGAATAGTCGCAAAGATGCTGTGCAGCAGCTTGCCGGTCTGGATGTACTCCTCCTGCCGGTCATCGGAATCATCGGTGGAATGGACAAAACGTGTTGATTCGCCCGATTGGCGGAAACGGGCGTTTATGGGGTAGGAGTGCAGGTTCAGTTCCTGTGGGGTGGGCTTGCAGTCAAACGGGTTGTCATCTGAGACGTTTGCCTTGTCAGTATGAGGCAATATCTGTCCGTTCTCATAAATGTAAGATTCTTTCTCATCAGGCTGGCAACCGAATTCTGATGACAGGGCATAGATGAGCGTGTCTGCAATGGATGTTCCCTTGGTCTTTGAACTGAGAACAATGAGGTTACTTTCAGCGCGGGTCAGGGCCACGTAAAGCAGGTTGAGGTTATCAACGGTCTGCAATCCTGCTTCCTGCAGGTATTCTGCATTGAAGTCAGAGTTTTTGAGTTTCTGAGTGAAGCCCACCGGCAAGAGGGGTATTGTGCTGAACGGTTCCGTTTGAGGATTAACCCAGATGCGCTCGTCCTTAAAACCGCTCTGATAGTCAATGATGTTCCAGTTGCAGTATGGCACTATGACGGTGTGGAACTCCAGACCTTTTGACTTATGGATGGTGAGCAGGCGTATTCCGCTGGCATCGGTTGCGGGTATTGAGGTTGTGCAAAGTTTCTCCTCCCATTCCGTGAGAAAAGCCGATGGCTCTCCCGGGTTGCGGCTCAACCACTGGCACAGGGTGTCAAAAAATGACATTACGTACTGATCCTGTCCGGGTATCCGGTCAAGTTCCAGAATATTGTAGAGCTTTTCTGAAAGTTCATACAGCGGAAGGTTCTTTAATGACTCCAGTTCAGTGTTGAAACGGGCGGGCAGGCAGTTCTCAAGCCCTTTGGCAATGAGCCCGTCAAAAGGTTCTCCCGTCTTGACTATATTGCACTCGCGCTCCCAAACCAACTGTGCCAACGCTATGCGGTCTGTGCTGTCGGTGAGCCATTTGAGTGCGTTTATGAGTATCCTTACAGAGACCGATGAACCCAGTTGGAATGCCTCGCCCGAAATCATCCTGTAGTCCGGACGGTTTGCGGCAAACCACTCGGCTATCTCAGTTATCTGACGGCCTTTGCGGCAGAGTATGGCTATGTCAGTCTGTTTTACTCCTGCGGCGGCAAGACGGTCAAGCTGTTCTTCGATCTGTAAGAAAATCTTATCGGCAGAGTCGGGGCTTTTATCGGTCTCTGTATCAACCCGGACATATACATAACCGTTGGCATCGGTCCTGGGACTCCTTTGCTCTACGGTTCTGTAGGCCTGGATTAGGGCAGGGCAGTCGGTGCCTGTCTCGGCGTTGTAGTTCATGGCAAGCATCTCAACCGCTTTGGGGAACAGTCTGTTGTTGAAATCAATGATGTTCCGTTGGCTGCGGAAATTGCTAGCCATGGATATCACCTGTGGGTTATAGGCGGCAAGTTTCTCCTCCATTATGGAGTTGAGTATGTTCCAGTCGCTGTTGCGCCAGCGGTAGATGGATTGCTTGACATCGCCCACTACAAGGCAGTCCTTGCCGTTGGCTAGGCACTCCCAAAGCAACAGGTAAAGGTTACCCCATTGCAGGCGTGAAGTGTCCTGGAACTCGTCAATCATGAGATGCTCTATGAAGCTGCCGGTCTTTTCATATACGAATGATGTGTCACTGCCTGATAGCTTGCTGAGCAGTTGTGGAGTATCGGCCAGAATGAATCGGCCCTGCTCCTGACTCTGACGGTCAATCTCGGCGCGTATGCTGAGCAGCAGGCTCAACTCATGAACATATTGCAGAGCGGCATCATATGAATTGCGGTTGTAGTTATACTCATCATAATGCTCCTTGGCTTTGGAAAGCAGGGGTGCAAGACGTTCTTGGGCCAGGTTTGACAGATAGGGTGATTTCTTGAGCGTTCCCTTGTCGTAGAACTTATCCGGATCATTCAGACAATTACCCAGTGTCTTTCCCTTAAGGTCCGCATCTACAAAAGTTCCGTTGGCAATTTTCTCAACTAAGGGCTTTACAAATCTGTTCAACTCATCAAGTGTTGAACCCGCCGATGAAATTGCACTTACCATATCCTGACCGGTAGCTTTCACTTTCTCAACAATGCCGGGCAGGACGGAGTCACGTGCAGTGGTAAGGTTCTGCTTGTAGTCCGATATGGCATCGGGCTGGGAGAGAATCTGGCGGAGTTCATCGCCACGCTCCATGAATATCTCGCGAAACAGCTCCTTGGAGAATATCTTGAGTGTGATGTCAATGGACCAGTTCTTGTCATTGTCAATGTTGTTCTCAACGAACTCCATTACGTTGCGCTTATCCTTTGATGCTTGCTCAATACCAGCCAGAAATGAATCTACAGCCTCATCAATGACCAGTTCCGTATCCAGCTCAAGGGTGAGATTGGCACCGATATGGAGCTCACGCGCCAGGCTGCGCAGAACTGTCTGGAAGAAGCTGTCAATGGTCTCAACGCGGAAACGGCCGTAGTCCTGCAGTATCATGTCAAGCGCCAGCAGGGCATTGTGCCGAATAGTCTGCTCGTTGTATGTTACGGCTTTCTTGACCTCAGCATAATAATTTGCAGAACCGGGCAGGTTGTGGCCTATGCCATAGAGTTGTGACAGTATGCGCTGTTTCATCTCGGCTGTAGCCTTGTTGGTAAAAGTTACGGCTAGTATATGGCGGTAGCTCTCAGGCTCACGTACCAGCATGATGATATATTGTACGGCCAGACGGAAAGTCTTGCCCGATCCGGCCGATGCTTTGTACACAGAAAAGTGTGATTTGTTATCCATAAAAGTATAAACTATCCAAAATTAGTAAATCCTCTTGATAAAAGCGTTATCTTCGCGGTCCAATTATATATACTGGTTAGTACGGATAATTTCAGATTATTATGGGATATATTACTGAGGACAAGCGTAAAGTGACCACACAGCGTCTCAGGGAGATGAAGCAGCGTGGCGAGAAGATTGCAATGCTTACGGCATATGACTACACTATGGCCAAGATGGTTGACGGTGCCGGCATTGACGTTATTCTGGTAGGCGATTCGGCATCGAACGTGATGGCCGGCAACCAGACCACTCTTCCTATTACTCTGGACCAGATGATTTATCACGCAAAATCTGTGGTTCGCGGCGTGCAGCGTGCCCTCGTGGTGGTTGACATGCCTTTCGGAACCTATCAGATCAACGACTCGGAGGCTGTGACCAACGCCATCAAGATAATGAAGGTGTCTCATGCCGATGCCCTGAAACTGGAGGGTGGTGAGGAGATTCTGCCGTCAGTCCGTCACATCATAGAGGCCGGCATTCCCGTAATGGGTCACCTGGGTCTTACCCCGCAGTCAATCAATAAGTTCGGAACATACGCCGTTCGCGCCAAGGAGGAGGCCGAGGCCGAGAAACTCATATCCGATGCTCACAAGCTGGAGGAGATCGGTTGCTTCTCGATTGTGCTTGAGAAGATTCCTGCCGCTCTGGCTGAGCGTGTTGCAAAGGAGGTGAACGTTCCTATCATAGGCATAGGTGCCGGTGGCGGTGTTGACGGTCAGGTACTGGTGTGCGCCGACATGCTGGGTATGAACAATGATTTCAGCCCCCGTTTCCTGCGCCGCTACGCCAATCTGTTCGAAACCATCACCGACGCCGTAGGCCGCTACGTAGAGGACGTCAAGAATTCTGACTTCCCCAACGAGAAAGAACAGTACTGAATAAACTGGGCCTATATGGTCCAAAAACCATCGACGCCCGTGTCGTGTGAACGGGAGGGGCCCGCGACAAAAAATATCGATTCTGGAACAAAGTTTCGGAATCGATATTTTTTGTTGTGGGAGGGAAGAGCGAAGCGAAGTTTTGGGACCATATAGGCCCAGTTTATTCAGTATTGTTCTTGGGCTTTTTGTAGAAATGCCTCTTTCCTTTATGGATATTATTTCTTCTGGGAGATTCGGATTTGTATTCCGGAGCGTCGCCAAGCTCGGCTGGTAGAGGGACCTTATAGACGTCCTTGCCCAGGAAACGCTCTATCTGGCGGAAACGGCTCTGGTCATCAACGCTTATAAAAGTGATGGCGCAGCCCTCGGCTCCTGCGCGGGCGGTACGGCCTATGCGGTGTACGTAATCCTCGGGATCATGCGGAACGTCAAAATTTATTACCAAATCAATATCGTCGATATCAATTCCGCGTGAAACAATATCAGTTGCCACAAGCACATTGATATGGCCGTTGCGGAAACGGTGCATAATATCGTCACGCTCGGCCTGTGTAAGGTCAGAGTGCATCTCGCCCACGTTCAGTCCTATGCGACGCAGGGATTTGGTAATCTCCTTAACCTTGAGTTTGGATGATGCGAACGCTATGACTCTCTTGGGAGCGTTGTTGCTGAACAGGCTCTGTATGATGGGGAGTTTCTGAGGTTCGTAGCATACGTATGCTGCCTGAAGAATCTTGTCGGCCGGTTTGGATACAGCCAGTTTTACCTCAGCGGGATTATGCAGAATGGTGCGGGCCATGCGTTGGATCTCATCGGGCATGGTGGCAGAAAAGAGCATGTTCTGGCGCTTGGCTGGCAGCTGCTTTACAATCTGCATTATGTCATCGTAGAAACCCATGTCAAGCATGCGGTCGGCCTCATCAAGTATAAAGAACGATACCTTGCTAAGGTCTATGTTGCCCAGGCTGATATGGCTGATAAGGCGGCCTGGGGTGGCAACTACGATATCGGCTCCCATAGCGAAGCCGCGTTTTTCCTGCTCAAAGCGGATGCCGTCATTGCCTCCATAGACCGCGGTGCTGGAAACATTTGTAAAGTATGAGAATCCCTCCACCTGCTGGTCAATCTGCTGTGCAAGCTCGCGGGTGGGCACCATAATCAGGCAATTCACCGCGTTTTCGGGGTAGCTGCCGTCTGAAAGTCTGTCTAGTACTGGAAGCAGATAGGCGGCGGTTTTGCCGGTTCCGGTCTGTGCAATACCTATCAGGTCGCGTCCCTGAAGCAGTATAGGTATGGCTTTTTCCTGTATGGGGGTGCATTCCTGGAAATTCATTGCATCTATTGCATCCAGAAGTGCAGGCTGGAAATCAAACTCGTCGAATCTCACGGTGAAACGGTTATTTTGGTGCTTTTATGTAAAGGAATACAGCTATCGGTACGTATATGAGGTTAGGCAGCCATTCCGCCCAGAACGCAGACATGGCACCTGTTATGGCAAAGTTTGATGATACCGTCTGGAACAGTATATATCCGAAACTGAGTCCCAGACCTATGCCTAAGTAGAGCCCCATGCCGCCCTTGCGTTTGCGGCTTGAGAGCGATACGCCCATGATTGTGAGTATGAATGCCGCGAACGACATGGCATATCGTTTGTGGTATTCAATCTCAAAATCCTGGATATTACCCATGCCGCGCTGTTTCTGCCGTTTTATGTATTCGCGCAGCTCGGCCGATGACATTGTCTCCTGCTGTCCGTTCTCTATCAGGAAATCGGCAGGCTCAAAGTGTATGACAGTGTCCATCTCAGAGCCTTGGCTAATGGACTCCACCGTACCGGACAGGTCACGTATCAGGTAGTTCCTTACTTTCCAGTGATATTTTTCGGCCGCCAAGGTATCATACGTGGCGCTGCGTGCGGTCATGTGTGATACCAGTTTCTTGCCGTCGAATTTGTCAAGGACAAAACGGTAGCCGGTCTTGTTGTAATCCTGATAGCTCTCAATATACGCAATCACGCCGTCTTCTACCTCCATCTGGATGTTGTATGTGCCGCCGGAGTTGTCACGGTCATAATGGCTCAAATCCCAACGGTTCTCAAAATTAAGTCTTATTATGCTTCCCTTGGGTATGACCTGTGAACCCAGATAGAGGGTAAAGACTGATATGAGGGCTGCCGAGATCATATATGGAATCATCAGCCGCCTGAAACTCATGCCTGTGGAGAACATGGCTATAATCTCAGAGTTTTCGGCCAGTTTGGACGTGAAGAATATGATGGCAATGAACACGAACAGCGGGCTGAACAGGTTGATGAAGTAGGGGATGAAGTTGAGATAATAATCAAAGATAATCTCCTTGGCCGGCGCCTGGTTGAGCTTGTCTATATGCTCATTATAGTCAAACACAACCAAAATAATGACAATCAGCGCGATGGTAAAGAAGTATGTGCCCAGGAACTTCTTTATGATGTACCAGTCAAGCCGTTTGAGCAGTCTATGTCTGATAGTCTTTGCCATAACTCCTGATTATAACCTTTGCATTACACGTTTGACCATAATCTCCTTCCAGGTGTGGTAGTCATCTGCCAGGATATGCCTGCGGGCCTCACCAACCAGCCACAGGTAGAAAGCCAGGTTGTGTACGGAGGCAATCATCAGGGCCAGATACTCCTGCGCCTTGAACAGGTGGTGCAGATAAGCCTTGGTGTACAGCGTATCCACTGCCGATGCCCCGTCGGCCTCGATGGGCTCGAACACATCCTCCCACTTCTTGTTACGTATGTTTATTATGCCGTCCTTTGTGAACAGCATGGCGTTGCGGCCGTTGCGGGTGGGCATGACGCAGTCAAACATATCCACTCCCAATGCAATGGCCTCCAGTATATTTGCCGGAGTTCCCACGCCCATAAGATAGCGTGGCTTGTCCTGCGGCAGGATGCCGTGTACCAGGTCAATCATCTCATACATGACCTCGGTGGGTTCACCAACGGCCAGTCCGCCTATGGCATTTCCTTCAGCCTCTTTTGATGCGATATACTCGGCTGATGCAGAGCGCAGGTCCTTATAGACACAGCCCTGGACAATGGGGAACAGGGCCTGGTGGTAGCCGTATTTGGGCTCTGTCTCGCCAAAACGCTGTACGCAACGGTCCAGCCAGCGGTGGGTACGCTCCATGGATTGTTTGGCGTATTTGTATTCGGCAGTGCCGGGGCAGCACTCATCGAAAGCCATCATTATGTCCGCGCCAATGGTACGTTCTATGTCCATCACACGCTCCGGAGTGAACAGATGGCGTGACCCGTCAATGTGTGACTGGAATGTCACGCCCTCCTCGGTCATCTTTCGCAATCCCGTAAGAGAGAACACCTGGAAACCGCCGCTGTCAGTAAGCATGGGACGGTCAAAACCGTTGAATTTGTGCAATCCACCGGCCTTTTCCAGAATGTCCAGTCCCGGACGGAGGTAGAGATGGTAGGTGTTGCCCAATATTATCTGGGCCTTTATGTCATCCTTGAGTTCCGGCAGATGTACGGCCTTGACAGAACCTACAGTACCCACCGGCATGAATATGGGTGTCTCAATGACCCCATGACCAGTGGTTATGCGTCCTGCCCTTGCGTGGCTGGTGCCGTCTGTGTGCTCAAGTTTGAATGTCAGTCCTTCCACAGGGTCAGTCTTTCTTTTCTGGTTGCTGGATTGGTGTGATTTCCTGTGCGTCGGTTACCTTCTCATCGAGCAGGGCAATCTTCCAGACTTCACTTATGTTGTTCACATAATGGAACTCCACGCCCTTAAGGTACTCGGCAGGAATCTCCTCTATGTCACGTTTGTTCTCTGAGCACAGAATTATATCGGTAATGCCGGCGCGCTTGGCTGCCAGTATCTTTTCGCGGATACCGCCCACAGGCAGGACCTTGCCACGCAGCGTGATCTCACCCGTCATAGCCAGGTTTGCACGTACCTTACGTTGTGTAAATGCCGATGCGATGGATGTGGCCATGGTTATGCCGGCCGACGGGCCGTCCTTGGGAATAGCGCCCTCGGGTACGTGGATATGCACGTTCCACGAGTTGAATACGGCGGGGTCAAGGTTTAGCAGCTTGGTGTGGGCGCGGATATACTCCATAGCCAGCATGGCCGACTCTTTCATGACATCACCCAGATTGCCTGTCAGGGTAAGCTTGCCCTCTTTCCCGCGGCTAAGGCTGGTCTCCACAAAGAGAATCTCACCTCCTACAGCTGTCCAGGCAAGTCCGGTCACAACGCCGGCGTAGTCATTGCCCTGATACTTGTCACGCGAGTAGGGACGTGTACCCAACAACTCCTTGAGATCTGCCGGCTTTACCGTCATCTTGCCCATGTCGCTGTCCGTAGCATATCTGGTGGCGGCTTTGCGGCATATCTTGCCTATCTTCTTGTCCAGTTCACGCACACCCGATTCCCTGGTATAGTTCTCAATGATTGATTCAATGGCAGGCTTGCCTATGGACAGGCTGCCTTTCTTCAATCCGTTGGCCTCCATCTCCTTGGGTATGAGATGACGTTTGGCAATCTCTATCTTCTCTTCGGTAATGTATCCGCTTACCTCTATCAGCTCCATACGGTCCAGCAGTGGAGATGGTATCGTGTTGATATTGTTGGCGGTAGCTATGAACATTACCTTTGACAGGTCATAGTCGATATCCAGATAGTTGTCATGGAACGCGCTGTTCTGCTCGGGGTCAAGCACCTCAAGCAGGGCCGATGAGGGGTCACCCTGAGTTGTCATCTGGCTAACCTTGTCAATCTCATCCAGAATGAATACGGGATTTGATGACCCGGCTTTTGCCAATCCCTTGATAATACGGCCCGGCATGGCTCCTATGTAGGTCTTGCGGTGTCCGCGTATTTCGGATTCATCATGCATTCCGCCTAATGAAATACGCACGTACTTGCGTTTCAGGGCATTGGCGATGGAGAGTCCCAATGATGTCTTTCCAACTCCGGGAGGGCCGTAGAGGCAAAGGATAGGCGATTTGAAATCACCGCGCAGTTTCATCACTGCCAGATGCTCCAATATGCGCTCCTTGACTTTCTGAAGTCCGTAATGGTCCTTGTCCAGGGCTTTGCGGGCATTATCCATGTCAAGATTGTCCTTGGTGCATTCACCCCACGGCAGACTCAGTACCGTCTGAAGATATGAGAGCTGTACGTTGTAGTCTGGTGACTGTGAGTTCGTGCGCTCCAGCTTTACCAGCTCCTTGTCAAATATCTTGCGTACATCGTCACTCCATTTCTTCTGGTTGGCCTTGAGGCGCATCTCCTCTATGTCCTGGTCCTGCACGCTTCCGCCCAGTTCATCCTGTATGTTCTTGAGCTCCTGCTGAAGGAAATACTCTTTCTGCTGTTTGTCAATATCCTCATGTGTGCGGCGCTGGATGCTCATCTTGAGCTCTGCCAACTGAATCTCGCGGTTGAGCAGTGAGAGCAGGGTGAGAGCACGGCTTGAGCAGGTTCCTTCACGCAGCAGGCGTGCCTTATCCTTGATGTCAAACGGCAGGTTTGCGCATATGAAGTTTATCAGGAAAAGTCCGTTGGATATGTTTTTGAGCGCGAATGCGGCATCGGGCTGTATGTTCTCTGACAGTTTCACATACTTGATGGCGGCATCCTTGCAGGAATCCACTATGGCCTTGAACTCCTTGCTGCGGGTAGGGGGCAGAACCTCAGGGAAAAGGTCTGCTGTACCTATCAGGTAGGGATCAAAGTCCAGTATGTGTTTGAGCTTGATTCTCTGCATACCCTGCAGGACAACCGTAGTGGTCTGGTCCGGCATATCGAATATGCGGATGACCTTGGCCAACACGCCAACTGAATACAGGTCGTTCAGGTCCGGCTCTTCCGTGTCGGGGTCTTTCTGGCAGAAAACGGCAATCTGTTTGCCGTCGGCCGATGCGTTCTGTATGAGTTTGAGTGACGATTTACGTCCTACGGTCACAGGCATTACCACAGTGGGGAACAGTACCATATTCCTGAGTGGAAGTATGGGTACCACCTCATCCATCTGGGAGTCAAAAAGCCCGTTTTCGTTTCCGTCAAAATCGGCTATCATGGAGAAAGACGGATTGGATTCGTCAAAAGATTCTTCAGATTGTTTCTTGGTCGTCCACATAGATTATTCTGTAAATATTCTGCAAATGTAGTGATTTGCGCGCACGTATGAGTAATTTGCATGGTCAAAAGCCGTGAATAAAACAAAAAAAGTAATTTTGCAGTTGGATTTTGCAGTTTTACTATGTCCAACCAGTACTTTGATTTCAAGCGTTTCAGAATAGAGCAGGACAGGTGTTCCATGAAGGTTGGAACCGACGGTGTGCTGTTGGGGGCATGGTTTCCTGTGGAACCGGGCATGAGCGTACTGGATGTAGGTACAGGTACAGGCCTGATAGCGCTTATGGCCGCACAGCGTGGAGCAGGGAGTGTCACAGCGGTAGAGATTGATCCTGATGCTGCCGCCCAAGCCGCCCGGAACGCGGCAAGCTCCGAATGGTCAGACAGGATTAATGTGGTAAATGCCGATATTGCCCATTTCACCGTGGAATCCAGGTATGACCGTATTGTCTGTAATCCGCCTTATTTCCGCGATTCGTTACGTTGTCCTGATGCCGGACGAAATACTGCAAGACACAATGACTCACTTAGTTATGAGACTCTGGCCCGATGCTCGGCCAATCTGCTTGCTCCGTGTGGGCTGCTATGTCTTGTCCTGCCGTATGATAATGTGGAGGCGTTTGCAAGGTGTTCGGCTCCCGAGGGGCTTTATATGTGCTGCAGGACTGATGTGGTGACGGCAACGGGCAAACAGCCCAAGCGCTCACTCGTGACGTTTGGCAAGCAATGCGGTGAATTTAAAACGGAATTGCTGGCTATATCAGGCCCGGATGGGAAAGAGACTGCCGAATATATGGAACTTGTAAGATATTTTTATCTGAAATATTAGCCAGGTCAGATTCTGTGACGCTTGTCGGGAATAAGCACCTTAAGCCCTCCCTGTTTCAGTTCTATATGTATTTCCCTGCCTAACGTGACCGGTTCGCCGTCATAGTGGGCCGGACCTTCCTGGATACGGGTTATTGTAAGTTCCCGGCATTTCCTTACGCTTACATTGGGGTTCCTGTCAATCTGCCTGTTGAACAGTTGGAATGCAATGAGCGGAGCATCTACCACACTGAACGGATGTGCTGCAATCACGTCCAATAGCCCGTCCTGAAGTGATGCTGTAGGGGCTACGTAGGCATTGTTGCCCCATTGGTCGGCATTGGCGCAGGTTATGAAGAACGCCTCGAATGTCTCACTGGAATTATCGAAGGATAGCTTGTAGGTCTCGTTGTGATAGGTGGCTATCTCTTTCATTATGCTCTCCAAATAGGTAAGGACTCCGCGTGAACCGGATTTGGAGAATGAATCGCTTACTTTAGCGTCAAAACCCACACCGCAGGTGCAGAAAAACGGCTGGTGATCCATCATGCCGTAATCTATCTCCGTGAATATGGATTTGTCCAACCATTTTACTGCTTTGTAAGGGTCCATGGGAATGCCTAGATGACGTGCCAGACCATTGCCTGAACCGCAGGGTATTATACCCAATGCGGTATCGGTCCCAATCAGTCCGCAACCCGTTTCGTTCACTGTACCGTCACCGCCTACAGCTATGACAGCATCGTATCCCCTGGCGGCGTATTCACGAGCCAGTTCCGTAGCGTGTCCCTTGTATTGAGTGGAAACAATGCTGAAGTCATAAAGGTCTGTGTCCATGAATCTTTCAATAATGGGCACCACGGGTATGAGCCTGCGGCTTCCTGAAATAGGGTTATAGACAAAGACTATCTTTCTTTTGACATTCATAATTTGAATCCGGTTGCGATAACGTGAATCCCGGCGCGAAGATAATTAAAAAGATTGCCACTAACCGGTAATTTGTCTAATTTTGCGCCGTTATGAACAAACTTGGCGAAAGATGCGCACATTATACTCTCCCTCAGGAGGGTATGGCACAGGGTATCTATCCTTATCACAGATGTATTTCAAGTAAGCAGGACACTGAGGTAATTATGGAGGGCCGCAAGGTGCTCATGTTCGGTTCCAACTCATATCTGGGTCTTACCAACCATCCAAAGGTGATAGAGGCTGCGGTTGATGCTACAAGGAAATACGGTACAGGCTGCGCCGGATCACGTTACCTTAACGGCACTCTGGACCTGCATAAGGAGTTTGAGGCCGAGCTTGCGGAATTCGTAGGCAAGGAGGATGCAATGATATTCTCAACCGGTTTTCAGACCAACCTGGGTACTATCTCATGTCTGATGGGACGTGATGACTATGTCATTTGCGATGAACTGGACCATGCGTCGATAGTGGACGGTCGTCGTCTCTCTTTTGCCAAGCCGCTCAAGTTCAGGCATAACGATATGGCATCGCTGGAAAAGACTCTCAAGCGATGTGAGCCGGATTCGCTGAAACTGATTGTTGTGGACGGCGTGTTCAGCATGGAGGGCGATCTGGCCGACCTACCGGGAATCGTTGCCCTGAAGGATAAGTACAACTGCGCCGTCATGGTGGATGAGGCTCACGGCCTGGGTGTTATGGGTGATCACGGACGCGGGGTTTGCGACCACTTCGGGCTTACAGGCCGGATTGATATCGTAATGGGTACTTTCAGCAAGTCATTGGCCGCCATAGGTGGTTTCATTGCTGCCGACAAGTCCATAATCAACTGGGTGCGTCATCACTCACGCTCATATATTTTCAGCGCAAGCAATACTCCGGCCGCAACCGCAGCCGCCCGTGCCGCCCTGCAGATTATGAAGAACGAGCCGGAACGCATAGCTCACCTATGGGACCTTACCAACTACGCTCTGGGTATTTTCCGTCAGTTGGGATTTGAGATAGGCAAGACATCAACCCCCATTATACCGTTATACATCAGGGATTTTTACAAGACCTTCTATATCACAAAGATGCTGTTTGAAGAGGGCGTGTTCGTGAATCCCGTAATCCCGCCCGCCTGTGCGCCGGAGGATACACTGATACGTTTCTCACTAATGGCAACCCATACCAAGGAGCAGATTGATATGGCTACCGAGAAGCTTGTCAAGTGCTTTAAAGCGTATGAAATCTTGAAATAAATGTAATAGCGTATTGGAGCGAGTGAGGTGACGAACGAGACCGCGGTCCCGTAGGGCCGCCAAGCGAAATGAAATGGAGCGCTTTTGCGTAACAAAATAAAAAAAGGTCTTGAATCCTTTTACACGACAAAGGGGCGGCTAATTTGCCGCCCCTTTGTCGGGATGAAAGGATTCGAACCTTCGACCACCTGGTCCCAAACCAGGCATTCTAACCGGACTGAACTACATCCCGAAAGCTTCTCTTTCCGAAAAGCGGCACAAAGATAATGCATTTATTTAAAAAATCGTTTGGGGGTAATAAAAAAGGTGTAACTTTGCAGTCAGGAAAGCAGAATGGATTGAATCAGAGTTTTCCTATTATTGAGTTGTGCGCATAACGCACATTGTGTACGGAAACGTACCCCTTTTTTTAAAGTTGAATAAGTATTCGACTTTTTCCAAGCCACGACAAAGTGAGCAAGCTCCCTTTGTTCGTCTGGCTTAAGAAAAAGTTGGTTACTTTTTAACCGCCCGACTTGGAAAACGGTCAATAAGAAGAGTAGTAAAAGTATTTGTTTACTATATAGACTCTGATTTGAAAGTACAAAAGGCATTACTGCCTAAAGTACCGAAGACGTAAACAAGAGAGGT
>JAEEGJ010010124.1_pt1 | contig 24755 bp, 16 predicted proteins | sample 8958761 | NCBI WGS metagenome assembly JAEEGJ01 (sample SAMN16246546, study PRJNA631951) | gut metagenome | biome: gut microbiome; feature: rumen; material: RS-attached | host: Bos | place: Iran: Karaj | collected 2018-10 | reverse complement strand
TGTAAGTTTCATTGATATAAAAGATTAGATAGTTTCAGGTAAAGCATCTATAAAGGAACTGAGAATCTCAAAGGATTCGGTGCCTACGGTTTCCCAAAAGTTCTCGAACTGTCCGAGGCGGTCGGTTTCATCCGCCGTGTCGCTGATGACGCGCATGCTGAGGAAGGGCATGCCGAACATGTGGCAGACCTGGGAGATGGCGCCGGACTCCATGTCGCACGCCAGCGCATCCGGGAAGTGCCCGAGGATCATGGCGGTGTCTTCCGGGCCCGAGCAGAAGCGGTCGCCGCTGGCCATCAGCCCGAAGCGGAGCCGGGGATTATCGATGGACTTCGCGGCGGCGAGCAATGCCGGATTGGCTTGGAAGCGCGCCGGAAAACCCTGCACCTGCCCATACTCATTGGGCTCCCCATACCAGCAATCATGATACGCCACCTCGGCAGCAACCACAACATCCAGCAGATGTACATCTTTGGCAATACCGCAGGCACATCCCGTGGAAATGATGCAGTCGGGATGATGCTCCGTAATCAGCTTGTACGCATTCACCGCGGAATTAATCTTGCCCCAGCCGCAGTGCACAGGGATTATTTCGTGCTTTCCGTTGTTTGCAAGGACCTTGCGAGCCATCTCGTACTCCTGGTCCATCGCTGCCATTATTCCGATTCTCATATTATTTCAATTCTATGTGGATATCTTTGCCGGAAGCCCATACCTCGGCCTCGGAACCATCGTCCAGGCGCAGCCGGACGGGCTCCACGGCTTTGGGGTGTATTGCCAGGGGATCGGGATTGAAAGCCTTGTTGGCAACATCGTACCAATGGGCGATCTGGCGGGCATAGCCTTCGAAGCGGCTGCCGTTTTCGGTCAGCGCGATTTCCCCGCGTGCGCGGTCCATCAGCTGCACTCCGAGGATGCGCTCCAGCTCGGCAATATTCTGGCTCACAGCCGGTTGCGTGATGCCCAGCTTGTTCGCCGCCGCGGTGAAATTGCCGCATTCCACCACCGCCAGAAATACCTTGATCCTGTTATCTTCCAACATATAATAAACTAGTATAAATTCCAGTAAGGAATAACCTCAGGGGTCTGTCCGAGGCAGTCTTTCAGCGAGCCGACCAAGTATTTTCGGTCTACGGCCATGCGGAACATGTAGGTGCGCCACCAGTCGGCGCTCATCTGGATGTATCCGCCGGCTCCGCGGCCCAGTCCGAAGGAGTTCTCCGCCACCCAGTCGACAACGATATCCCTGAAGCCCGACCTCGGGATGTAACGCACCCCGCACATGGCCATTGCATGGGCGGAAGAAATGTCGCGACTATCGAACAATTCAGCCTTGGACATGGCTGTATGCACGCCCAGGAGCGAATCCAGAGGGAACAGTGACGAATCGTAAACGCCTTCGTCCGGCAGGGCGTCCTGCAGGGTATCCACAGTGAAATAGAACCTGTCCCCTCCCATGAGCGAGCCCAGGCCGATGAACTCCAGGTCTTCGCAGGATAGATTCAGGAAGGTCCAGTCGGTGCCGTCGGCAGCATTGCGCGAGCCCTCCACGCGATACATCTTATTATAAGGCAGACGGGGATCGTTCATCAGCATAACATAGCGGTCGCTCAGGCCCGGGGCAACGAACGCATCCCGGAAGGATGCGGGAGTGTACTCGCGGCCTTCGAAAGTGAAGGATGCCGGGGGCTCGCCAAGGGTGGCGGTCAGCACGCGGCGCACATCCTCAAGTGCCTTCACGCGGAGTGCCTCAGGATCGGTGCTCACGCGCATCTGCATGCCGTAGGCGCGCAGCATCTTGCGCAGTTCGCGCAGCAGCGAGGCGGAGTTCTGCGAGGTGAAGGTTTCCGGCATGGCCGAGGATGGCACAACTCCGTATTTTTCAATCAGATAGACGGCGTTCATGAAGTGTCCGCCATCCCATGTCGGGCGGCGGAAGATGGATTCGTTGTAGCGGCTGTCCACGGGCTCCTTACGGTGCTCCCACACTTCTACCAGGAAGAGGTTCGCTTTCTCCATCATATCCCAGAAATAGGGATAAACGACACTGAATTCAAGGTCACCGCGAAGGACGTTGGCCGTAGCGAAGTACCAGCAGCGGCCGGATTCGGCCTGATTCTGTATTACGGAAGACTTCAGGAAGATGTTCAGCCCGGTGGTATCCGCCGTCGGCCTTGCGGTAGGCACAACCGACGGGATGCCTCCCTCGCGTAAATCCGGCACAGGCTCTGCGGAGCAGGCCGCTTTGCCCGTCCGCATATCCGGCATCGTGGCCGACATCGAAGCTGCGGCGAGAAACGGAGGCCGACGGTTCCCCATCATGGGCTCAAACTTGAAATCCGGCCCACGGCGCTTCAGGAATTCAGACCGCACCTCGGAAAGCAACTTGGCATCCGTAAGCAGCTCTACTGCAGAAAGATACAGCACTTTGGCAGCACCGATGGCGCCCTTCGTGCCGATTGTGGTGCCGCCGCTGGAAACCTGCTGCCAGCTGTGCCCCACTCCGCCCGGAGCGAAGCACGCATAACGGAAACTTCCCGTAGGCACAGCCCATGTCACGTTACCCACGTCGCTCGAAACATAGGCCTCATAGCCTTCATCGGCCGGAGGCACCACGACCGCAAGGCGGTCTATCAGCGCAGCATCCGCGCCGGACTCGGCCGCAATCGCCTGGGCGAAAGCAAGTTCGCGAGCATCCAGCTTGATGCCGCCCACCTTCTGCAGCGAGCGCATCACCAGATCCGCCATCGCCTCGTTGGGCAGGCGCTCATAGTTGCCGGACACCAGCTCGTAGTCCATCGTGGTGCCGGTACCCAGAGCGGCGCCCTCTGCGGCCTTCAGCGCACGTGCAAGGATATCCTGCACGGTCTCGCGGGACGGGCTGCGGAAATAGTACTTCACGCTGGCCTGCGAAGGCACCACGTTGGGAGCCTTGCCGCCATCAGTTATAACATAGTGGATGCGGGATGTCTGGGGAACGTGCTCGCGCATCATGTTCATCATGTAATCGAAGGCCTCCACCGCATCCAGGGCCGAACGGCCGGCATCGGGAGCACCCGAGGCGTGGGAGGATTTGCCGTGGAAAGTGAACTGCACCTGCACGTTGGCCAGGCCGGTGGCCTTATTGACAGTATTGCGGGTGTCGGGATGCCAGTCGAGCATGGCGTCCAAGCCCTCAAACACGCCCTCACGCATCATGTAGGCCTTGCCTCCCCCGCCCTCTTCCGCAGGGCATCCGAAGAGTTTCACCGTGCCCTTGTGCCCGGCCGCCAGCCATTTGCTGACCGCCACCGCACCGGCCACGGAACCGGTTCCGAGGAGATTATGCCCGCATGCGTGTCCGGGCGCTCCGGGCACGAGGGGCTTCTGGTAGGCCACTGTATCCTGACTCATGCCGGCGATCGCGTCATACTCCGCCATCATGCCTATAACGGGTTCGCCGCTGCCGTAGCTGGCCACGAATGCCGTGGGGATGCCCGCCACGCCGCGCTCCACCGTAAATCCCTGGCTTTCAAGGAAATCAGTCCACTGCTCCACGCTGCGGAATTCCCTGTAGCCGGTCTCTGCAAAGTTGAAAATCTGCTTCTGCAGGGAGTCGTACAACTTAAAGCTGGCATCCAGATACTTGATACCAACGTCAGTCTTCGGCTTCTTCGCCGCCTGCAGGCTCACCGCCAGAGTGCAGGTCAGTAAAAGTATGATGATTCTTTTCATAATCTATTGTTTACGCAACCACCCACGGACCACGGCAAAGGCCAGGATAGCCACCCCCAGCAGGGCGCAGAGCCCCACGAAGAGCCAGCCGAAGCCATAGACGAACGCCAGCGGCGAAAGCGACACCAGCGCAATCTCCACGGGAGCGATATACAGGTAGGCAAAGGCGTAGTCATCCAGGCATCCGCTCTTGCTCTCCGGGTCGGTGATGCGCAGCAGGGCAATGCCCATGGCCATGGTGCCGGTGAACCATCCCCAGGTGAAAATCGATTTCTCGAAGGGATAGGTGCGATGAATGCGCGCGCCCACCCAGAACACGTAGAACAGCGTCAGCAGCAGACCGACCGCCAGCAGGATCAGCAGCGGCACGATGTAGCGCCCTACTATCTCCAAACGGATGGATGCCACGCCGAAAGCTACCAGGTAGTCGGTGAACGCACCGCTGAGATGCCCGATTATGGGTTTGGAGAGATGCTCCTCCACTTTGGCGCGACGCAGGAACCAGCGGACCAGCAGGCCCACGATGAATGCGCAACTGAACACCGGCAGCATCAGTGCAGGCCAGGCCCAGGAGATGAGTTTCGCAAGCCCGAAGCCACCCAAAGCAATCAGCGCCACCATGGCGAAATTGAAAGTCATGGAGTCCAGGGAGATGGCAGAGAAGGATGCGAGGCCCATGCTGGTGCGCTTGTCCGGGGGCAGGATGCCCGTCCGGAGTTCAGGCGCCAGGGATTCATAAGCGCAGATGAATTTGGTCTTACCGTGCTCCGCCCCCCAGGTTATCAGCCACATGCCTATCACCACAGAAGCGATGATTCCGACGGTGGCGGCAGTCATGGCGAGCGACTGCATTTCCTCCACGCCATAGTTGGCGAAAGATTCCCCTATCGCCGCGGCCGTGCCGTGTCCGCCGCAGAATCCGGCAGGCATCGAGAGGCCGAAAGCCCCGTTAACCGGCCATATCTTGCTGAGCACCCACAGCCCCAAAGCACCGCCCAGAGCCCACTGCAGCAGCATTCCGGCCTGGGAATACGCCCACATGCGCCCCACGCGGGAGTTGCCGTCAACGGATTTCTTACCAGCCGACGTAAGGGGTATGCAGCTGAACACCAGTGCAATCAGGATTCCGGCGTAAGTGCCGAGGTTTCCGGAGAGCGGAAGCCAGCCCAGAAGTTCCGGGCCGAGCACCAGACCGAAGAGGCCTGCAATCAGGCTCGGAGGTATGAAAAGCCTCTGGATCAGCCGCACCTTTGCACGGAGAAACTTCCCCAGCAGAAGAAGCAGGGAAATCAGTCCGACATCGATCAGCAGGGTCCAGGGCGTAAAGGTCATAATACAGAGTTTTTGAATTCTTCGAAACGGACGGCAGCACCGGCATTGTATTCAGCCACCGCAGCAGCATCGAAAGCCACACGCAGATGCTTTTCCAGCCTGCGGCCAAGTTTCAGCTCGCGGCGTTCGGCCTTGCGTACGGCTTTCAGAACCCTACGCAAAGGCTTTACTTCCAGATATTTGGAAGACCCGGGCCAAGCCATAGTACTGAGCGACTTCTGCACCTCCGTTGCAAAACGGCTGGCTGGTGCATCGCCGCTTACCGGGGCGGCGATATCCTTCCCGGCAGCCACCCACACAGGAATGGCATAGCTGCAGGGAGTGTTCCCCACCGCGCACCACATCACGCCGGCATCGGCCCGTTCACCAGGCGCGACACCCTCGATCACAATCGACGAAGTGGTGGATTGGCGGGGGATGAAATCGTGTTCGAAAAGATATCCTTTATGCTTGCAGCACAGCGCGTTACCACCGGCAAGCACATTGATGAACGAGCGCCCGAGACGCATGAAGAAGCCGGGGGTGAAGCTGCGGCGCACGCGAAGGCCCTTTCCGGCCCGACGGGCCATCAGCTCCTCCATCGTTGCATACCGCGCGAACCCCTTTCCGCGCCCTTCATCGCCCGAAAGGGAATAATTGGTACGGAAGAGATATCCGCCCTTGGGCACGTCGTAACGTACATAAGATGTATCGGAAGCCTCCACGTAGGCAGCTCCGCCGAAGGCATCTATAACGGTAAAATTGGCGCTGACACGCCTGGGGGCGGGTTTTGACTCCAACAGGGCAATAAACTCATCCACCGTCCGGCAGCAGCCCAGAGCGGCCGCCATCATCTCCCCGTTATTGGTATCGAAGCCCAGCGAATCGGGCCTCAGGTTATAAGAAAGGTTGTTTGCGATTGCGAATCCCACTTCGTTGATTCCCGCGTACGCGCGCGAGGTGGCCTTCTGCGACGGCAGCAGCGCGGTATAGGCGTATTTCTCGCCCTTCATGTGCGCCACCGTGTTGAACGGCGCATTCGCATCCCGCTGCTTCCAAATCATAGGCCGCCCCGTCCCACTCGCCTCCGCAGAAACGATTGCGGTGGTGCAGGCCAGAGCAGGGACTCCGGCCATCAGCAACGCAAGCGCCAGCAGGCTACTTCCTAATCTTATACCCGTAATACGCATAGAACATTATCAAAAGGTAGAACGGCAGGCAGATCCAGTAGGCAGGCTGATTCCCCACCCAATCCTTCATCGCGCCGAAAAGCAGCGGAATCAGGGCGCCGCCGCCGATGGAAGCCACCAGAAGCGAAGATCCCTTCTTGGTAAACTTGCCCAGGTCCACGATGGCCAGAGGCCAGATGGCGGGGTACATCAGCGAGCACGCGAAGCTAAGCAGCGCCACGCACCACACCGAAATCTGCGGCGGGGTGAGCACGATGGCCAGCGAATCCAGCACGGCCAGCCAGGTGCAGATGCGGAGGGCCTTCACCTGCGAAATCACCTTCGGGATGCACAGGATGCCCAGGATGTAGCCTGCGGCCATTCCTATTCCTGGCCAGATGGTATAACTTTCAGGATTGGGAAGCCCCTGCTCCTGGGCATAGTCCAGAACCGTCAGCAGCGCCAGGTTCTCCACGCCAACGTACACGAACAGCGCCAGCGCCCCCAGCACCAGGTGCGGGAACTGCCAGATGTTCTTCTTGCCGGCGGCGTAGGGGCAATCCTCCTCGTTCTCCTCCCCTTCTGCCTTTATCTCCTCGAGCGGAGCGAAGAAGGTGATGATGCCCAGCAGGGCTACCACGGCGATGATGATGATCAGGGGTTTATCCAGATCCACCAACCCCACGGCCTCGATGGGCTTGCGGGTGACGGCGGCGATGAACACCGACGGCAGCGCCAGCGCCAGCGAGTTGCATATCCCCATTATGGAGATGCGCCTTGCGGCGGAATCTATGGGCCCGAGTATGGTCACGTAAGGATTGATGGCCGCCTGCAGCACCGTGTTGGTGGTTCCGCTGATGAAGCAGGCCAGCAGGTAGAGCGCGAAACTCTCCAGGCGCGCGGCCGGGATGAACAGCGCGAACGCCAGCGCGAACATGAAGAACGCCAGCGACATGGTGCGCTTGTATCCGATCTTCGCGATGATGGAGGATGCCGGGAAACTGAACACAAGGAAGGCCAGGAAGGTGGCCGCGATCACCAGATAGCTCTGGGCGGATGTCAGGTTCAGGTTATTCTCGAGGAACGGCACAAAGTAGCCGTTGATGCCCGTGGCGAATCCCACGGTGAAGAACATCATCCCGATGAAGGCGAGCGGGACTATGAATCCTTTCTTTCCCATGGCCGGCTAGTTTTGGGTGTGGTACTTGATCAGACCCTCCATGGGCGCTTTCAGGACGGTCCCCATCTTCATGCCGAATTCTTCCACCACCGGCTGCAGCAACGGCTTGAAATAGTAGCCGACCGACCCCACGGAGTTGAACGTATACTGCTGATAATCCGGATAATGCGTCACGATCCGCTCGAAGAATTTCCGGAACGCGTCCGTCACCAGCGCCGGGAAATACGGATCGAAATCCTGGTGCTCGCAGATGAACCGGGCGTACTGCGCGCAGAAACGGTTCGGGAAAGGCTTGGTGTAGATGACATCGAGGAGTTCGTCGTTCGTCCGGCCCAGTTCCTTGCCCACCAGCTTGTACACGCGGTCCGGCATGTTGTGCCGGATGTAGTCGGTGATCATCCGCTTCCCCAGATAACCGCCGCTTCCCTCGTCCCCGAGGATGAAGCCGCAGGAATCCACATTGAGGCCCTCGTTGCAGCCGTCGTAGAGGCAGGAATTCGCGCCCGTCCCCAGGATGGCGGCGAATCCGGGCTCCCGCTGGAGCAAGGCGCGGCACGAAGCCAGCGTATCCATCGCGATGAACACCTGGGATGCCTTGGTGAACACCTCGCGCAAGGTTTTCTCCATGAACGGATACTGCAGCTCGGTAACGCCCGCCCCGTAGAAGTAGATCTCGTCCACGAGATCCGGGGAAAGCCCTTCCGGCAGGTTCGCGCGGATGTCCGCCACGATCTGCGTTCCGGTGATGTAGTTCGGGTTGTACCCCTGGCTGAAGAAGCCGATGCGCGTCGCGCCGTCCCGGCTGATGCAGGCCCACTCCGTCTTGGTGGCGCCGCTGTCTGCGATAAGGATCATTTCGTCACTGGTTTTTCATTCCACAATCCGTGCAGGTCGGGAAGGTCTCCCAATCCGTACCGGAACAATACCACGCCGGTGGCCATCGACGAGTCGGCGAACATCCGGCAGTCCTCCAGGATCCGCGCCGCGTCCATCGGGACGACCTTCAGCGAATCCGTGTCCTCGTAGGTCGTGAGGCCGGCCCAGACCTTCGCCGGGGCGCCCTTCGTCGCGAAATGGTCGGCCACGCCGAGGGCCCATTTCGCGCCGTTCTGGCGGTAACCGTCGCTATGGTAGTAGATCATGGGCATCAGGATGTCCAGATACCGGCCCATCTGGGCGGGATCCTGCCCATAGTAGTATTCGCTGTCCGGCTCGGGCATGAGCGCTGCGGACAGGATGATGCCGGGGTTCACGGCCTTCACGGCGTCGTGCATCTGGCGGCAGAACTCCGTCACGCAGCCCACGGCCGTCACTTCCTCCGACGGGTTGTGCTTGTAGGCCGTGCCGCCGAAGCGGATATAGTCCAGGTGGATGCCGTCCACGCCCATCTTCACATAGTCCACGGCCCGGGCGATGACCTCGTCGAAGTATTCCTGCTTGTACCGGTTCAGCGAATCGTCCACGGGATTGACCCACTTGCCGTCCTGATAGAAACACTGGAACCAGATATGGACCTTGATGTCCTTGCGCTGGGCTTCATGGATGAACGCCAGCGTGGAATCCACGCCGTGCCGGGTGAAGGAAACCTCGTGCAGGATGACATTCCGGATGTCCTTGGCGGCGAATTCATCCAGGTCCGCCTCGGTCATGTACTTGGACCAGAGCCAGATCCCGTTATGGGCCGGCTCGGCGGCCGGGCGGCAGGCGGCGATGGCCAGGGCCAGCGCCAGGATGGGTAAAAATCTCCGCATGGCGCTAGAACTCCAGTTCGTTGTAGCGGCCGTTGAAGGTCTCCATGCCCTTCCAGGTCGGAGTGCCGAAGGTCGCGCTGTTGTTGGACGGATCGCAGATCCACCACTTCCCGTCGACATAGATCTCGGGAATCACGTGGCCGATCACGCCGGAGGAGAAATAGCACTGCCCGTGCAGGTAGCGGGCCGGGATGCCGGCCGCGCGGCACATCGCGAGCGTCGCGTGCGTCAGGTCGCAGCAGTTGCCCGTCTTGGCATTGATGGTTCCGATCGCGCCCTTCTTCGTGTTGGAGTAGTTCTCCCACTCCCACTCGTCCCGGGCGTACTTGAAGATGGCTTCCGCCTTCTGGCGCGGCGAGGCGTCCGAAGCCAGTCCCTTCAGGGCGGCATCCAGGGTGGATTTCACCAGGGCGTTATCCTTGGGGCAGTTGCGGACCGCATCCAGATAGGAGGCGGGCCAGGAAGAGACGGTCTCCGGCCATTTCCCTTCGTTTTTCACGAAGTAATTGAAAACGCGGGCAAGCACCACCGCGCAGGCGCGGAGGTTCATCTGGTTGTCATGCTCGGTGACCACCATCTTCAGCTTGGGCAGATAGCCCGGCGACGAGGGGTCGCCCGAGGGGAAGGTGACATAGTTGGGCATCGAGCCGGCATGGCTCTGGGTCCAGGTCAGCACCCGCTCCGCCATGTAGCGGACATGGGCCAGGTCGATGACGTCCGGATCGAAGGTGTTGTACCGGTATTCGCTGCCGGCGGCCGCATCCGTCAGCTCGATTTCGGTGTCCTGCCAGTGGTCCGGGTCGGCGATGATCTTCTCCAGCAGGATGCAGGCGGCCATGATGTACTTGCCCCTCACATATGTAAGGCCTTCGACATTGACGCTGCCCGGAAGGGCGCCCTCGGCTTCGAAGGTGTCATACGCATCGGAAAGGGCCTGGACGAAATGTCCGTTGTAGCTGTCCAGCTTGAAGACGGGTACTTCGGGTTCCTCCGGCGTCGGATTCACCTTCTTCTCGCACCCGCAGGCGGCGCAGACCAGCATGCATGCAATCAGCAGGAAAGGTAACTTTTTCATAGACAAAACAATGACTTGGCGACCGCGGGGGCGGTCAGGCCCCCGCGACCGAAAAAACTACTGGATGCCGTACAGGTCGTAGGAGAACTTCTTGTCCTTGATGGCCGTATACACGTTCTCGTCGATATTGTTGTCGAGGAGATCCTTGTAGATGCGCATCAGGACGAGGAGTTCACGCATCGGGGCCACGTAGCCGACATAGCCGTCCAGGTTCAGGGTGCCGGAAGTCGTACCGAACTGCTGGAAGTTGCCGATCATTCCCAGCGGGTTGTTGGAACCCACCTTGATGAAGGAACGGACCACGTGCCAGGAACCCACCTTCACGATGAAGTTCACGTCCACCTCGGAAACGGCCCCGTCGTTGTACGTCAGGCCGGTCATGTCATCACCCGCCTCGTACCAGGGGTGCTTGCCCCACTTGTTGGCGCTGCTCGGAGACGGGATCGGAGCGGTGGACAGTTTGCCGTTGTCGCCCAGCGTGTAGGCCTTGTTGCGGTCGGTCATGCCGTCCAGGAAGGCCTCGCCCTCGGTGGTCACCAGGTTCAACAGACCGCGGATGGCGACTTCCCAAGCCTGGCTGGAGGACATCTCCTGGCCGGCGACGTTCAGGACCCAAGGCGTGTACTTGGGATCGTACTGGTTTCCTGCATGGCTCAGGTACTCGCAGTCCGGATTCGGGACGATCGGGATGAAGTGGGCGTTCTCCCAGGCGGTTCCCTTCTCGATGAGGTGCTTGCCCTCGGACTCGACGGTACCGATGGTATTCTGCCACACATCCAGACCCTTCACGAATTCCTTCGCGAAATCCTTGAGCGTAGGTTCGGCCGGGCCTTCGTCGCCGAGGAGCTCGGAACGGATGATCTGGCTGTCGGCCACGTCCGTACCCTTGTCCAGGTTGTTGTCCAGCATGTACTTGAAGAAGAACGCGTAGGTCAGGAGCGCACGCTGCGAGCAGAAGCAGCCGTAGTAGCCGTCCAGCTGGCCGTTCGAATAGCCGCACAGGTTGGTGATCGTCTGGCCGTGCTGGAAGTTCAGCGAACGCATCGCCCAGTTGTCCAGGATGTCCACCTTCACCTTGCAATGCTCGCCATCGGCATTGCTGCCCATCACGAGATGGCCGCCGTTGCCCTTGGTCTCGTTGAACGGAGCGGAACCCCAGGTGTAGCCATGCGTCTCCGGAATCTCCGTCTCGCTCATGGCCACGGCGCCGCCATCCAGCGCAGGGATGCTGTTCTTGCCGTATTTCTCTGTCTCCAGGCCGTTGTAGCCACGGATGAGCAGGTAGCTGCGGAGCGCGGTCTCGAACATGTCGGCCGTGTTGTAGGTCTTGCCGCCCACGGTAATCGTGGTGGTCTCGGGCACATAATGCGCCTTGGCGACCGTCTCATCCGGGACGTCCGGATGCATCACGATCTCGCCGGTGGTGTTCTGCCACACATCCAGGATCTTCACGTATTCCTTCGCGAAGTCCTTGATGGTGAACTTCTGCGGAGCAACGCCCTGGTTGTACAGGTCGAAGTCGAACTTCTGGTCCTTGAGGGCGTCGTACACGTTGGCGTCGATGTTGTTGTCCAGGATGTACTTGTAGATGCGCATCAGCACGAGCAGTTCGCGCATCGGAGCGATCAGGCCCTCATAGCCTTCCAGGTTCAGGGATCCGGAATCGGTGCCGAACTGCTGGAAGTTGCCGATCATGCCCAGCGGGTTGTTGCTGCCGGCCGGGATGAAGGAACGGACCACGTGCCAGGCGCCGACCTTCACCATGAAGTTCACGTCGACACTCTCGATATCGGCGCCGTTATACTTGATCCGCTCGGCGTCGCTGCCCTCGTACCAGGGGTGCTTGCCCCACTGGTTGGCCTCGGAAGGATTCGGCATGCCGGCCTCGCTGAAGGACTGGTTGTTGCCCAGCGTGTACGGCTTGTTGCGGTTGTCCATCGTGTTCAGGAAAGCGGCGCCTTCCTTGGTCACCATATTCATGAGACCGCGGATGGCGATTTCCCACGCCTGCGAGGAGGAGTACTTCTGACCGGCGACAGTCAGCACCCAAGGCGTATACTTGGGATCGTACTGGTTGCCTTCGTGGCCCAGGTACTCGCAGTTGGGGTTCGGGACGATCGGGATGAAATGGACGTTCTCCCAGGCGGTTCCCTTCTCGATGAGGTGCTCGCTCTCGGATTCGACCGTACCGACGGTGGCGGCCCAGACATCGAGACCCTTGACGAATTCCTGCGCGAATTCCTTCAGGGTAGCGGCGCTCGGCTCGACGTACTTGGCCTGGCTGACCGTCACCTCGAAGGCGTCCACGTTGCCGCCCTTGATGGTGAACTTGCCCTCACGGGCGTCACCGGTGTTGGGATCGGCGGTGACCTTCAGGACGATGCCGGTGCCGGGATCGCCGCTGACGGGATCGACATGGATCCAGGAATCGGCGGGCGTGACGGTCCAGGCCTTCTTGGCATTGAAGGTGTAGGTCACCTCGGTGCCTTCGGAATCGATGCTGACGGAAGTGGTCGCGGCCGTGATGTCCGGCATGGCCACGCCGTAGAGGTCGGTGGAGAAGGTGACGTCCTTCACCGCGTCGTAGACGTTCTCGGTGATGTTGTTGTCCAGGAGGTACTTGTAGAAGCGGGCGGCGATGAGCCACATGCGCATGGAGCTGATGAAGCCGGAGTGGCCTTCCTCGATGAGCTCGCTGGCGTCGTCGGTGCCGTAGATCTGGTAGTTGCCGATCTTCTCGAGGCCCTGCTGACGGGTCAGGAACCACGCGGCTGTTCTCGCGACGATGTAAGGGCTGATGGCGTCCTTGTTGATCGGCTGGCCGTCGTTGGTGCTCTCATACCAGGGATACTGGCCCCAGATGTCGAACGCGTTCACGGCCGGGATGGGCTCCTTGAGGCTGGCGCCGTTGCCCATCGTGTGGATGAAGCTGTTGCGATCCTTCTGCAGGGTGCCGGAGCCTTCCTTGGTGATCATGTCCATGATACCGCGCAGGGCGATACCCCAGGTCTCGGCGGAAGTGTACTGCTTGCCGTCGATGGTCACCGTGAAGTAAGGCTGGTACTTGGCGTCATACTGGTCGACACCGTCGGCATAGGCGCCGCCGGACCAGGGAATCGGGACGAAGTGGACGTCCTTCCAGGCGGAATTGTTGTCGGTGCAGTGCGAACCGTCCGCGGAGACGGTGCCGACAGTCTTCTCCCAGATGTCCAGGATGCCGACGAACTGCTGGGCGAAGCCCTTCAGCGAGGCGGCCGCGGAAAGATACTCCGTCTCGACCTTGGCGGGCAGGGAACCCTTGCTCTTGTACTCGGCCAGCGCACGGAGGATCGTGACGGTGGAACGGTTGGTGGAGAAGGCGAGCGCGCTGGCGCCGCTGCGGGTGATGACCGTCTGGTTCGGGACCGTCAGCTTGTCCGCCATGGCGGCAAGCATCCGCTTGGCGATGTCCACGAGGTCTTCGGTGCCTTCGGTGATCTTGGGACCGCCGGTCACGGCGATCTCCTTCTTGTCATAGCTGTCACGCTCGGGATGGTCCGCCTCCTTGTAGCCGAGCACGTCGATGGAACCTTTATCGCCGGCGGCGAGGTTCGTGAGCAGCTTGCAGATGGCGTACTGATACTGGGGCAGGGTCAGCGATTTGCCACCGACCTGGAGAGAGGTGGGAATCGTGGTGTTGTCTTCCCACGCAGCGTAGGCTGCCGCCGCGGCATCGAGGAGATCCGATGCGCTCACGGTCGCGACAACGTTGGACGGCACGATGGGGTCATCTTCCTTGTGCTTGCAGGAAGAGAACGCCACGACCGCGGCAAGCGTTGCCAGGGTGTACCAAAGTAACTTTTTCATAAACTGTTTTGTGTTAGTGATTTGGGTTGATATATGTTGGCTTTATTTCAAGTCGTTCACGTCGGGGAAAGTGCCCAGGCCGTAGCGGAACAGGACCAGGCCGTCCGCCTTGGAATCCATGAAGATGTCGATGTCCCGGCGGAGGCTCTCGGCATCCATCCCCTTCACGCCGCTGGAATCGTTGCCCGTGTAGGTGGTGATGCCGGCCCATACCTGGGCGCCGCCGGAATGGTCGCAGAACCAGTCCGTCAGCGACTTGCAGCGGGCGTCGTTCCATCCGTAGGAATAACGGTATTCCATCGGCATCAGGACATGGATGTACTCGCCCATCTGGGCCGGGTTCTGCCCGTACGCGTACTCCGTGTTGGGTTCCGGCATCAGGGCGGCGCTCATCACGAGCCCTTCGCCGTAACTGTCCGCGATTTCCCGGAGTTCGCGGCAGCAGCGGTTCACCGCGCCGACGGAATTGACCTCGGCGTTGATGTTGTGCTTGGAGGCCGTGCCGCCGAAGCGGATGTAGTCCAGGTGCAGGCCCTTGACACCGAAATTCTCCAGGTAGGCCTTCGCATGCTCCCGGATATCGGCATACAGGTCCTCCCGATAGCACTTGTTCTCGTCGTCCACGGGGCTCACCCAGCCGCCCTTGTAGAAGCACTGCATCCAGCAGTGGACGTTGATGCCCAACTTGTCGCACTCGTCCAGGAACTTGACGGTGTTCCGCTGGTTAGCGGACTCGAAGGCGACGTAGTTCAGCAGGATGTGGTCATACCCCTGCTTCTTGAGGTTCTTGAGCTTGGCGGCGTCGTTGGCCATCATGTCGGACACATGGGAACTCCACGCCCAGATGGCCGTATGATGATACTCGTCCAGGGAGAAGATCTTGTTCTCGGACCCGACGCTGGCGTAGGTCATGTTCTTCCAGTCCCCCGCGCCGTCCGGAATCCGCTGGTAGCTGCCGCGCAGATAGCAGGGAGCCGGGGCCTGGAACGCCTTGGAGCGGTCGAACTGGTCCACGGCCGTGCCATCCTCCACCGCGAGCTTGAGCACGAACGGGGAGGCGGAAGAGATGCCGGTGCGGAGGCTTTCATCCTTCGTCGACAGGATCAGGCGCTCGCCGGCGCCCAGTTTCGCCCCGGCGGGGGCAGCCCAGATGGACTGGTCGGAGAAGTAATCGTCCGTGATGTACAGGTCCAGCCCTGTCAGGTCCATGGCGGCGGAGGACGTGTTCACCAGTTCCACCCAGGTGTCGGCGTCCGTGATCTCGTCATGGGCGGCGATCTCGTTGATCACGAGTCCCTTCCAGGCGCTCACGTCCATCGGCTGCGGGGTGGCCGGTGTCTTGTCGCAGGCGCACACGGCCAGGAAGACCGGTACAGCCAGGAGAAAATGGCAATTCTTTTTCATTCGTCTATCCGGTGTTAGAGGACGCCCTGCTCATGCAGGTACTGCTCGGCCTTCTTGAGGCCGCCGCACTTCTTGATGACGCTCTCGCAGAAATCGTACCCGAGCTGCGGGTTCCGCTCCACCATCGTGCGGGTGAGACGGTCGACGACTTTGTTGTTGATCAGGTTGGCGCAGACCATCCGGTTGCCCTCCACGCGGCCGAGACGCACCATCAGGGTGGTGCTGATCATGTCGCAGAGGAGTTTCTGGGAGGTGCCGGACTTCATGCGCGTGCTGCCGGTGATGAACTCGGGGCCCATCACGATCTCGATGGGATAGTCCACCCAGGCGGAGATCGGCGATTCCGGATTATTGCAGATGGAGCCGCAGGGGATGCCGTGCTCCTTGCAGGCCTTCATCGCGGCCAGCACGTAAGGCGTGCAGCCGCTGGCGGAGATGCCCACCACGATGTCCTTCGGGGTAACGTGGTGCTTCTCGCTCAGGGTGCGCCAGCCCTCTTCCGTGTCATCCTCGGCCTCTTCCAGGTCCAGGACCAGGTTCTCGTTGCCGCCGGCCAGCACGGCCTGCCAGATTTCCGGGTCCACGCCATAGGTGTTGGGAACCTCGAGCACGTCCAGCACGCCCAGCTTGCCGCCGGTGCCGGCGCCGAGCCAGAAGAAGCGGCCGCCGGCGCGGATCTGCGCCTCGATCGCGTTCACGAGACGCTCGATGTCGGGCAGGACCGCCTCGATGGCGAGGGGTACTTTCTTGTCCTCCGTATTGATGTCCCGCAGCAGTTCCGCCACGGACTTCTTTTCCAGATGATCATAGAGCGAAGGCTGCTCCGTCAATCTTACTGCCATAATTAAAAGTCTTTATGTTTGATGTTTCCAATTTGCTTTCCATCCCGGAAGGCCGCCGCGGTGACGCGCTGCTGCCGGTTGATGACAAAGGGGCCCGCATACAGGGCGGACGCCGCCGTAGGAGCGCTGCCGTCCAGCGTATACCGGATCTCCGCATCGGGCGCATCCACGGACAGGATGGCGACCTTGCTGAATTCCGTATCCTTGCGCAGCTCGATGAAAGGGTCGTAGAAGGCCTGGCAATACCCGACCTTCAGTTCATCCAGCCGCCCCAGGTGGGTTTCCAGCCGGCGGGTGAACGCGTCCCAGTCCTTGGGCGCGCTGCTCCAGCCCGATTCGGCGATGGCGCACATCCGCGGCCAGGCCATGTACTCCACGCGGGCGGGCGTGGGCATGTACTCCGTCCAGACGCAGCCTTCGACGCCGATGATGTATTTCTGCTGTTCCGCATCCAGCACCTCGGGCACCGGATTGTACTCATACATCGTGCGCAGCAGGGTGGGGCCGCCCATGGCGAGAGGTTCGCTGTCGGGGTCGGCCTGCCAGTAATCCAGGTAGTACTTGGGATAGGGCGCCATCACCACCTCGTGGTGCTGCTGGGCGGCCTTGATGCCGCCTTCCTCCCCCAGCCAGGACATCACCCGCGCGTTCGGCGCCAGGCCGCCCTGGAGGATTTCGTCCCAGCCGATGATCTGCCGGCCCTTCGAATTGATGTATTTCTCCATCCGCTGGATGAACCAGCTCTGCAGTTCGAACTCGTCCTTCAGGCCTTCGCGGCGGATGAGCGCCTGACAGTGCGGACACGCCTTCCAGCTGGCCTTGGGGCACTCGTCCCCGCCGACATGGATCAGTTCCGAGGGGAAGAGGTCGATCACTTCGTCGAAGACGTCCTCCAGGAACGCGAAGGTTTCCTCCTTCGGGCAGTACACCTGCTTGAAGACCCCCCACTTGGTGGCGGTCTCGTAATGGTCCTCCAGGCCGCAGCTCAGCTCGGGATAGCAGGAGATGGCCGCCAGGGCATGGCCGGGGAGCTCGATCTCCGGGATGATGGTGACATACCGCTCCGCGGCATACTGCACCAGTTCGCGGACCTGTTCCTGCGTGTAGTACCCGCCATACGGCGTTCCGTCATAGACGCCCGAAGAGAGGGAGCCGATGACGGTTTCCTTGCGCCACTGTCCCTTTTCGGTAAGCAGCGGATACTTCTTGATCTCCAGCCGCCAGCCCTGGTCTTCGGTGAGGTGCCAGTGGAACCGGTTCACCTTGTGGAAGGCCATCACGTCGATGTATTTCTTCAGGAAATCGACCTCGAAGAAATGCAGGCAGCAGTCCAGGTGCATGCCCCGGTAGGAGAAACGGGGGGCGTCCTCGATGTCCACCGCCGGAAGGACCCAGTCCACGCCGCTGACGCGGCTGTCGGACAGGCATTCGGCGGGAAGCAGCTGCAGAAGGGTCTGCAGGGCGTAGAAGGCGCCGGCTCCGTCGGAGCTTTCAATGAGGACCCGGCCGTTTTCCACCCGCAGGAGGTATCCTTCCGCGGGATAGCCGTCGGCCTGCATGAAATAGATGCCGCCGCTCTGCGGGAATTCTTCCGCGAAGCGGAGCGGTTTCCCGGTCACGGTCCCGAAACGTTCGGCGAGGAATCCCGCCGTACGCGCGAATTCCTCGGGGCCGTCCACCCAGATGGGTGTGTCGGCCGTAATCCGGAACGAGCCCTCCAGCATCTGGAGATGGGCGGGCAGCGGGATGATCTGCGGAGCGGCCGGCTCCTGTCCCTTCGGGGAACAGGCGGCTATCAGCAGCGCGAGCAGGAGGATGGCGTGTCGTCTCATGGCTGGAATGTTTTGGTGACCGTCTTTCCGAGCGGCCGGCCGGCGCGGGTGAAACCGCGGGCCTTGATAACCGCATCCTTGTCCACCTGGAACGGAACGCCGTCATAAACGGGGCTGTTCTTCGTCGGCTCGCTGCCGTCCAGGGTATACCGGACCACGCCCTCCGGATCGTCCAGTTCCAGGTTCATCGGCTTGGGGAACGGGAGGTTGCGGTCATAGTCGAAGATGACATCGTGGAAAACCGGGCAGTAGGCCACGTCCTTCAGGTCCAGGCGCCGCAGCACCTTGGGCATCCGGCGGCGGAAGGATTCCCAGTCCTTGTTGGACCGGGCCGTCCATCCCACCTCGGCCGCCGCGACGTTGCGCGGGAAGGCCTGGTACTCGGCCGTCGCATTGTCGGGGACATATTCCGTCCACAGGCACGTTTCGTAGCCGACGATGTACTTGGCGCTCAGGTCCGCCAGGGAATCCACGACGGGATAGTAATTGTACACTTTCTTGAGCGGCATGAAGACCTCCTGCGCCACATTGTCCGCCTGATCCTCCTGCTTGTTGTCCAGGTAGCACCAGCGGTTGGGGGTGAGGATCACCCGGATGCCGCGCTTGATGCCCTTCGCGCACGGCGCATGGCCGCGGTAGGACATGGCGATCGGGTCCTCCAGGGCGCCCCCGTCCAGGATTTCGTCCCAGCCGATGACCGTCTTGCCGTGCTTGCGGAGGAAGTCGCCCATCCGTTTCACGAAGAAGGTCTGGAGTTCCTCCACCGAATCCAGCCCGAGGACCGTCATCAGGTCCTGGCAGTACTGGCTCTGCAGGTAGGCATCCTTCGGGGCCTCGTCGCCGCCGATATGGTACAGCGGAGACGGGAACAGCTCGAAGAGCTCGGTGAAGACATCCTCCAGGAACCGGAAGGTGGTCGCCGTGGGGGCGTACAGGTTCTTCCAGATGCCCCAGCGGGTCTGGACCTCGTAGGTGCTGTCCGGGAAGCAGCTCAGTTCGGGATACGCCGCGATGGCGGCCGTGCTGTGGCCGGGGATCTCCACTTCGGGGATCACGGTCACGCAGCGCCGGCGGGCGTATTCCACGACCTCGCGGATGTCGTCCTTGGTGTAGAAACCGCCGTGCGGGATGCCGTTGCCGATCCCGCTGTGCCAGGCCGTCTCCTTGCGCCAGGCCCCGACCTCGGTGAGGCGGGGATACTTGTCGATCTGGATGCGCCAGCCCTGGTCCTCGGTCAGGTGCCAGTGGAACATGTTCTGCTTGTGCATCGCCATGAGGTCGATGAACTTCATGACCTCCTCCTTCGGGAAGAAGAAGCGGCCGCTGTCGAACAGGGTTCCACGGTACCAGAAAGCGGGTTCATCCTCGATGGCGCAGCAAGGGACCGTCCATTTCTTCACGCCCTTCGCGCGGGTTTTCCCATAGATTTCCGCGGGAAGGAGCTGCAGGATGGTCTGCAGGCCATAGAAGGCGCCGTTCACTTCGGAAGCTTCCAGGAGGATGCCGTCGGGATCGACCTGCAGCCGGTAGGCTTCCAGGCCCAGGCCCGGCACCTTCCGGAGCACGACCGCCGCGCCCTTTCCGGAAAGCGGGAATCCCGTCGCCAGGGCGACCTGCGCCCGGAAGTCTTCCGCGACTTCCGCGAACGCGTCGTCCTCGACCACCAGGGCCGTCGCCTTGTTCAGGACGAACTCCCCGGGGGCCTCGACGAGGCGCTTGGGCAGCGGGACGATGTCATAGCGCGGCGACGCCGCCCAGACGGAAACGCCCACGGCCCAGGCCGCGACCACGCTGAGGATCCTTTTCGTACGCATCATCATTCACTCTCGATGGTTTCACGGATCGTCCGGAGCACGCCCTCCCGGTATGTGGCAGGCATCCGGTCCGAAAGCGGATAGGGCGCCTTGATGTACACGTGCATCTGCTCGATCTCGTATTCATAGCCCTTGCGCACCTCGTAAGCGTGCTCCGAGGGCAGGTAGGAATTCTGGCCGTTGGTGTAGCCGGCGAAGAAGACGGTCCGGTCGGGGAAAGACGCCCGGGCCTCCATCTGGTATTCGCAGAAAGGTTCTCCGTCCGAGAAGAAGAAGAGGACACCGTCCACGTCCAGGCCATGCAGGTGATACCGCAGCTTGGAGGGAACGGGGCCTTCGGCGAAGCGCTCGAGGATCTCGTCCTTCCAGTTCATCACGTCATCCGCGAAGCGCGGGAAGGTGGTCCGGGCCGTGGCGGCGAGCGAGTCAGCATGGCGGATCACCGCCTCCGGCGTCACTTCCGCAATCTGGTACGGCAGGTCCACCGTCTCGTTCACCAGGCGCAGGAGCCCCTTCGCAGGGACTTTCTCGAAAGCGATGTCCCGCAGCGAATCGGCCAGTTCCCGGCCGCACTGCTCCGCATAATCCACCCGCTTGGGACCCAGCGCCGGGTCCATGTTGCCGGCGGCGCCCGTCAGCTGGAACACTTCCCCGCCCCAGGCTTCGGACAGGTAGCGCGCGTTCACGCCGGGATAGTCCGAGGACAGCAGGTAGCTGCCCGGGCCCATGCACACGGGATGGCAGGCCAGGTTCACGATGGAAACCAGCGGCTTGCCGTGCTGCAGGAAGCGGGCGACATAGACGTCATGGTCCACCGGACCTTCCTTCTCGCAACGGTTCCCGTTGATGTAGGTCCGTCCCTTGCCCACCTCCAGGGTGAACGGTTCACCCTTGGCGGCGATGGTCTTCACCGCGTTGTCCACGACGGTGGCGACCATCCGCTCCTTCCAGGCCCGGTTGGTGCCGCCGGTATAGTTCGACGCGCCTCCGGACCGCGGGGCGGAATGCGTGTGGATGTTGTGCATCAGGATGTTGTCCAGCGCAAGGCCGGACTTTTCGGCGATCATCGTCCGGATCGTGTCGGAAATCGCCGGGGAGATCTCCATCAGGTCGTTCGAGATGAGGCAGACCTTCTGCGTTCCGTCCCCCAGCACGAGGCAATGCGTGTACAGGTGCTGGTGAATTCCGTCAGACAGCGCGTTGCGGGCCGCGAAACCGGCCAGCACCACGTGCTCCTCCTCCGTCGTGGAAATGTCGGCGGAGCTGTAGCTGCAGGTCAGCTTGCCGCCGCCATTGCAGGCGACGGCAAGCAGCGCTGCCAACAGGGTCAATTGCAGTCTCATAGATTACTCGCTTCCGGGATAGCCGGGGTTCTGCAGGAGCTTGCCCTCGCTCTTGGTGATCTCGTTGCGGGGAATCGGCATCAGGTAGTTGCGGCCGTCCTCCGGGAAATACCGCGGGGTAGGATTCTGGTTCAGGACACAGTCGCCGTAGTCGATGGTGTATTCCTTGCCCAGCCACTTGTAAGTGACGATGTACTCGATGGGCTTGCCGTAGCGGGGATCCCCCTTGTAGCCGGAATAGACATAGGACTTGCTGGCGTCCGTATTGGTCCAATAGTAATTGGTGTTGTTCTTGGCGGGATCGTACAGGCGGGCGACGCGGTACACGGTGTCCATCTGGGTGCCGTTCTGGAGGACCATCGTCTTGGCGCTGGCCAGGGGAACGTTCTCATAGAAGTCGGCCAGCTTCCAGCGACGGAGGTCGAAATAGCGGAACATCTCGGCATAGAGCTCCACGCGGCGCTCGTTCACGAGGCGGTCCCACAGGTCGGACCCGGATTCCGTCACCTCGGGCATCATCACGTCGGGACGCTGCCGGATCTTGTTGATGTATTCGCGGCAGATGTCCTCCTTGCCCAGCATGTAAGCCGCCTCGGCATAGTTCAGGTACATCTCGGCCAGGCGGAACCAGGGGTACAGCTTGCTGCCGGTCTGGGATTCGGAGATGTACTCCGTGGGCAGATACCACTTGTAGAGTTCCAGGCCGCCATGGTTGCCGGAGGTGGTGTGCTTGGCCTTCGAAGTATAGGCGGGCTCAGGGGTACCGGCTTCGAAGTCCTTGCGGGTCATGCCGTCGTACAGATAGTAGAGCAGCAGCGGAGCCTCGGAATAGGAGCCGTTCTTGTCCGTGCTCCCGTACGGGTAGAACGGAGCGGCGATGCAGTAGTAGAAACGCGGGTCGCGGTTCTTGTAAGGGTGATTCGCATCATAGCCGGAGCCTTCCTCGAACCACTTCTTGCCGTTCTTCATCTCGAAGTCGATCTGGGCGGCCTGGGTCGGATGGAAGGATTCCCAGCCGTTGTAGTATTCCACCGTGTAGAGCAGCTGCGCCTTCTTGGTGTAGTTGTCGTCGGCGTCGGAGGTGGCCACGAAATACTTGGCCCAGATCAGTTCGGGCGAATTCACGTCCTTCCAGATGCCGTCGTACGTGTCGTCCAGGCTGTAGGCGCCGTCCACTTCGGCACGGTCCACGATGGCCTTGGCCGCATCGAAGGCGCGCTGCCACTTGTCGCGGCTGTAGGTTCCCCGGAAGATGCCGCCCTGGGGCTTGTCGGGATCGTTGAAGAGCTTCGAGGCGGCCACCAGGGTGAGCCGGCTCCTGAGGGCGAGGACGACATCCTTGTTGATGCGTCCCTTCGCGGCATCGGCCTTGGCGGGCAGCAGCTCATACGCCTGCTGCAGGTCGTCCAGGATGAAGTCCACGCAGGTGTCGAAATCGGCGCGTTCCACCGTGAAGTCGTCGTCCAGGGAATGCGGCTTGGAGATGAGGGGCACGCCGGAATAGCGCTGGATCAGCAGGAAATAGGACCATGCCCGGAGGAAATGGACCTCGCCGGTCAGGCGGGCTTTCGCCGATTCCGACATCTTGCTGCCATGGTCCTCGATGTAGGTCAGGAAGTAGTTCATCCGGTAGATCCACTCGTAGGTGCGGTTCCAGATGTTCAGGACGGTGGTGCGGGTATTGTGCGCCTGTCCGCCTTCCTTCATGTACATCACATTGTCCGGATCCATGAAGCCGGAAGCGATGTAACGGGTGGAGGTGCCGCCGTAGCGGAAGTATCCTTCGTCCGTGATGCACCCGATGTTGCCCTCCTGGTAAGGGTCGGGCAGGACGGTATACAAGGCGTTCACATAGGATTCCGCCAGGGCGTCGCTGTTGAACACGGCGTCTTCGGAGAGCTTGTCAAGCGGGGTCTTGTCCAGGAAGCCGTCCTTGCAGGCCACCAGGGCGAACGCCACAGCAATCAGGATATATATCTTTTTCATAAAGCGCTTAGAAAGTAAGTTTGACACCGGTGTTGATGATCCGCATCTGCGGATAGGTCTGATAACCTTCATCCGAGGTCTCAGGATCCACGAACTTGAGTTCGGACAGGGTGAGGAGGTTGTAACCGGCCACATAGAAGCGGAGGCCGGAAGCGCCCAGCTTCGGGACGAGCCGGTTCATCGGGATCGTGTAGCCGATCTCGATGTTCTTCAAGCGCAGGAAGGCCGCGTTGCGGGAGTAGAAGCTGGAACGGTTCACACCGCCGTTGCTGACCGTGGAGCCGATACGGGGCTGGTCGGAAGTGGGGTTGTCCTTGGTCCAGGCGTTCTCCGCCGCGAACCGGTCCAGGTTGCCGGACACCGGGTCCATCATCGGAGAATAGTAGTAACGGGCGAGGGCCTGTCCCTGGAGCAGCATCGAGAAGTCGAAGTTCCGCCAGGTGATGTCCACGCTCGAGCCGAAGACCATCTGCGGGACCACGGTGTAGTCCATCCGCTTGCGGTCCAGGTTGGTGATCTCGTTGTCACCGTCCAGGTCCTGGAACCAGAAGTCGCCGAGGGTGGCGCCGCTCATCTGCGTATGGTTCTTCAGGTCGTCCTCGGTCTTGTTGATGCCGCCCACCTGATAGTACAGGGAAGCGCCCATCGGATGGCCTTCCTGTTTCATGTAGTCGTGTCCTTCCGGCCACGGGGCCTCATCCATGTAGATGATGGTGTTCTTCGCGTACATCACGTTGCCGTTCACCCGGTAGCGGAAGTCGCCGATCCGGTTCTCGTGGCTGAGCTGGAGCTCGACGCCCCGGTTCACGACCTCGCCGATGTTCTCGTCCGGCAGGTTGTTGGTCAGGCCCGTGTAGTACGGGATGGAAGCGTTGCGGGAGCAGAGGATGTTGGACCGGTGGGTGTAGAACCCTTCCAGTTCCCAGCTGAAGAGACCGTTCCGGATATTGCCGTCGAGACCGACGTTCCAGGTGCGGGCGACCTCCCAGGTGACGTTCGGATTCGGGATGGTGCCCGGGATGATGAAGTTCACCTCCTTGCCGTCGAACAGGGTCTTGTAGGAATAGGCCGAGGTGTAGCCGTAGGTGGTCATGTACTGGAACGGGTCGATCTGGTCGTTACCCTGCTCGCCGTAGGAAGCGCGGATCTTGAGGTTGGTCATCCACGGCCAGTTGTCCTTGACGAAGGATTCCTCGGAGATGCGCCAGCCGGCGGAGACGCCGGGGAAGATGCCCCACCGCTTCCCTTCCGGGAAGTTCTCGGAACCGTCGAAACGGACCAGGGCCTGGAACAGGTACTTGCTCTTGTAGTCGTAGCCGAGACGGCCGAAGAAGGAACGGCGGGCGGTCTCGCGGGCGTAACCGTTGATGGCGTACCAGCTCTTGTCGGCGGAACCGGCGAAGAACTCGTCCAGCAAGTCGGAATCATAGGAATTGATGCCTGCCTTGAAATAGTCCAGCCGGTAGGAGTTCTGCTCGAAACCGGCCA
>JAEEGJ010010122.1_pt1 | contig 24760 bp, 16 predicted proteins | sample 8958761 | NCBI WGS metagenome assembly JAEEGJ01 (sample SAMN16246546, study PRJNA631951) | gut metagenome | biome: gut microbiome; feature: rumen; material: RS-attached | host: Bos | place: Iran: Karaj | collected 2018-10 | reverse complement strand
AGCGCTCCCTCGACCACAAGTTCTCCGACTACGACAACGCCGAAGCCGTGTACATCTCCCCCGCCATGTTCCGCCTCATCGGCAAGATCCCCGATGTGAAAATGGAAGGTGAGAACGTGAACCTCGGCCCCATCATCAAGTCCCTCTCCGGCCTGTACATCCTGTCCATCAAGCAGGGCGCCGTCGCCGATGACCTGGCCGCCGACGTGAACCGCTTCATCAAGAAGGGCCAGTACGAGCTCCTGATGGAAGCCAAGGACAGCGGGGAAGTGACACGGATGTACACCGTGGGTGACGACTCCGTCGTGAACAGCTTCGTCATGCTCTCGCACGACGGCGACGAAACGAACTTCATCTGCATCGACGGCACCATCCCGCGCGACAAGCTCGAATCCCTCATCGCCGACGCCGCGAAGGACTGAGCCCCCGTCGAACGCAACCAGCTGAATTTCAGCAATTTACGTAAAGTGCTTTAGGTCAATTCGCCTAAAGCATTTTGTTTAACTGCCTGATTGAACGGTTGTTCCAATCTACGGACCACTTTTTTTCAAAAAAGTTTTGGAATTTCGCAAAATATCTCTACCTTTGCAGTGTACTATTTGACTAATACACTATACAATGAAACGGATTTATTCATTTTTGGTTTGCCTGATGGCCTTGACAATGAACGCTTTTGCGGCCCGGCAGAATGAAACGGTGCTGCGCGGGAGCGCGATCGAAGAGAGCGGCGCGCCGGCCGGCTTCGCCACCGCGTTCCTGACCAACGCGGAAGGTGTGCTGGTCGTCGGCACCACGGCCGGTGAAGACGGCCGCTTCGAGCTGAAAGCCCCGCAAGGCACCTATACCCTCACCGTCTCCCTGGTCGGCTTCAAGGACGCCTCGCAGCAAATCACGCTGAACCAGGCCCAGCAGGAACTCCCCCCTGTCCGCCTGGAAGAGGACAAGCAGCTGCTCGGCGAAGCCGTCGTGCAGGCCGTGATGCCCAAGACCAAGCTCACGGGCGAAGGCCTCGCCACCTCCGTGCACGGTTCCGTGCTGGAGAACGCGGGCACGGCGCGCGACGTACTGGGCAAGGTTCCGGGCATCATCAAGGGCCGGGACGGCATCGAAGTCATCGGCAAGGGCGCGCCCCAGATCTATATCAATGGCCGGAGAATGACCGACGCCACCGAACTGGACCGCATCCTGAGCCACGAGATCCAGAGCGTCGAGGTCATCAACAACCCCGGCGCCCAGTATGACGCGACCGTGCGCGCCGTCGTGCGCATCCGCACCATCAAGCGGAAGGGCGAGGGGTTCGGCTTCAATGTGAACCTGGCCGACGAGCAGTCGCTCCGGGTCAAGAAGTTCAATGACCCGAACGCTGCAGTCAATGTCAACTACCGCACCGGTGGCGTGGACGTATTTGGCGGCGTGAACTACAACCGGTTCAGCCAGCGCCAGAACAGCGACCTCGTGCAGGAAACAACGGTGAATCCAATCGTCCGGCAAATCGAAACCCTCACCGCCGACTTCAGCAACCAATCGCTGACCGCCAACGGGGGCGTCAACTGGCAGATCGCGAACAATCATTCCGCCGGTTTCAAGGTGGAATGGGGCCGCAGCCTGGATTACAATGACTACGAGCTGATGGAAGGGGACATCTTCCGGGGTGGTGAACTCGTGGACCACCTGAAGACCGTCAATCGCGGGCAAAACGGGCCGAAAGCCCCCTATTCCCTGGGCGCCAACGCCTATTACAACGGCCTCGCGGGCAAAATGGGCATCGACCTGAACCTGGACTACTTCCAGGTTTCCGACAACAAGATCTCCAACATCCAGGAGGACAGCGACATCCAGGACGCGACCGTGTCGACGGAATCCGGTTCCGACAGCAAGCTGTACGCCGCCAAGCTGGTGCTCTCCTACCCCATCTGGCGGGGCCAGCTGCAGGCGGGCACGGAAGAGACCTTCTCCCGCACACGCGACAACTACCGGCTGACCGGTGCCGATATCCCGTCGACCTCTTCCCGGGTGAAGGAAGACAACCTCGCCGCGTTCGTGAACTACGGCTTTGTCGTCGGCCAGATCGGCCAACTGAGCGCCGGCCTGCGCTATGAACACGTGAACTATGCCTATGAGGACCTGCTCGGCAACGGGAGCTTCTCCCGGAAATACGACAATCTCTTCCCGTCGGTTTCCTTCGCCGGCGTCCTCGGTCCGGTCCAGACGATGCTCAGCTACAGCGCCCGCACGGCCCGGCCCGGCTTCAGCATGCTGTCCACGGCTATCCGCTACAACAATCGATACACCCTGCAGGGCGGAAATGCGGCCCTTCAGCCGCAGGCCATCCAGTCCCTGTCCGCCACGGCACTTTGGAAGTTCCTCACCCTCGCCGTCAGCTATGACCGCACGAAGGACCCTATCATCACCTGGGCAAACCTGTACAATGACGAAGGGGTTATCCTGCTCAAACCGTTCAACGCGGAAAACCCGCTCCGGTCCCTGTCCGCCTTCCTGGTGGCCACCCCGACCATCGGCCCCTGGAACATCAGCGCCACCACCGGCTTCCAGAAGACCTGGCTCCAGGTGGGAGAGATCCACTTCAACGATGCGCCCATCTGGATCGCCCGGCTGAACAACACGCTCACCCTCCAGAAGGGCTGGCAGCTGGAACTGGGCGGGGAATACCACAGCCCCGGCCAGCAGCAGAACATCACGCTGACCAACCACTACTTCGACTTGACGGCGGCGGTGCAGAAGACCCTGCTGAAGGACGGTTCCCTGGTGCTCCGCCTGGAAGGCCGCGACCTCGCCTACCTGGGCCACAACAACGTCTTCACCAACCTCGGACACTACAACATCACGCAGAGCGTCCTGATGGACACGCAGCGCCTCGTGTTCTCCATCCGCTACCGCTTCAACACCACGGAGAGTAAGTACAAAGGCACAGGCGCCGGCAAGGATGCCCGCGACCGGATGAAATGATGCTGGCGGCTAATTTGCTGATAATCAAAGCGCAAATGGATATGCCCTGTGACTGGAATCACAGGGCATACCTATTTTATTCGCTGATAATCAACGATTTAAGCGCCAGCGATGCGAACCAGGCGGGCAGGACCGGTGAGATATACGTCGGTGAACTTTTCGTCCGGGTAGGGCGTGAAGTTCACCGACAACCAGTCTTGGCGGGCGCGGAGACGGTACGCGCCGGGCGTAGCCGTAGGTACGCCGGCGTGATGCGCCACGAGAGCGCAGGCCGTGAGGCCCGTGCCGCAGGCGAGGGTCTCGCCCTCGACGCCCTTCTCGAAGGTGCGGACGTGGAGACCATCCGGGGCGACGTGGACAAAGTTCACGTTCGTGCCGATGGGCGCGAAAGCCGAATCCCAGCGGAGGGCCTTGCCTTCCGCATCGACATCCACCTGCTCCACATCGTCCACGAACTTGACGAAATGCCGCGTGCCGGTATTCAGGAAATACCCGCCTAACATGGGCGTAATCCCCTGTACGTCAATCATCTTGATGCGGACGGTCCAGAGACCTTCCGAAGGTCGCTCCAGAATCTCGCCCGTATGCAAGCCGTCGGGGGCACGGAAAAGGAATACGCCCGGAGCGGCGGTCACGCCTTCGGCGGAACGTTCGCATTCCGCCGGGCGGATGCCCAGGTAATCGGCAAACGCCACGATGCAGCGTCCGCCGTTGCCGCACATCATCCCGCCGGACCCGTCGGGGTTGTAAAATTCCATGGTGAAATCGACCTCGGCATCCCCGGAACCCAGGATCATCAGCCCGTCGGTCTTGTATTCCCGGCACAGCGCCTCGATGCGCGGCACCTCGCGGAAGGCGGACACGTCGCCCTCGCGGCCGTCGATGACCACGAAGTCGTTGCCCGCTCCGGAGAAATGATAAATCGTTTTCATAACCGTCCCTTGATGATTTCTCCCAGGAGTTTCATGCCCGGCTCCATCTTTTCCTCCGCGACGAAGGAGAAGTTGAGCCGCATGGTGTTTCGGTGGCTGCCGTCCAGGAAGAAGAAGGAGCCGGCCACATAGGCGACGCCCTTGGAAAGGGCCTCATCGTACATTTCGATGGTATCGATACCTTCCGGCAGCGTCAGGAACAGGAACAGCCCGCCTTCGGGATAGGTCCATTTCACCCCTTCCGGCATATACTTCTCCAGCAGGCTCACCATCAGGTCCCGGCGGCGGCGGTACTCGGCCTTCGTCTTCACAAGATTAGCATCCAAAGCACCGCTCGTAAGGAACTCCGTGGCCATGTACTGGTCGAACACCGGCGGACACAGGTCCAGCGCCTGCTTGCAGATATAGATTTGCTCCAGCAGTTCCTCCGGGCCGATGATCCACCCCAACCGGAACCCCGGCGCAAAGATCTTCGAGAAGCTGCCCAGATGCAGCGTCCGTTCCGGTGCCAACTCGCGGATCATGGGTACGTCGTCCCCGGAATATCGGATTTCCCGGTACGGGCTGTCTTCCACGATGATGATGTCCAGTTCCCGCGCCAACGCCACAATCTTCATCCGTTCCTCCAGCGTCATCGTCTCCCCCGACGGGTTGTTGAAATCGGGAATGACGTATATGAACTTGTAATGAGGCTTCGGAGCCGGTGCATCGGCACACACTTCGCCCAGCTTCGGAGGTCGGACGGAGGATATTGGACGCACATCGGCCCGATAGGCCTTGAACGACTGCAAAGCGCCGAGATAAGTGGGCTCGGTGGTCAGGATGACGTCGCCCGGATCACACAGGATGCGGGTGCTGACATCAATTCCCTGCTGGGAAGAAGTCGTGATCTGCACTTGCGAAACAGACACGCCATAGCGGGCAGCGATGGCCTCCCGGAGTTCCGGAACGCCCTGGGTAGCGCCGTATTGCAACGATTTGGTCCCATATTTCTCCAGCACGAGACCGGGAAGGGTTTTCAGTTCCTCCACCGGGAAAGTCACCGCAGCCGGATATCCACCCGCAAACGAGCAGATGGCGCTCAGGTCCACCTTCCGGAAGATTTCCCGGACAGGGCTCCGCATAAAGGAGGGGACATCGCTCGAAAATAAATGCCTGTAGTCCATAGATTTCTCGACTTCGCTCGAAATGACATGCGGTTATTCCCGCGTAATATGCGCCCCAAGGGCATTCAGACGGCCTTCGATGTCCTCGTAGCCGCGGTCGATCTGTTCAATGTTGTCGATGGTGGAAGTACCCTTCGCGCTCATCGCGGCAAGAAGCATCGCGATACCGGCGCGGATATCGGGCGAGACTAGGCGGGCGGCCTTCAGCTGCAGCCGGTGGTCGTGGCCGATGACGACGGCCCGGTGAGGATCGCAAAGGATGATCTGGGCCCCCATGTCGATGAGCTTGTCGACAAAGAACAGCCTGGACTCGAACATCTTCTGGTGGATGAGGACGCTGCCCTTGCACTGCGTGGCGACGACGAGCATCACGGAAAGCAGGTCCGGGGTCAGGCCTGGCCAGGGGGCGTCGGCGAGGGTCATGATGGACCCGTCCAGGAAGGAGTCGATCTCGTAGCTCTCCTGCGCCGGCACATAGATGTCGTCCCCCCGCTGCTCCAGGTTCACGCCCAGACGGCGGAAGGCGTCCGGAATGATGCCCAGGTCGTACCAGGACACGTCCTTGATGGTAATCTCGCTCTGGTTGATGGCGGCCATGCCGATGAACGAGCCCACCTCGATCATGTCCGGCAGGATACGATGGTTCGTGCCGAAGAGCTTCTCCACACCGTGGATTCTCAACAGGTTGGACCCCACGCCGTCAATGAAGGCACCCATCCGGTTGAGCATCTTGCAAAGTTGCTGCAGGTAAGGCTCGCAGGCGGCATTGTAAATGGTGGTCGTGCCCCGAGCGAGGACGGCAGCCATCACGATGTTGGCCGTACCCGTCACGGAAGCCTCGTCCAACAGCATGTAGCGGCCGGTCAGGCGACCGTCGGAAGTCAGATGGAAGGCGCGGCGGGAAGCGTCATAGTCCATTTCGGCGCCCAGGGTGACCATGCCCGACAAGTGCGTGTCCACGCGCCGGCGGCCGATCTTGTCACCGCCCGGCTTCGCAAACCAGGCATGGCCGAACCGGCTCAGCAGCGGCCCCACGACCATCACCGACCCGCGCAGTGCCGCGCACTTCTTCACGAACTCCTCCGTCTCGATGTAGGCCGTATCCACCTCGTCAGCCTGGAACCGGTAGGTCCCTTTTTCGAGGCGCTGGACTTTCACCCCCATCCCCTGCAACAGGCCGATGAGGTTCTTCACATCCAGGATCTCCGGAACGTTGGAGATGACAACCGGATCGGCCGTCAGCAGCACCGCGCTGATGACTTCCAGGGCTTCGTTCTTCGCGCCCTGCGGGGTGATTTCTCCGGACAGCTTGTGCCCGCCTTCGATGATGAATTTTCCCATAATCTTAATCGCCTCGCTGTTAATCACTTAGACATCAGTCTATGTCCGTTTCAGGACAAAGACCGAACAATAATTCATTGCTTTTCAGTTACTTGAGAAGAAACGTGTTCAACCTCCGGGTGGAGTTCAACGCCATATTTCTCCCTGATCGTGCCGATGACCCGCTGCTCCAGGGCGACAATCTCTTCCGGAGTGGCCTTTCCGGTCGCATTGACGATCACGAGCGGCTGCTTCGGGTACACTTGCGCCCCGCCGAGCCGCATCCCCTTGAACCCGCACTGGTCAATCATCCACGCGGCCGGCACCTTCACTCTTTCACCGACCTCATAGTGCGGCACTTCATATTCCGGACCATTCTCCGCCTTCGCGATGGCGACAATCCGTTCGAAATGATCCCTGTCGATCACCGGATTGCAGAAGAAGCTCCCCGCACTTCCGATTTCCTTCGGATCCGGCAGCTTCTGCTCCCGAATGCCGATGACAGTATCACGGATGAATTGAGGAGTTAAGCTCTCTTCGGGGATAGAGGGTATGGGGACTGAAACCCTCCGGTCGCTTTGCGACCTCCGTCCCTCCCATAAATGGGCCCCTCCCTCTGATAAGCCGAGGGTGGCATAGGTTTCAGACCCCATATCCTCTATCCTCTTCTCAATCGCTTTGCGGACGCCGCCGTAGTCCAACTTGGGCTGCGGGACGGTTGAAAGGCGGAAGGTGACGGAGGTAATGATGTAGCGGCCCTTCCAGTCGGTCTTGAAAAGCGAGGTACGGTAGCCGTAACCGCAGTCCGCGCCCGGAATGTCCACAAAGGAGCGCGTCGTATGGTCGAAGGCATGGACCGTGTCGATGATATCCTTCGCTTCCACGCCATACGCACCGATGTTCTGCACCGCGCTGGCGCCCACTTCCCCGGGAATCAGCGACAGGTTCTCCGGGCCCCAAAGGCCCTCGGAGGCCGCCCAGGCACAGAAGTCGTCAAAGACGACGCCTGCGGGAACCTTGACGAGGATTTCTTCCGGCACCTGGAGCGAAGCGATGGCGCCATCAGGCGCCCGGCCGGGCCCGGGACTTTTGCTCGTGCAAAAGTCGGAAAGGGCTTTAAGGCCGCGGGGGTCATTCGGGGGCAGAGCCCCCGCAAACTTGAGCACCGTGCCGGGGAAATCACCGGTAAAGAGGAGGTTCGAACCGCCGCCCATCACGAAGACAGGCTGCGGAAGAGCATCGAAGTCCAGCGTGAGCAGGTCTTCCGGTTCCGTCACCTCCACATACAAACGGCAGGACACCTTCATGCCGAAGGTGTTCTGCGCGGAAAGGTCATATGTCTCGTGCCTCGTTACCATGCAAAGTCGTTAGGTCAAAAGAGGTTGGGAACCGACTGTTTTGCAACAATCTGTTTATCAAACACTTACAAAACGTCCGGTACCAAACCCCGACAAGCACTACTCTGAAGCCTTCACGTTCAGGGCAATCTGGAGTTCATCCAGCTGGAGCTGGTCGATCTCGGACGGAGAGTCGATCATCACGTCGCGGCCCTGGTTGTTCTTCGGGAAGGCGATGTAGTCGCGGATGGAGTCGGAACCGCCCATGAGGGCGCACACACGGTCGAAGCCGAAGGCGAGGCCGCCGTGCGGCGGGGCGCCGAACTTGAAGGCGTTGATGATGAAGCCGAACTTCAACTCCGCCTCTTCCGGGCCGATGCCCAGCACCTCGAACATGCGCTTCTGCATGTCGGCGTTGTGGATCCGGATGGAGCCGCCGCCGAGCTCGGAGCCGTTCAGGACGAAGTCATAGGCATTGGCGCAGACGCGCTCGAGATCCTCCTTCGCATTGGAATAGAACCACTTCTCGTGCTCCGGCTTGGGGGCGGTGAAGGGGTGGTGCATCGCATAGAAACGCTGGGTCTCGTCGTCCCACTCCAGGAGCGGGAAGTCCACGATCCACAACGGGGCGAAGACCTTCGGGTCGCGATAACCCAGGCGGTTGCCCATCTCCAGGCGCAGGACGCCGAGCATGGTCTGGACCTTGCGCTTGTTGTCGCCGGACATCACGAGGAGGAGGTCACCGGGCTTCGCTTCTGCGGCCACAGCAATCTTCGCGAGGTCCTCGGGGCCGTAGAACTTGTCGATGGAGGACTTGAAGGAGCCGTCCGCATTGACACGGATGTAAATGAGACCCTTGGCACCTACCTGCGGGCGCTTGACCCACTCGGTGAGCTCGTCCACCTGCTTGCGGGTGTATTCGGCCGCACCGGGAACGGCGATGGCGCCGATGTAGGCCGCACCGTCCAGGACGCCGAAGCCCTTGCCCTTCGCCACGTCCGTAATCTCGTGGATGGTCATCCCGAAACGGACGTCCGGCTTGTCGGAACCGTAGTTGTCCATGGCATCGTACCAGGTCATCCGCGGGAGCGGATTGGGGATGTCGATGTCCAGGACGTTCTTAAACAGGGTGCGCATCATGCCCTCGAAGGTGTTCAGGACGTCTTCCTGCTCCACGAAGGACATTTCGCAGTCAATCTGGGTGAATTCCGGCTGACGGTCGGCGCGGAGGTCCTCGTCGCGGAAGCAGCGGACAATCTGGAAGTAGCGGTCATAGCCGGCTACCATCAGCAGCTGCTTGAAGGTCTGGGGGCTCTGCGGAAGTGCATAGAACTGGCCCGGATTCATGCGGGAAGGAACTACGAAATCGCGGGCACCTTCCGGCGTGGACTTGATCAGATACGGGGTCTCGATCTCCATGAAGCCCTTGGAGTCCAGATAGTTGCGGACCTCATGGGCCACGCGGTGCCGGAGCGTGAGCGCCCGGCGGAGCGGACCGCGGCGAAGGTCCAGGTAACGGTATTTCATCCGGATGTCGTCGCCGCCGTCGGATTCGTCCTCAATGGTGAACGGCGGGGTCACGGACTTGTTCAATACGGTGATGGCGGACACCTTGATCTCGATGTCGCCGGTGGGCATCTTGCTGTTCTTGGCCTGGCGCTCGACGACTTCGCCGACCGCCTGGATCACGAATTCACGGCCGAGGGAGGTCGCGACCTCCACCAGGTCGGCGGGCGCATCGGCCTCGACGACGAGCTGGGTGACCCCATAACGGTCCCGGAGGTCGATAAAGGTCATTCCACCCAGTTTGCGGGCTTTCTGGACCCATCCGGCGAGCGTCACCTGCTCTCCCTGGTTGCCGATGCGGAGTTCTCCGCAAGTGTGTGTACGATACATAGTATATAACTCAGGTTTAACTTACAAAATTAGCAAAAAAATATGAGTATCTTTGCAGGGATAACCGATTTGATATGGAAGTACGCGCCAAGAAGGCCCTCGGCCAGCATTTTCTCACCGACCAGCGCATTGCGCAGGCGATTGTCGATGCCCTGCATGGCCCCTGCGAGGCCCTGGAAGTGGGTCCGGGCATGGGGGTATTGACCCAGTATCTGCTGCAGCGGGAGGATATCGACCTGAAGCTGGTGGAGATCGACGGGGAGTCCGTGGACTACCTGCTGACCCACTTTCCGGGCATGCAGGGACGGCTCCTGCAGGCCGATTTCCTGAACCTGCGGCTGGAGAAGATCTTCCCGGAGCGGTTTTCCGTCATTGGCAATTTCCCTTACAACATTTCCTCGCAGATCTTCTTCAAGATCCTGGATTATCGCGAAAGCATTCCGGAAGTGGTGTGCATGATCCAGAAGGAAGTGGCCGAGCGCATCGCCGAAGGTCCGGGCTCCAAAACTTACGGCATCCTGTCAGTGCTGCTGCAGGCCTGGTACGACATCGAATACCTGTTCAGCGTGGGCTCGGGCTGCTTTGCCCCGCCGCCCAAGGTGGAATCGGCCGTCATCCGCCTCACGCGGAACAGCCGGACGGAGCTCGGCTGCGACGAAAGCCTCTTCAAGGCCGTCGTGAAAACCGCTTTCGGACAGCGCAGGAAGATGATGCGCAATCCCCTGAAACCCATCATCGCCGCCAAGGCCGCCCGTGAGGGTTGGTCCGACGAGGAAAAGGCGGCTTTCACCGCCCTGCCGGTTTTCGAACGCCGGCCGGAAACCTTATCCGTGGAAGACTTCATCGACCTGACAAACCTGTTGACATAGCCCCTATGAAGAAGATCCTTCCCCTCCTTGCCTTGCTACTGTGTGCATGCGGACAAAAGCCGGCCGAGACGCCCAAGATTTCCATTTTCTGCGACCATATCTGGACGGTGGCCCGTCAGGAGAAGATCTCCTTCCGGGAAGCGGCCGCCCGAATCCGTGAAATCGGCTATGACGGAGCCGATGTACGGGTACTCCAGAACCCGGACGAACTCCGCATCCTGGACAGCCTGGGATTCGGACATTCCTGCGCTATCGCCGACATCGACTACGGCGCCGGCGAACAACCTGAGATGGAAGCCCTGGCCATCGCCTTCCTGGAGACCTACGGTTACGACCGCCTGCTGTTGGTGACCGGCCTGATGCCGGAAGGCAGCACGCGGGAGGACCGCGACGCCGCCCGGCAGCGGATCGCCGCCTTCGCCAAGCGGGTGACGGACAAGGGTTTCTGCATCATGGTCGAAGACTACGACAATCCCCGCTCCCTCTGCTACAACATGGCGGGGCTCGATTCCCTGTTCACCCTCGCCCCCAACCTGGGCCACGTTTTCGACACCGGCAACTATCTGTTCGCCGGCGATGACGCCCTTGTCGCTTATGACCAGTTCCGCGACCGAATCGCCCACGTACATCTGAAAGATCGCGTAGCGCCCGATGACATGCACTGCGTACCCGCCGGCAGCGGCTGCATCCCCGTCGCGGAAATCGTCGACAAACTCGTCTCTTCCGGCTACTCCGGCTGGCTCACCGTCGAGCAGTACGGCTCCCGCCAGATGCTGGACGACAGCCGGACGGCGTATGAGAACGTAAAAGCGATCCTATCGGAATAACAGTCCCGCATCCGGGACTCGTACCGTCAATCTAAAAGATTAACAGTTAATGCATTACACTGCGGTCTATGTCCATTTTGGAACATAGACCGCAAATTAAATAGCTGAATATCAGCGTTTTATGCTATTCAAAAACAGCCGTCTCAAAGATTGGCGACAACAGTAGCCAGCTGTTCACCCAGGCCGATGGTGTAGCCTTCGGACAGGAAGAAGACGCGGTTGAAGGAGTCGGCGAGGATGACGAGCGGGAGACGGGAAGGGGCACCGGCTTCACTGCCGGGTCCAACCTTGAGACCCTGTTCGATTCCATTCTGCACGGCGCCGCTGGTATCCAGGCCCAGGACAATCGTCGAGGGCAGGATGCCGTAGCGGCCTTCGGACAGTTCCACCTGGAGACGGTGCATGGCCGTATCATCGGTGCAAAGCAGCACGATCGGGCGGCCCCAGGCCTCGAGCTTCTCCCGTGCGGTGGCCAGATCGCGGAGGACATGGTTCGTAGGTTCCTTGCCCGGATCCAGAAGGGCAAGGGCATAGTGGCCTCGGCCGGTGACGGAGAGGATAGATTTCTCGACTCCGCCTGTGGCTCCGCTCGAAATAACAGCATTGTCACTTCGACCAAGACCCGAAGGGTCGCGTGGAGAAGTCTCCAGCACATCCCCGTCCTCGGTTTTGGCCAATGCCACCGGGGTAAACTTTGTTTCCGCATCGAAATTGCCGATGACGGGAACCTCGCCTTCAGCGGCGCGGAGGACGAGGTCGCAGACGGTCTCCTCACCGGCGACAACATCCAGGAAAGCCACTGTCACGGGGACGGCGCCGCTGGAGAGGCGGTTGCCGGAAACGAGCATGTAGCGGCCCTCCTCCATCGGGAAACCCTTCTTGAAGACATGGGCCCAGTCCATGCCGCCGCCCATGTCCACCTCCTCCTCGTCGAATTCCATCAGGTGCGGACGGCCGTCCTCGATCTTGGAAAGGGTGAAATGGCTGTAATAGCGGGGGTTGTCAACGACTTTGTCCGGCGTGTAGGTAAGACGGAGGGTGCCCTTGGGGGCGGCCACGGCCGGGCCGGCGCCGTCAAAGTCCACGTCCAGCCAGTCCCTGTCGATCCGGTACTGTATTTTGCCTGTCACCGGGTCTTTCTGCGCCTCGATGCCCCGCGAGCGGGCCAGGGCGACGAAGAAGATGCCCCGGGAACGCGGGGTAGCCAGTTCGCTCCTGTACACACCGATGGGCGACATCGGGATATTCCAGGCCAGGGGATCGTCGATGACAGTGATGTTGCTGCGGACCCATTTCACCAGATCCTGGGGTTCCTTCAGGTCCTCCAACTGCTCGATGCGCTGGAAATACTGCTTGTACGGGCTCAGGAACTCGTTTTCCACACGCGGACCGACGATGGCCTCCTCGTCGTCATAACTGTCCATCAGGTTTTCCAGCGTAATGTCCTGGAAGTCCTTCCGGCTCAGGGACAGGAAAAGGTACTCTACGCGGGCATGGTCATCGGCCTGGGCCATGAAGGTTTCGATGGTGCGCCAGTTGCCGCGCGACCACTCGATGGGGAATACCATGTGGTGGCCGTAGCCGTGCTCCTGCGTGAAGGCCAAGGCCTGCTCGTGCGTCGGGAAAGTGGCCTCGTATGCGTGGCGGAGGGAATCCTCGTAGGCTAAGCGGCGGTCGTTCTCCGCCCGCAGCGCCGCCGGCACCTCCGGCAGCCGGACGTTTTCCGGCGGGGGGACGATGTCCAACGCCTCCCCGTCCGGAACCTGTCCCAGGGTAACCGTCACTTCCTTATCCTTTCCGAAAGAGCACTTCGCATAGCCGTAGGCGCCATCCTTCGAAGCCCAGACCAGCAGGTCGCCAAGACCGGAGGAGAGGAACGTGCGGCCGGCCGCGTCGGTGTATTTGGACACGGCGGGATAGAATTCCGCGTAATTGTAAATGCAGAAGTCCACGCGGGCATTTTCAACGGGCTTTCCGTCCGCATCGACCACCCGGAAATCGGCCCGGGCGGTGGTGGCGTAGTTGTCAATGAGGTTGATTTCCGTGTAGTTCGGGCTTTCGAGCACCACCTCTTCCGGACCGTCATAGCGGCCGAAAACCTTGGTGTGCATCAGCATCGCACGGGAGGCGGGGGCGTTGAACCAGCCGAGGTCCAGCACCGGCTCCGGTTCGCATGCGCCGATGAAATGCCACTTGCCGTCGGCCCAGGCCTCCACCCAGGCGTGGTTGTCGTCGGTATGGGCCCAGCGCGGGGTGTACACCTGACGGGCAGGGATGCCCACGGACCGCAGTGCGGCAACGCAGAAGGTCGATTCCTCCCCGCATCGGCCCAGCGCATTCCGCACCGAGGCAAGCGGCGAGAAGGTCCGCGCATCCGAGGGCTGGTAAGTCATCTTCTCGTGGCACCAGTGGTTCACTTCCAGGATGGCATCTGCCATGGACAGACCCTTCACGCGGGGCTTGAGTTCCCGATTGAACACCACACGGGATGTATCCAGATTCTCGTTGTTCACACGGACGGGCAACACGAAATGGCGGAATTCCCGCTCCGGCACCTTCCATTTCATCTCCTTCCGGATGCGGAACGACGCCCTCACCTGTTCCAGGTAATACTCGGCCGGATAATCCACTACGTCCGCCAGGGGCATGTAGGCATACAGGAACTCCAGCGCTTCACGCTCGGCCGGCGTCAGCGTACTGTCCACGGGGCCGGGCAAGGCCGCGAAAGGGGCCAACGCACCCGACTGAGCCGCCATCCGCGCCTCGAAGTCCGCATGCACCGCTTCGCGGTACGCCTGGTCTTTCATGAAATGTGCATTCCGCCCGCCTTGGCAGGCCGCCAGCATACCCAGTGTCAACACCACAAAGAAGGCCCGGAACCACCCTTTTTGTAAAACAATCATAATCAAGCAATTATAAAACCATCGGTTTCCAACCCTTCAAATGTACGAAACTTTTTTGCAAAATCCGGCGGATGGCCTATCTTTGCGATTATGAAAAAGTGGATTCTCATCGTGGCGGCCCTCCTCGCCGGCATCGCCGCCCAGGCCCAGTCCAACCGATACTATGTCGGCGGAAACATTTCGCTCGGCGCCAGCAACTACGGCACGAATGTCATCTTCTATCCGGAAGTGGGCAAACGGGTGAACGACTGGCTGATGGTCGGCCTGGCCGCAGGATTCGACTGGAACAACTATTCCAGCAATTCCGACTTCACGATGGGCCTCATTCCGCACGTGCGGGGATACCTCCCGGTCTACGGGCGGTTCGGCCTGACCGGTGACACGTATTTCTCCGCCCGCTGGACCCGCCGGCGTGGGTATGACCCGCTCATCGCCACCCAGACGCTGGGTTTCCGCCCGGGCATCTACTTCCCCATCGGCAACGTCACGCTTTCCACCCAGATCGGCTTCTTCGGCTGGAGCCGCACGGATTACGGCACCGGAAAACCGGTTCAAGGCTGGCAGGCCCGCCTGGAAGCCCGTGACATCCTGATCGGGGTGCTCTTCAACCTGTAAACCCGATACAACAGATACGAAAAAGCCAGGCCTTTTCCAAGGTCTGGCTTTAACTGTAAGGAGCGGAGGATTAGTCCTCTTCCTGCTCCTGGGCGGCGTACTCGGCGATGAGCTTCGTCTGGACGTCGGCAGGAACCTGGACGTACTCGGCGAACTTCATCTGGAAGGTCGCGGAACCACCGGTGAGGGAGCTCAGGACGGTGGAGTAGCGATACAGCTCGGCGAGCGGAACGCGGGCGTGAAGGATGGTCATACCCTTGTCCATGTCCTGGTTCATGATCATGCCGCGGCGGGTGTTGAGGTCGCTCATGCAAGGACCGACATACTCGCTCGGGGTGATGATGTCCACGTTGTAGATAGGCTCGAGGATCTTCGGACCGGCGTTCTTGAAGGCCTCCTTGAAGGCGTTGCGGCCGGCGATGATGAAGGCGATTTCCTTGGAGTCCACCGGGTGCATCTTACCGTCATAGACATACACGCGGATGTCGCGGGCGTAGGAACCAGTGAGCGGGCCTTCCTCCATCTTGGACTTGATACCCTTCAGGATGGCGGGCATGAAGCCGAGGTCGATGGAACCGCCGACGACGCAGTTGTAGAACTCCAGCTTGCCACCCCACTCGAGGTCGGTGATGTCCTGGCTCTTGAAGTTGAACACAGTGTCCTTGCCGTCGATCTTGAAGTTGCGCGGGGCTTCCTGGCCTTCGATGTACGGGCAAACGAGGAGGTGCACCTCACCGAACTGGCCGGCGCCGCCGGACTGCTTCTTGTGACGGTACTGGGCGGTCGCGATCTTGGTGATGGTCTCGCGGTACGGCACCTTCGGGGCGAAGAGTTCGATGTTCTGCTTGAACTCATTGTTCACTCTCCACTTCACGTAGTTGATGTGCTGCTCGCCCATGCCGGAGAGGATGGTCTGGCGGAGTTCCTTGGAGTACTCGACGGTGATGGTCGGGTCCTGGGCGGCGATCTTGTTCAGGGCGTCGCCGACCTTGGCCTCGTCGTTCTTGTCCACGGCCTTGACGGCGCAGCGGTACTTCGCATCCGGGAACACCATGTGCTCGATGGCCTCGCCGCCGGGAACGGTGAGCGTCACGTCGGTCTTGCCGGCCTTGAGCTTCATGACGCAGCCGATGTCACCGGCGCTGATGGAAGCGACCTTCTCCTTCTTGGAGCCCGCGACGGCGTAGATGGCGCTGAGGCGCTCACCGTTGCCGGTCTCCGGGTTCACGAGGTCGGCGCCTTCGGTCAGGGTGCCGCTCATCACCTTGAAGTAGGAAACCTCACCGAGGTGCTGCTCGACGGAGGTCTTGTAGATGAACAGGCTCACCGGGGCGGCCGGATTGCAACGGACCTCGCCGCCGTCGACGGTCTTCTGGACCGTACCGAGCGGGCTCGGGCACACATTGACGATGAACTCCATCAGACGGCGGACGCCCATGTTCGCCTTGGCGGCGACACAGAACACCGGAATGGTCTCGCAGGCCACGAGGCCGGCGCGGAGACCCTCGCGGATCTCGTCGGTGCTGAGCTCCATCGTCTCGAAGAACTTCTCCATCAGCTCGTCGGAACCTTCAGCGGCCTTCTCCATGAGTTCGGCGCGGAGTTCCTCGGCCTCGTCGGCATAGGCGGCGGGGATGTCGAGCTCCTCGTTCTTCGCATTGTAGAACTTCATCGTGATGACGTCCACAAAGCCCTCCAGGCCCGGACCCGGGTTCACCGGGAACTGGCAGATGACGGCCTTCTTGCCGAACTCCTCGGCAATGGCGTGACGGACGCCTTCCCAGTTGGCCTTGTCGTGGTCCAGCTGGTTCACGGCGATGACCATGGGCTTGCCATACTGGTCGGCATAGCGGGAGAAGATGGTGGTACCCACCTCGACGCCGGCCGTACCGTTCATCACCATGATCGCGCTCTCGACCACCTTGAAAGCGGAAAGGGCACCGCCGCTGAAGTCATCGGAACCCGGCGCGTCGATGAAGTTGATCTTGCAGCCGTTGAACTCGCCGTAAAGGGGAGTCGCATTGATGGACTTCTGGTTGGTCTGTTCGAACTCGGTGTTGTCGGAGACCGTGTTCTTCTCTTCGACACTGCCTCGGCGGTCAATCACTTTTCCTTCGAACAGCATGGCTTCGGAGACCGTGGTCTTGCCGGAGCGGGAGGCGCCGATGAGGACCACGTTGCGGATTTTGTCAGTAGTGTAGCTTTTCATTGCAATGATATTGGATTACTATTTTTAAGCGTTTCCGACGCGACAATCGCGCGTAGTCCGCAAAGATAGCCATTTTTCGTACAATTACAATAAAAAATCCTTACCTTTGGTTACATGAAGGAAATCCATCTACAATCTTTCCTGGAACCCGGCAGGCTGGAAGCGGGTTGCGACGAGGCCGGAAGGGGTCCGCTCGCCGGACCTGTATATGCCGCCGCGGTCATCCTGCCGCCGGATTTCCATCATCCCCTTCTCAACGATTCCAAGCAAATGACCGAGAAGGCGCGGGAGGAACTCCGGCCCGTCATCGAGGCCGAAGCCATAGCCTGGGCCGTTGAGGCCGTGCAGGCCGAGGAGATCGACCAACTGAACATCCTCTGGGCTTCCGTCACCGGCATGCAGCGGGCCGTCCTGCGGCTGGACCCGGCGCCGGACTTCCTGCTGGTGGACGGCAACAAGTTCCGTCCCTTCGGCCGCTACGGATTCAAGGATTTCCGGACCGTGGTCCACGGCGACGCCACCTTTGCGTCCATCGCCGCCGCCTCTGTCCTCGCCAAGACGTACCGGGATGCGTTCATGCGGGAAATCGCCGCCGAGTTCCCCGAATACGGCTGGGACCGCAACATGGGCTACCCCACCCCTGAACACATCGACGCCATCCGCCGGTTCGGCTACACTCCCTGGCATCGCAAATCGTTCCATGTCAAAGAGTTGGAGCCGTCTTTGTTCTGACACGAAATAATTGTTATCTTTGTACAAACATATCGACACTTCTATGAAACGATTCTTAGCCATCGTGGCGGCCCTGGGCCTCGCCCTCACCGCCTCCGCCGATGAAGGAATGTGGCTCCTGCCGCTCCTCCAGAAAATGAACGGCAAAGCCCTGCGGGAAGCGGGCTGCAAACTCTCTCCGGATGATATCTACAGCATCAACCATGGCTCGCTGAAGGATGCCATCATCCATTTCGGCGGCGGCTGCACCGGCGAGATCATCTCCTCCGAAGGCCTCATCGTCACGAACCACCACTGCGGATACAGCAACATCCAGGCGCTCTCCACCGACGAGCACAACTACCTGATGGACGGCTACTGGGCCATGACCCGCGACCAGGAGCTCCCGGCGCAGGGGCTCAGCGTCACCTTCCTCCAGTCGATGACCGACGTCACCGCCACCCTCGAGAAGGCGGAGAAGAAGATCCGCAAGAACGAGACGGACGAGGCGAAGGTCACGGAGCTGATGGAGGCCGAGCGCAAGGCCCTCACCGACAAGGCGTTGAAAAACAACAAGAACTGCCGCGCCCAGCTGGTGAACTTCTACAATGACAACGTCACCTACCTGATTGTCACCAAGACCTACCGTGATGTCCGCTTCGTGGGCGCCCCGCCGGCATCCGTCGGCAAGTTCGGCGGTGAGACCGACAACTGGATGTGGCCCCGTCACACCGGCGACTTCTCCATGTTCCGCGTGTATGCCGGTCCGGACAACGAGCCGGCCGACTTCAGCCTCGACAACCGCCCCTACAAGGCCAAGAACCACCTCAAGATCTCCCTCGCCGGCGTGCAGGAAGGAGACTACACGATGATCCTGGGCTATCCGGGCCGCACCCAGCGGTTCCAGACGGCCGCCCAGCTCAAGCAGATGATCGCCGAGAACCGCATCTCCATCGACGCCCGCACGGTCCGCCAGGACATCATGTGGGAGGCCATGTGCGCGGATCCGTCCGTCCAGCTCAAGTACGCCAACAAGTACGCCTCTTCCGCCAACGGCTGGAAGAAATGGCAGGGTGAGGAACTCGCTTTCTCGAAGCTCGGCATCATCCGCCGGGAAGAGCAGAAAGAACGGGAATTCATGACCTGGGTGCAGGAGAAACCGCAGCGTATCGAGGATTACGGCAAGGCCCTGAGGCAGATTGAACATGCCGTCGAAGCCTCTTCCGAGGCGGAAAAAGCCGTCACTCTCCTTACCGAGGCTCCCTACCGCATCGAACTGGTAGGCCTCGCCGGACGTCTGACGCAGGCCGTCTCCCGCCAGGGGCAGGACGCCAAGGTCCTCAACCAGCTCAAGCCGGCTTACCGTGACTATGTCGTGGACCTGGACCGCAAGGAAGCCGTCGCGCTGCTTGACTTCTTCCGCAAGCGGGCGGACAGGCAGGATTATCCGAAGGGTCTCGGCGTGGACTTCGACAATTTCGCCACGATGGACATTCCGGCTTACGTGAACTATCTGTTCGACGAGTCCGCCTTCACGTCCTACGACAAGGTCGCCGAGCTCGTGGAAGCCGGTGAATGGGACAAGCTCTGGGAGGATCCCGCCGTGCGCCTGTTCAACGCCATCATGACCGAGATCATGGAGCGCTATCCCGCCATGCTGGAGCCGCAGGAGGAACTGCAGGCCGGAGCCAAGGCCTTCACCGCCGGCCTGATGGAATGGGAAAAGGGCAAGCCGTCCTACCCGGATGCCAACTCCACGATGCGCCTCACCTACGGCCACGTGCTGCCTTATTCCCCGAAGGATGCCGTCCTGTATAAGCACTATTCCACCGTCAAGGGCGTCCTGGAGAAGGAGGATCCGAACAACCCCGAATTCATCGTTCCCGGCCGGCTCAAGGGCCTCATCATCACCAAGGATTTCGGCCGTTATGCCGATCCTTCCGACGGTCAGGTGCATGTCTGCTTCCTTACCAACAACGACATCACCGGCGGCAACTCCGGTTCTCCGGTGCTCAATGCGAAGGGTGAACTGATCGGCCTCGCTTTCGACGGGAACTGGGAATCCATGTCCTCCGACGTGATGTTCGAACCGGACCTGCAGCGCTGCATCTGCGTGGACATCCGCTATGTCCTCTTCCTCGTGGAAAAACTCGGCGGCGCTTCCCATATCATCCGTGAATTGGATATTGCTAAATAACCTGTAAGGACCCTGACGTCCGGAAGATGCCCTCTCAAACCCTCAGGGTACATAGGTTTGAGAGGGTATCTTCCTACCGATCAGGTCCTGAAAAGAATTTGAACTATGACTGAAAAAGAAGTATTCGAGTGGCTGGCCCAGGTGCAGCATCCGGGGAAGGACGATAAGGATATCGTGTCCCTCGGAATGGTGGATGAAGTGATTGTCGGCGAGGGGAAGGTGACGGTGACGCTGGCCTTCGGGAAGCGGCCGGATCCGCTGAAGAATTACCTCGTCGGGGCCGTAAGGGCAGCGGTGTACCGCAATGCGCCCGGCGGGACGGAGGTGGAGGTGAAGACCGTCGTCAAGGAGGAGCCGAAGCCGAAGAAACCGACGCTGGACCTGAACCTGGACCAGGTGAACGAGGTCGCGCACATCATCGGCATCGCCTCCGGCAAGGGCGGTGTGGGAAAGTCCACGGTCGCGGTGAACCTGGCCATCGCCCTGGCGCGCCTGGGGTACAAGGTGGGACTTGCCGACGCCGATGTCTATGGCCCGTCCGTGCCCATCATGACCGCCACCGAAGGGGCCGTTCCCGAAGCCGAGCCCGGTGAGGAGGAAGGCAAGGAACTCATCCTGCCCATCGAGAAGTTCGGTGTCAAATGGATGTCCATCGGCTATTTCGCCCAGCCCGGCCAGGCCCTCATCTGGCGTGGGCCCATGGCCTGCAACGCTCTCAAACAGATGATCCTGCAGGTCAAGTGGGGACCGCTGGACTACCTGCTCATCGACATGCCTCCGGGCACCGGCGACATCCATATTTCGCTGGTGAACGACATTCCGATGGAGGGCGCCGTCATCGTAACAACCCCTCAGCCCGTGGCCCTGGCCGACGTGGAGAAAGGCGTGAACATGTTCCGGAATCCTTCCATCAACCGGCCCATTTTCGGTCTGGTGGAGAACATGGCCTGGTTCACTCCCGAAGAGCATCCCGATGAGAAGTACTACATCTTCGGCCGCGACGGCGGCGCCGAGATGGCCGCGCAGTTCGGCATCGACGTCATCGGACAGATTCCCCTGGTGCAGTCCATCCGCGAAGCCGGCGACAACGGCGAACCCGTCGCTCTGGGCACCAGGCCTGATTCGCTGGCGTTCCTGGAGCTGGCACGGAAACTGGTGGATGCGGTTATGCGTGACGCCTAACCCACTCTCTATCAGCCGAAAAGCAGTGGAGCCCTGTGACGCATGTCACAGGGCTCCACCCTTTTATCGCTGATTGACAATCAGTTACACGCCACTACTCGGCGGGCCAGGTGAACTCGTAGAGGGCCCACTCGGGGACATGCGTCCAAATCCAGCAGCCGGCCGCGCCGCCGCCGGAGCCGCCGTTGAAGTAGCTGTATCCGTCAGTCACGTAGAACCAGCAGGTAGGTGCTCCGGCGCCCTCGACACCGTTCAGGAGACCGACGGCATTGTTGCCGTCAGGGCCGTCAGGCGTGCTGCAGGCGGTAGAGCCGGTATAGTCGATATCCCATTCGGTGCCTTCGCGGAGGGTGAACTTCACGTCATAGCCCGCCACGCCGTACCAACCGCTCAAGGTATAGACCCGGGTGTCTACGTCATAGGAGATCGTGGCCGTGCCCATATCTTCGCCATTGGCAGTCACCTTGCCCTTGGCGCTCCAGCTACCTTCCTTCCACTCGACACGGTACTCGCTCCAGTTGCCGTCGTAGTTGTACATCCAGCAGCTGGCATAACCGGCCGAGCTGTCACCGACCACTTCACCATAGTTGCCGGTCGGATAGAACCAGCAGTTGGCCAGGGCGGCACCCTCGATACCATGGGCAAGGCCCACGGCGCCGTTGCCGTCCGGACCGCTCAAGTAGGCGCTGGACTTGTCGTAATTCACAACCCAGCCGTTGTCACCCATCGTGAAGACGACGTCATAGCCTTCGACGCCGTGCCAGGATTCGATCTTGTACTCGCCCAACTCGGCATTGTAGGAGATGGTTCCCTTGCCGATGGGATTTCCGCCGACATAGATGTCGCACATCCAGCGGAACGGGGTCATGTCGGTAAACCAGGTGATGGTGTAAGTGCCCTTCTTGCCGGAAGGATCCGTCACCGAAGCCCACATGTCGCCGTTCTTCGCATCGCCTTCGTAGCCACTGTCCGAAGGATCGAGCAGCAGCGTCGAGGACATGCCCTTGCCGTATTTGCCGTGAGAGAACTCGTACAGGCCGGTACCCTCGTAAGGGCCGTCGATGTATGCGGAGGAGTTCTCGGTGTCCATCAACCATTTGCCGGTTTCAGCGTCACGGGTGAAAGCGATACCGTGACCCTCGACGCCGTACCAGCTGTCCACGGTGTAGAGGCCGGTAGCCGCATCGAAAGTGACCGTGGCCTGTCCCAGTTCCTCGCCGTCGAAGGCGACGGTGGCGGGCATCGACCAGGACTCTTCCGCATCAGCATCCGGAACGTACGGTGCCGGCGGATCCGGGATATACTCGCCGAACTCGACGCAGTAGCCCGTCCAGTTGCCGTCCGGGTTGTACATCCAGGCATAGCCGCGACCGCCGGAGGAGCTGAGCTCCAGCGAGCTGCCGGTGTTGTTGGTGTAGAACCAGCAATTGGCGGCGGCAGTACCGCCGATGCCGTGGGCAAGACCCACCGCCATGTTGCCGTCCGGGCCACTCAGGTAAGCCGTGGATTCGGCATAGTTGATAAGCCATTCACCGCTGTCGGACAGGGTGAAGACGATGTCCATGCCCATCACGCCCGCCCAGGCCTGGATGACATAGGCCTGCAGGGTCTTGTCATAACCGAAGGTGGTCTTTCCCTTCGTCTCGCGGTACACGTCCGTGTCATAGTACCACCAGATGGTGGCCGGATAGGACCATTCGAAGTCATACTGCTTCGGCGCGGCGGTCGTGGCCTCCTGTACGAAGAAATCGGAAGCCGCGTACGTTTCCGCATCCACACCCTTCGGAACCGCCTTGACGCGGACCGTGTACGTCGTGGCCGGCTGCAGGGAGCTGACGACGACTGACGTATTCGTGGTCGTACCCTTGGCGACAGTGTAGCCGAGGGCGTTCTCCACCTTCCAGAAATACTGGCCGGCATTGTCGACCGGCGTCCAATAGAGGGTCAGCGAACCGTAATCCGCTTCATATTCGATGCTTCCCGGAGCGGAAAGCGGAGGGAGCTCCCTTTCCTTCTCCACGCAGGATGCAAGCGTCAGCAGGGCGGCCGCTACGGCCAGCGCATGTTTGAATATCGGATTTGCTCTCATGGCTTACTCCAGGATTTTGTTGTCATAATACTGGGCGAAGGGGTTCTGGTCGCCGTTCGGCCAGATTTCGCCGTTGATGTTCGGGTTGTTCAGGATCTCGCTCTGCGGAATCTGATACACGAAGGTCCAGGACTTGGCCGGGATGGGCGTGTGGCCGCTGTAGTCGGCGTGGTTGCCTTCCCGCACAAGGGGCTTGCAATTCCGGATGATGTCCAGCCAGGCGAAGCCTTCACCATAGAGTTCCTTGCGGCGCTCCAGGAGGATGTCCTCCACGAGGGCGTCACCGGTCTTAGTGGACGGAGTCTCACCGCGCATGGACTGCAATTGGTTGAGCAACGCGAGGGCGCCTGCCTGGTCGCCGCCGTGGGCCTTTGCCTCGGCCTCGATGAGGAGCATCTCATCCGCCCGCATGTACACGAAGGAACCGGTCAGGTCCAGGTTGTCGTAGAACTTCGAGGAGCACCAGAGGCCGTTGCCCTGGTCGGAACGGAAGAACATCTGCTGGCGGCGGATATCACTTTCCTCGAACAGGTTGACGAAGGCGTCCGGGAGGAAGAAGCAGTTGAAGGACCAGAGGTCGCCGCCGTTGCGGGTGACCCAGTTGGCCCACAGGGCGAACGGACCGTAGTCGCCGTTGCCGTAGAGCTTGTTCTCCTTGTCCTGCATCAGACCCCACATCCAGGACGGGGTGTTGATGTCGTTGAAACCGGACGTGAACTCCGCATTGGTCGTAAGCGGATAATTCGCACGGGCCTTGGCCGCATATTCGGCCGCCTTGTTCCAATTCTGCATCACCAGATAGACACGGGCCAGGATGCCCTGGCACACGGACTGGTCGACGTGATTCTTCGCCAGGCGGTTGTAACCGGCAAGCTTCGTCTCGGCCTCGGTCAGGTCCTTCAGGATCTGGTCGTAGGTGTCGTCGATGGTGCCGCGCGGAGCACCCTCGGTTTCATCCGTGGTGGGCTCGGTGTAGATGGGCACGCCGGGCATGTTCCGCGGGTGGGAAAGCTGATAGGTGTGCTGGAACAGCTGGGCAAGCATGAAGTAGGACCAGCCGCGCATCGTCAGGGCCTGGCCGACGATCGCGTTCACATCGGCTTCGGAGGCACCCTCGATCTCGGGCGTGTACTTGATCACGCTGTTCAGGTTGTTGATGAGCACATAGTAGTAGTTCCACAGGGTGTAGGTCTTGAAGATGTCACCCCGCTGGTGGCCCCAGTAATTGTAGTCGTAGCCGTACCAGCCGCCGTTGACGATGATGTCCTCGCCCGTGGTGTCGAAGGTGCAGATCTGGCTGATATAGCCCGAGACGTCGCCGCGGCCGTAGTTCTCGTCATTGAAGTGCAGCAGGTTGTAGCAGCCGTTCAGGGCCGCGTTCGCGCCCTGGACGGACGTGAAGACCTGGTTGTCGGAGACGGAGCTCGTCGGGTTGGTTTCCAGGAAGTCCTTGCAGGAGACGACGGAAAGAGTGGCGATGGCCGCAAGGGCCCAAATCAATATCTTTTTCATACGTTGGTCCTCCTATAAAGTGATTTGA
>JAEEGJ010010121.1_pt1 | contig 24762 bp, 24 predicted proteins | sample 8958761 | NCBI WGS metagenome assembly JAEEGJ01 (sample SAMN16246546, study PRJNA631951) | gut metagenome | biome: gut microbiome; feature: rumen; material: RS-attached | host: Bos | place: Iran: Karaj | collected 2018-10 | reverse complement strand
TAAAACGCTGCAAGACTATGTCGGGCGCTTCCCGCAGCTGGCCTTCGTCATCGGCGGCACCACCTTCGAATGGGTGCCCAAAGGCATGGAAGACGACTTCCCGGCACGGCAGGTGGGCGACACCGACAAATACTACTATTGCCACAACTCGGCCCTGCTCATCGACAGCGTCGGCTTGCAGCACCGTAACAAGTCGCAACTCACGCCGGCGGTGGAGGCCATCCCCGAATGGATGGGCTTCTTGCGCAACTTCAGCCTCACCATGGGCATCGCACGCGGCACCTTGAAGGGTGACCCCGAGGCCCAGGTGATGACCTTCGGCGACCATAAGATCGGCGCAGCCATCTGCTACGAGAGTGCCTTCGGCGAATACGTCAGCTCGTTCACCAAGAAAGGGGCCGACCTGCTCTTCGTCATCACCAACGACGGCTGGTGGGGCCATACGCCCGGCTACCGTCAGCACTTCGCGTTCTCGAAGCTGCGTGCCATCGAGTGCCGCCGCTGCATTGCCCGCTCAGCCAACACGGGGCGCTCGGGCTTCATCAACCAACGCGGCGACGTGCTGCAGCAGACCCACTACTGGGAACCCGATGCCATCCGCGCCACCCTGAAAGCCAACACCCGCGTGACCTTCTACGCCAAACACGGCGACTACCTCAGCCGCATCGCCGTCTACCTCACCTTTGTGATGCTCATCACCCTGATCGCCAAGTCGCTGATCGACCTCGGCAGGAACAGAAAAACCGCCAAGACCACAAAGAAAAAGAAATGAGCGAGCCGTTGCTTTCGTTAGGCCCCTTCCAAGGCATCACCGACGCGCCCTTCCGCAACGTGTTCAAGCGGCATTTCGGTGGTGTCGACAAGTTCTACACCCCTTTCTTCACGGGCATCCACAAAGAAGACCACGCCAAGAACCTGCAAGGCGAGGAAATCGACCCAAGCTGCAACGACGTAGAGACCCTCACGCCACAGATTCTCAGCACTGATGCAGAGGAGATCCTACGCTTCGCCAAGCAATGCCAACAGTTAGGCTATAAGGAAATCAACTTGAACATGGGCTGTCCCTTCCCTCGGGTGGCCAACAAGAAACGTGGCAGCGGCCTCCTGCCATACCCCGACAAGGTGGAGGCGATGCTAGAACGGGTTTTTGAAGAAATCGATGTGAGATTCAGTGTGAAATGTCGGCTGGGCTACTTCGACCCAGATGAGATCGACGCTATCATCCCGGTTTTCAACAAGTATCCGTTGAGCGAATTAATCATCCATCCGCGCATCGGGAAGCAGTTGTACAAGGGCGAGGCCGACGTGGAACGTTTCAAGGTATTAATGCCTTTGGTGAAGGCACCGTTGGTGTATAATGGGGATATCGTTTCGGTGGAAAGTTTTGAACGCATCAGCGAGGCGGTGCAACCTGTCAGCCAGTTTATGCTGGGACGAGGGATTTTGGCGAATCCGTTTTTGGCGGAGGAGATACATGGGGGCGCATACAATGCGCCCGAACGGACCGAACGGCTGCACGCCTATGTCGTTGATTTGTATGATGACCGCCTGCACCATGCCGGTGGCAGCCCGAAGGTATTGGGGCGCATGAAGGAGCTGTGGTCTTATTTGATGTATTCCTTCGAGGAGCCGCAGGTGGTTTGGCGGAGAATCAAGAAGATTAATGCCTTGAAAGAATATGAAGAGGCGGTTGATTTCATCTTCAAAGAAAACGCATTAATCCTATAAAAAAAGCCTCCCTTTCGAGAGGCTTTTTTTCATTGATCCAATCAGAATTATTCGAACGAGGCGATGGCCTTCTTGATGATCTCGATGGCTTCACGGAGCTCGGCCTCGGTGATGACCAAGGGCGGGGCGAAGCGGATGATGTGCTGGTGGGTGGGCTTGGCCAGCAGGCCGAGGTCACGCATCTTGAGGCACACATCCCAAGCTTCCTTGCCGTCTTTGGGCTTGATGATCACGGCGTTGAGCAAGCCTTTGCCACGCACCTTTTCGATCATCGGGCTCTTGATCTTGTTGATTTCCTCGCGGAAGATCTTACCCAGACGCTCGGCGTTCTCCATCAGGTGCTCTTCCTTGATAACCTCAAGGGCGGCGATGCTCACGCGGGCAGCAATCGGGTTGCCGCCGAAGGTTGAGCCGTGCTCACCGGGCTTGATGTTGAGCATGATGTCGTCGTCGGCCAACACGCAGGACACCGGCACCACACCGCCACCGAGGGCCTTGCCCAGGATGAGGATGTCGGGGCGCACGCCTTCGTGGTCGCAGGCCAGCATCTTACCCGTACGGGCGATACCGCACTGCACCTCGTCGGCCATGAACAGCACGTTGTACTTCTTGCAGATATCATAGCACTTCTTCAGGTAGCCATCATCCGGCACATAGACACCAGCTTCGCCTTGGATAGGCTCCAGCAGGAAACCAGCGATTTCCTTGCCTTCCTTGGCCAGCACTTGCTCCAGAGCATCGGGGTCATTGTAAGGGATGCGGATGAAACCAGGAGTCATGGGGCCATAGTTGGCATAGCTCTCGGGGTCGTTACTCATCGTGATGATGGTGATGGTACGGCCGTGGAAGTTACCTTCGCAGCACACGATCTTCACCTTATCATTCGGGATACCCTTCTTGACAACACCCCAACGACGAGCCAGCTTCAGACCCGTTTCGTCGGCTTCGGCACCCGAGTTCATGGGCAAAACTTTGTCGTAGCCGAAATATTCAGTCACATATTTCTCCCACACGCCGAGTGCGTCGTTATAGAAAGCGCGGCTGCTGAGGGTGAGGCGTTCGGCCTGGTCGGTCATGGCCTTGATGATTTTCGGATGGCAATGGCCTTGGTTGACAGCGGAATAAGCCGAAAGGAAGTCGAAATATTCCTTGCCTTCGACGTCCCACACCTTGGCGCCCTTACCCTTGGCGAGGACGACCGGCAGCGGGTGATAGTTATGGGCACCGTACTTGGCTTCCAGGTCCATAGCTTGTTGTGATGATGTGATTTTTTCGATCATGATTGTTGTTTATTTAAAATTTAAAGATTTAAGATTCAAAAATTCGTGCAAAGGTAAGGTTTTATTCTCAAGGTTTTACACTTTTGACCGTTTTTTACGAACAATTTTGTAGGCGATTAGCAGAGCCGTGACAAAAAGCACGATAGCCAATAGCCCGAAGAAAGCGAGGCGGTATTGGTCACGCTGGGATCGTAGGGATTCTGTTTGTTCCTTTTGGGATTCATATTGTTGAAGCAGACCTCGGGAATCTTCTTGAAGCGAACTGATTTGCTCGTACACGTCATTGTTCTCACGAAGAAGACCTTCGTATTCCTCCTTGAAATCTTTCAATTCAGACTCCATTGCATCATATTTACCAAGACGAGCATAATTCATAATTAGAGGCGCTTTAATGGTAGAATACGCAATAGAGATCCCTGATTTTGTTTCCAATTCATCTATCAAATTCAAATAATAAAGAGATCTTGACGGTTGTGATAGATAGGAATAAACCAGCCCTAGTCCGACAGAAGCCAGTATTCTACCAGAAGCGTATGATGACGATTCTGCTATTTCAAATGCATTAGTATAGTGGACTTCAGCTTCTTCATATTTACCATCATTGAATAATGCATTTCCTAATTCAACCAATAAATCAACTTTAATACTTGCAGGAACATCTATCCCGTTCACATTCAAGAAATCAACAATAGAGTATGCTTTCTCAAAATAAAAGCTAGCAGAATCAAAGTTGTAATAGTCTTTTACAAATAGTTGACCATAGTTCTTATATGCCGTAATTAATAGTCCATAATCACCAATGGCTTTTATCCTTGGTATGACATCCAAAAACAATTTTCTCGCTTTTGAGGTATTACCCCATTCCATATATAAACACGCTAAATTAGCATCAATCTTTGCAATCATGAATGAATCTTTCAAAGGAACATAAATATCCCTACTTTTCAGAAAACTAACTTCTGCTTGATCGAAATTCTGCAGCTGGTATTGTATAATGGCCATATTACTCAAAGCCTTTGCTGTCAATAAACTGTCCTTGTTTCTATCAGCGTTTTCCATGACTTCTTCATAGATAGCATATGCCGTGTCTATGTTTCCTATGACCTGTTCATAATATGCCTGCAACCACAAATCATTTATTGCTTCTTTTTCTTTGCCAACTGATAAATGTATTATGCGGGCTTTCCGCAAATATTTTTGGGCGAGATCATTATCGGCATGTTCACCATAATACTCACCTAAAAAAGAGGTCGCATCTCCCTCCAAATCAGTTAAGCCTAGCCGGCGCGCTTCTTCGATGGCCTTCTCGCCCCAATCGACACAGTCATCAAACGAGAAATCGAAAAAAGCCTTCGAGAGTTCCATCATCGTTTTCACCCTCTCACGTCCCTCTTGTTGGGCCATTGCGCTTTCCAGACTGTCGACGACACGCATCTCCTCTTGGCCATAAGTCGCCAAGGCAAGCAACAGGAACGACAATATGGAAAGGAATCGTTTCATCAGAGGAACATGTTGTATCTTCTTTCGTCAAAAATGGTGGTGCTTTCGCCGTGGCCGGAATATACCTCTGTGTCGTCGGGCAAGCGGAACAAACGCTCGATAATGTTGGTACGGAGCTGCTCGTAGTTGCCTCCGGGGAAGTCGGTTCGGCCAATGCTACGACAAAAGAGCGCATCGCCTGTGAAGACCCAACCCTCGATTTCGGCATAGAGGCTGATGCTGCCCATGGCATGACCTGGCGTGCTGATGACCTCAAGGGTGCTCTCCCCTATCTTGATGATTTCACCATCTTCAAGGTCGCGGTCCGGCAACTCACTCTCGCCATCAAAAGGCAACCCAAACATCTGTGCCTGCTGATGCGACCGCTGGAAATCGCTTTTCACGTTGGGATGCGCCGCCACCTCGATGCCGTAACGCTTTTTCACTGCTGCATTGCCTACAATATGGTCGATATGGCCATGTGTATTGATGGCCATTAGCGGCTTGAGGCGATGGCTGTCGATGAAGCCGAAGAGTTCGTTTTCCTCGCCCACATTGGAGCAACCTGGGTCAATGATAACACATTCTTTGGTGTTGTCATCGTAAACGACGTATGTGTTTTCCCCAAAGGGATTGAAGACAAAGGATTCGAATTTGAGCATGATTTCATTATTTCGGCGCAAAGGTAGGGTTTTTCCACCACATTCTAAAGAATTTGCCTATCTTTGTCCGCTAATTTTGGATTAATGTTGTCGACAAAAAGATACGCGATTCTATTATTACTGTTCCTGGCCATAACTCCATGGGGCCATGCCCAGTTCTACAATGGCATGAACATGCCCTTCGGCAAGAATCGCGTGCAATATGGCGACTTCCATTGGTCGTACTACACGAACGACAACTTCGACGTGTATTTCTATCAAGGTGGCAACGACCTCGCCAAATACGCCCAAGCCTACGCCAAAGACCAGATCCCACAGCTGGAGAGTCGCCTCAACAGCCGTTTCAGCAAGAAGATCCAGTTCATTGTATTCAACAGCAAAGGAGACTTCAAACAAAGCAACATCAACCTGGAGGACGAGGAGTATGGCAACACAGGCGGCATCACTAAAATCATTGGTTCGAAGGTCATCCTCTACTTTGACGGCGACTATACCCACTTCGAAGGACAAATCCGCGAAGGCATCGCTCGATTGCTGTTCAGCCAGGTGATGAACGGTACCTCGATAGGCTCGCAGCTGCGCAGTTCCTACCGCTACGACATCCCCCAATGGTTCCAAGATGGCTTGGTGGCCTTCATCGCTGGCAATTGGGACTGCCACAAGGAAGCCCAATTACAACGCGGTATCATGTCGGGCAACTACAAGAAGATCAACCATCTGCGTGATGACGACGCCTTGATTGCAGGCTACTCGTTTTGGAATTTCATTGACGAACAATATGGCAGCAAGTCGTTCAACGACATCCTAACCTTGGCCGAAAGCACGCAAAACGTGAAAAAGTCGCTGCTCTATGTTACCGGCAAGGAATACAAGGTTTTGGTTGAGGAATGGTTTGAGTTTTACAAGGCACGTTACGGAGCCTTGCTCTCCAACCAACCCACCGACCCAATGAAGCTGAAATACAAAAAATACCGCACCTTCACTCAGCCTAGCATCAGTCCTAACGGTAGATATATCGCATACGTCAGCAACGACGAGGGAAAGATCCGTCTTTGGCTCGAAGATATGCAAAGCGGCAAACGGCAGCAGCTTTTCAAGGCAGGTTACCGCTCCGACGAGAACATCGACACTTCGTTCCCGCTGTTGGCATGGCACCCTAACGGAGAGATTCTTTCGTTCATCCTTGAGGAAGAAGGCAAAATCCAACTTTACAACTTGGACATTAATACAGGCAAGAAAGCCAACCTCTACCTTTTCGATTTCCAAAAGGTCAGCTCGTTTTCCTACGCCCACAAAAGCCGCAAGATTGTGTTGGCAGCCACGCGCATGGGAAAGCCTGACATTTATGTCTACAACCTATTTTCCAATACTTTGGAACAAATCACCAATGACTACCACACCGACCTGAATCCCGTCTTCACCTTCGACGACCGACAGATTGTCTTCAGCTCGAACCGCGATAATGACACGTTGAAAGTCGACGACAAAATCGGATTCCAAAGCAAGCAATTCGATCTGTTCGCCTACAACTATATTAATAAAGGGGACGTGCTCCAAAACCTGACACAGCAACGCTACTCCAACAGCATCCTCCCCGAGCCCCTCAAAGATGGCAGCCTGCTCTACCTGAACGACACCAGCGGCTTCTACAACCTCTACCAAATCCGCTTCGACAGCGCCATCAGCCACATCGACACCATCGTACACTATCGTTATTTTGGCAAGAAAGAACAACTGACTGACTATTCGGCCAACATCATCGACTACGCCTATCAACCTCGCGACCACAAAGCCGCCCTACTGATGGCCGACCAAAATGGAGAGAAGTTTTTCATGTCGCCCATCCTTCGCGGCCACGAACAAAGCCTTAGCCAGATGAGCCCTTACGCACAAAAGAGGCTGCTGACGGAACTAATACAGAAAGAGAAAGACACCATCACCGAGCCCATCTCCAAACATCGCTTTTCGGCCAGTTATCGCTTTGCACGGCGCAAACGACCCATCAACGGACCAATTGGAGGCGACTCCATTCAACAGGTGGTGCAGGGCAAAGAGCCGACACCCAAGCCACGGCAAAAGGACACCATACAACGTCCGAACAACTACTATGTGGAGCTCTTCGCCGACGAGCTGATGAGCCAAATCGACTTCACCAGCATGAACTATAGCTACCAACCCTTCAGCGGCGGCGGCACGCCCATCTACCTCAATTCGGGCTTCAATATCTTCCTCGGCACCAAAATGAAAGACCTGATGGAAGACTATAAAATCGAACTCGGCGTGAAACTCAATACCAGCCTCACCAACAACGAATATTTGTTGCGTTTCAGCGACTACAGCAAACGTTTGGACAAGAGCATCACACTGCACCGCTACGTCACCGACGACTACTCCTACTTCTATTATCGCACCTTCACTAACGAGGCCTTCTACACGTTGAGTTATCCTTTCAGCGAAATCCTAAGCTTAAGGGGAACAGCCATTTACCGCCTCGACCATAGGGTCAACCTCGCCATCGACGACTTCAGTCTTGGCGACAAGGACGTCTACGAAAACTGGGGCGGCCTGCGTGCCGAACTTGTTTATGACAACTCTAAGAAATTGGGCACCAACCTGCTCGTCGGGGCACGAGGTAAGATCTTTGCCGAATACTACCAACGCATCGCGCGCAACACCAACAACATGGTCGTTGTCGGCTTCGACTATAGGCGTTACACCCGCATCAGTCGCAACTTCATTTGGGCCAACCGCATCGCAGGTAGCAGCTCGTTTGGACAGCAAAAGCTCATTTATTACATGGGCGGCGTCGACAACTGGATCTTCGCCTCCTTCGACCAAGGCGCACCTGTCGACTACACTCAAAACTACGCTTATCAAACCTTGGCAACCAACATGCGGGGCTTCAGCCAAAACATACGCAATGGCAACAACTTTGTAGTCTTGAACAGCGAGTTGCGCTTCCCCGTGTTCAGCTATTTCACCAACCGACCCATTAACATGAAGTTCATCAAAGACTTCCAAATTGTCGCTTTCGGCGACCTTGGCACCGCTTGGACGGGCTGGAATCCTTACGACCCAAGCAATTCGCTCTACAACACCCACATCAGCGACGGCAATTTGGACATCACCGTCACCGAGATGAAAGAACCTCTGGTGGGCGGCATCGGCTTGGGCCTGCGCACCACCATCTTGGGCTACTTCATCAGAGGTGACGTGGCATGGGGAATACAAGACGGACAAATCTCTAAGAAACCGCGCTATTACCTGTCGTTCAATCTGGATTTCTGATTGTCAGCTTTACGCATGGCATGACGGACGGTGAGCAAAGCGGAGGTACAACCCACCACCAGAATCGTGGCGAAAATCAGCAACACATCCTTGATTTTCAAAAGCACCGGATAGGCATCCACGACATAGTTGCCTCCACCCGTGCCGAACTTGATAAATCCGAATTGCTGCTGCAAAAGCACCAAAACAATACCGAGCAAAAGACCAATGATACCGCCTGCCACGGAAATGAGCAAGCCCTCGTTCAAGAAAATCCTTTGAATCAGGCTATTGTCGGCACCCATGGCTTTCAGGATTTCAGTGTCTTTGCGCTTGTCGATCATCAGCATGGAGAGTGAGCCGACCACATTGAAGGTGGCCAAAATCAGGATGAAAGTGAGGATGACGTAGACCGCCCACTTCTCGGAACGCATGATTTTATAAAGTGTTTCCTGCTGCTCTTGCTGGTTCTTCACGGAATAGTTTGCACCGATGATGGCCGACACAGATTTCTTCACCTTATTAATATCGGCATTTTGTGTGGCAAAAACCTCCACATTGGTCGCTTTATCCTCATATTCAAGCAATTCCGAGAGCATATCGAACGGCACAAGCACCAACTTTTCGTCCAGTTCCTGCTCAGTGGAAAACACACTACGTACAGTGACAACGTCAGAATTGAAGCTGTTTTCGAGGCTCATCTGCGAAGCGTTGCCACGCTTGGGCACATAAATGCGCACCATGGCGTAAGGGTTGTATGCATTAATACCAAGATACCATGCCACACCTGCGCCAGGAATAGCGAAATAATGCTCATCCTCATCTGAAAGTACCAAATCACCACCACCGAAAACGACTTCGTTCAAGCGATCAATTTTCTGGTATTCCAATCCGACTCCTTTCACTTGACCGATATGCTGCTTGTCGTTAGCTCGAAACAAAGCGTCTTCGGTAATTGTAGGGATCACATAATCAACACCTTGAATGTCTTTGAGTTGGCCTAAAGGAAAAACCGTCAAGTCGATGGTCTTGCCTTTCACCGGTGAGATTTGCAGGTCGGGAGTAAGGCGGTTGTTCATCGACGAAATCACCTTCTCCAGTCCATTGAAGGCAGACAATACCACGATAAGGGCAAACGAGCCCACGCTAATACCCAAAATGGAAATCCACGTAATGATATTAATGAGATTGTGGCTCTTTTTGGCCAGCAGGTAACGGTTTGCTATGAACAGCGGCAGTCTCACTTTTCGGGATGCAGCAGGTTGTCGATGTTTTCGATATAATCCAGTGAGTCGTCCTCGATGAAACGTAACTCAGGTACCACGCGCATCTGGTGACGGATGCGGTTGCCAAGCAAGCCACGGATGGCCTTGGCGTTTTGGCCCACTTCCTCCACGACCTTCTTCTTCTCGTCCACACCGAAAACGCTCAGATACACACGCGCATACGAAAGGTCAGACGTGACATTGACACGCGTCACGGTAATCATCAGCGAAGGGACTTTCGGTTTCAGTTCCTTCTGGAAAATATCGCCTAATTCTTTCAGTAGCAACTTGTTTACTTTTTCTAATCGCTTTCCTTCCATTGTCTCAGTTGTCTGTTGTTTGAGGTGCAAAAATAGACAATTCTTTTGAAATCTTGCGTATTTCAATTCTATTGAATACTTTTGCTGCCGAATCATTATTACAATAATCCATTTTATCAAACATGAAACGCATTATCATTTTAGCCTTGATGCTTTTGCCTGTGTTTTCCTATTCGCAAGAGCCATTGCCACAAAAACCAACCACCTATGTGGAAAACGAATTCATCATTTGGTTGGAACAAGATGTAGACGCCACAACTTTTGCGGCCAATTCCAATGTCGGTATTGTGCCCAAAAGACTGTTATCCAAACGACTGAATATCTGGCTTTTTGAAATCTCTGACAACAAAGGGTCAAGAGAGGACAAGATGCGCCGCCTAACCACAAACAACGATGTCCGAGTCGTTCAAAACAACCATACCAACATCGTGATGCGCGAGGTAATCCCAGATGATCCATACTACTCATCACAATGGGCACCCAACATCATGAGCCTGCCGCAAGCCTGGGAGGAATTCACCACGGGTGGCGTCACGTCAACGGGCGACACCATCGTGGTTGCAGTCATTGACGGAGGCACCGATTGGACCCACGAAGACCTGAATTGCTGGGTGAACACCCATGAGATTCCCAACAATTACATCGATGACGATGGCAACGGTTATATCGACGACTATCACGGTTGGAACGCATACAACCATAACGGATACGTCGGCAGCAACAACCATGGCACCCACGTCTCGGGCATCATCGGTGCTGTCGGTAACAATGGTAAAGGCGTTTGTGGCGTGAACTGGAATGTGAAAGTCTTGCCAATCGGCGGTAGTTCAGGTGAAGAGTCTATTGTCGTGGAAGCCTATGCTTACGCTTTGGATATGCGGGCAAGATACAATGAGACCGATGGTGAGGAAGGCGCCTTCATCGTGGCCACCAATTCCTCCTTCGGCGTCGATTACGGCAATCCCGACGATTATCCCATCTGGTGCTCGATGTATGACGAGATGGGAGCTGTCGGCATTTTGAGTTGCGGTGCCGGCCCAAATTTGAACGTGAATGTCGATTTGGTAGGCGACGTTCCGTCCACCTGTCCTGGTGACTACCTCATCGGCATCACCAACACCACCTCGGACGACGTGAAGTACACCGGCGCGGGTTACGGAATCAACAATATTGACATTGGAGCACCCGGCACATCTATCTATTCTACACTTCCTAACAACAATTACGGCAATATGACTGGAACCTCAATGGCCACCCCACAAGTCACAGGAACCATCGCTCTAATGTATGCAGCCTTGCCCGAGGAGATGATGCAGCTTTGCAAAAGCGATCCCGCCTATTTCAGCCTAATCATGAGATACCACCTCTTTAACGGTGCCGACCACCTGCCTTCACTCGATGGTTTGGTCAACTCGGGAAGAAGACTGAATGCCTACGGTGCCATTGAAAGCGCCTTATATGATAGCATTACGCCCACCTTACTTGGCGAAGTCAACATAACGGGCGAGGCGTTCTTTGGAGAGACCCTTACCGCACAAACGGAATTGAGTTGCACACCTCCCATCCCTGAGTTGGGCGAATTAAGTTACCAATGGAAGAGAGACACAACCACCATCGAAGGTGCTGTTTATTCCACCTACACCTTAACCGACGATGATGTTTTCGAGTACATCTGCGTGCAAGTCGCTGCCGAAAACTGCGTTGGGACAATTTCCTCACCCCTCTTCGGACCCATCAAGAAAGCGGGACAACCCGCACCCGATGCCCCGCAAATGGAGAGCTGCACGGAGTCGAGTATCACATTGGTCACCCTGGAAGACGGCGAATACAATATAAATGGTGGCGAGTGGCAGCTCTCTCCTGTTTTTGAAGGTTTGGATCCAGAAACTTCATATACCTTCACGCAACGCAAGAGGGAAACACGGTCGCATTATGCTTCCCCAGCCAGCCCCGCAGCCGTATTTGACACAAGGCCCGACCAACTTGAAGAAATCCAAAGGAATGCCTTCAAGGTTTACCCCAACCCTGCCAATGGCTATATCATTGTTGAAGGCACTGGCGTTGTGACCCTCACGAATACCCTTGGCCATACCATTATAACCAAGGAAATCAATGGCAAAGCAAAAATAGAATTGCCACAGGGATTATATTTCGTGAAAATGGGGAACGCCACGCAGAAAATCGTGGTGGAATAAGTGCGCTATTCGCGGTTTTTCGAATCCATAATGATCGTCACCGGCCCGTCATTAAGCAACTCCACGGCCATCATGGCGCCAAACTCGCCACTTTGTATTTCGCGACCAGAGATTTCAGCCAAGCGCTTCAAAAACAGTTCATAAAGCGGGATGGCCTGCTCTGGTCGCGCGGCACGAATGAAACTCGGACGATTGCCTTTCTTGGTCAGGGCGTGGAGCGTGAACTGGCTCACCACAAGGAACGAACCTTCCACTTGGTTGACATCCAAGTTCATCGAATCGTTCTCATCGCTGAAAATGCGTAGTTTCGTAAGTTTTTGGCAAAGCCACTCAATGTCCTCCTCATTGTCAGCCTCTTCGATGCCGAGTAAAATCAACATTCCCAAGCCGATTTCCGATTTCACCTTTCCGTCGATGGTGACGGAAGCGTGCGTAACCCGTTGTGCTACTATTCTCATAAGTTAAGGTCCATTAGCCCTTCGAAGGGCCGATTCAACAATGCATTAATTTGAAAATCATCTCCCTATACAAATCCTTCTCGCTCACATCACCGCTCTCATAACCCTTCGACTTCAAGTCAAACTCACGAAGGATGGAGATGCAACGGACGCATGACGCGGGAGGATAATTGCGAGCGGCCAACTGGTAGTCTTTGACAAAAAACGGATTCACGCCCAACACACTGGCTAATGCACCCTGCGATTTGTCAGTGGCATAGTGCAACTTGAGGATCTTTGTGAAATAGCCATACAACGTTATTGCTGTGACCAGCAGCGGATTGTCTTTTCCATTGTCGCCAAAATAATTCACGATGCGACTGGCTTTCAGCACATCGCGACTGCCGATGGCGTTTTGTAGCTCGAAGACATTGTAATCCTTCGAGATGCCGATGTTGCGCTCCACATCCGCATCATCGATGCTTTTGTTTTTGGGCAGCGCAATGGTGAGTTTTTTCAGTTCGTTGGCGATTTTGTGAAGATCGGTGCCAAGAAAATCGGCCAACATCTGCGTGGCCTTGGGCGTGATGGAGTAACCATCAGCTTTCAGGTAGTTCTGAATCCAACCAGGTATGTTGCTGTCGTACAGTTTCTTCGACTCAAACCAAACGCCTTTCTTGTCAATCTTCTTGGCAAAAGTCTTGCGCTTGTCGAACTTCTTGTATTTATAAGCGAAGACGAGAATAGTGGTTTCCGGGATAGTGTCAAGATATTTCTCAAACTCTTCCAAGTTTTTCACATCTTGAGCCTCTTTGACGATGACCACCATGCGCTCACCCATCATCGGGAAACTACGGGCATGGTTGGCAATAGTCTCCACATCGACATCGCGTCCATAGAGCACGATTTGGTTGAAGGCGCGGTCAGCCTCATCCAAAGCTTCGTTCTCAATGGTGTCCGAGATCATGTCGATGAAATACGGCTCCTCACCCGTCAGAAAATAGATGGGCGCGAAGTTTTTCTTGTGGATGTCGGAAAGGATCTGGTCGTAGGTCATCAGAACTTCAAGTGCTTGACGGTGATACCGTTATTAATCAGTTGTCGTAATGAGTCGATGCCTATACGAAGGTGCTCGCCCACAAAGTTCTTACTGACCACTTTGTCGCTCTCCTCGGTCTTAACACCTTCGGGCACCATGGGATTGTCAGACACCAATAGTAATGCGCCCGTCGGGATTTCGTTGTGGAAACCGACCGAGAAAATAGTCGCCGTTTCCATATCCACGGCCATGCAACGGATTTTGCGCAGGTAATCCTTGAAATCCTCGTCGTGTTCCCACACACGGCGATTGGTGGTGTAGACCGTGCCTGTCCAGTAGTCGCGGCCATAGTCGCGAATGGTGGTAGAGATGGCTTTCTCAAGGCTAAATGCCGGCAACGCAGGCACTTCGGGCGGGAAATAGTCGTTTGAGGTACCTTCGCCTCTGATGGCCGCAATAGGCAGAATGAGATCGCCTACCTTGTTGATTTTCTTCACACCACCACATTTTCCCAAAAACAACACCGCTTTCGGCTGAATGGCAGTCAGCAGGTCCATGATGGTGGCTGCGTTGGCACTGCCCATACTGAAATTGATGATGGTGATTTCGCCATCAGTGGCACACGGCATGGAGCGGTCGCGCCCTACGACTTCCACGCCTTGCCATTCGGCAAAACGATCTACATAATTCTGGAAATTGGTCAGTAAAATATATTTTCCAAACTGATCCAACGGCAAGCCTGTATAGCGAGGCAGCCAGTTTTCAACTATTTCTTGCTTGGTTTTCATTTGATTTCGATTATTTGTGCAAAAATAGAAAAACTATTTGAATTGTGTGTATCTTTGCCGCGAAATCGAAAGATTGGCAATTGCATTTCAACAACGTCAAATGACCCACTACCCCGTAAAAATACTAATGGCTTTCGGTTGCACTTTTGAACCTGAGGGTGACGAGTTCTTCGAATGGCTGATGCGCAATGGCTATCCCGAACTCGGTGCACTAAGCCGCACCATACAAGGCGACCATGACGCCAAGGACTGGCTTATGGAGCATGGCTTCCCCCACTTGGCAGCCATTGACAGCGTCATCGACAAGGAAGCGAAAGCCGAAGAATGGCTCGCCAAAAACCATTTTACGGTCAACCTCGCCTTCGCAAAAGCCATTAATCGAGACGATGAAGCCAGAGAATGGCTCGAAAAAAACGAGCTACAGGTTTTCATCATCCTCGCCGATAAGATTCGCAAATATTTGGATGACAAATATTTAGATTATCATAAAATCCATTTTTAATTTCAAACGAAATTTTTTGAGCTACATAAGAGAAAAAATCCTAACTTTGCCGCCAATCAGAGAAAGAAATAATTAGAAAATCATACTACAATGAAAAAAGGATTATCCATCGTCATCAACATCATTCTGTTTGCCATCATTGTGCTGTTAGCATGGCAAGTCGTCAAGAGCATCCAAGCTCCCATCAAGTTCAACACTGAGCAAAAAGCTCGTGAAGCCAAGGTGATTGAGCGCCTTATCGACATCCGTAATGCCGAGGTGCTTTACAAAAATGCCACCAGCAAGTACACCGACAATTTCGACACCTTGATCAATTTCTGCAAGAATGCCGAGATTCCCGTGGTGCAGATGATTTCAAAGCAAAACCCAGAGGACTCCACCTACTATACCGTTTACGACACCATCGGATTCGTGAAAGTGATGGACTCCCTCAAGAGTGGTCGTGAAGGCTTCAACATCACCGACCTTAAGGTTGTGCCTTTCAGCGAACCTCAAAAGAATTTCGAACTTGAGGCCGGCGTAAAGGAAAGCAGTGGCGTCAAAGTTCCGATCTTCGAAGCCCGCACACCTTACGAAATCTATTTGGGTACTCCTGGTGCCGCTTTCAGCGACAAGGAATGGAAACAGCGCGTCGACAACCTCAAGGCCGAAAAGGAAAGCATCCACCGTTATGCTGGCCTGAAAGTCGGTTCGATGGAAGAGGCTTCCACCGAGGGTAACTGGGAGAAACTCTAAACGTTTAGGATGAATGACGGCATCGTTGAATCCTTATATCTGCCAATACGGCGAGGAGTTTGATGCCGAGAAGTCATCGCATTACAGAATGACCATCCAATGCTCGTTGGGTGGTCTTTCTTTTGCCCTTCTCGATGCCAAAACACAAACTCTCGTTGCCTTGGAATGCTACCAGTCGGACCTGTTGGCCGACAGCAACGACCTCTTTCGCACCTTGGAACGCGCTTTGGAAGACAAGAACTTGAACAACAAGGATTTCCAATCGGTGACTTTCATTGTCGATAACCGCTATTGCTCACTCGTTCCCCAACCTCTATTCAACGAAGCTAACCAAGTCAAATACCTTGACTTTGCCTTCCAAATCCCAGAGGGTTATACCATCGCTTCTGAGCCTATAGCATCGGCGCAATGCCACATAGTCCATGCGTTCCTAAAAACCATGCAAGACAAGGTTTTAAACAAATGGACAGACGCCCGCATCACGCATTCCAGCAGGGTTTTCACCAACGACGTCATGAAAGCCGATGACAACAACGGTGTTTTCGTCAATGTGCGCAACCGCGACTTCGACATGCTCGTCAAAAAGGAAGGCAAGTTGCATTTCTTCAACAATTTCAAGTTCAACACGAAGGAAGACTTTGCCTATTTCCTTTTGTTCGCCATGGAGCAAAACGGCGTATCGGGCCAAGACACGCCCGTCGTCTTCTCAGGTCTCATCCGTCCCGCCTCCGATATCATCGACCTTTGCGGACGCTATGTGAGAGACATCCGTTTCGTTGAAGACCCGCACACGCTCCACGTCAGCAAAGCCCTTGACGAAGTACCGTTCCAATACTACTACATCCATTATCAAGCACTAAGATGAGAATCATTAGAGGAAGATACCAACGCCGACAGATTACCGCCCCAAACAATCTGCCTGTGCGCCCCACCACCGACATGGCCAAGGAAAGCCTGTTCAATATCATTGAGAACCATTTCGACTTTGAGGAAACCGAGGCCTTAGACCTCTTTGCCGGTACAGGCAACATTTCATACGAACTGGTCTCAAGAGGCTGCCCGAAAGTGGTGGCGGTCGACCAAGACTTCGGCTGCGTAAGGTTCATCCGAGAGACGGCCAACAAACTCAATATGAATGAGTTGCTTGTTGTCCGTTCCGACGTATTCCGTTTCTTGGACAAACATCAGATGCAATACGACCTCATCTTCGCCGACCCGCCCTACGACTGCGAGCACTACAACGAGCTAGTCAACCTCATCTTTGAACGCAACCTGCTGCGCGAAGGCGGAATGTTTGTCTTGGAACACGACAAATACCAAAGCTTTGAAGAGCATCCCCATTTCATGGAACAGCGTCATTATGGCAAAGTGAACTTCACTTTCTTTGCGCAGACCATCGAAGAAGAATCAGAGGAAGAGGAAGAATAACACCTTATTAATTAAATATACCCGAAGCGTTTCCTGACGATTTCCTTCTCTTCGTCGCTGCTGTCGCGGAAGAGCGGCATCACCTCGTCCTCGGGGAAGTCGGTGAAGGTGAGGAAAAGCAACGAATCCAAGGTGTCGTTGAAGTCGGGGTCGACATTGAAGCACAAGAACTTGGCATTCAGTTTCAGATATTTCTTGAACAAGGTGGGCAGGCGGTACTGGCCGTTGCTCAGGCGGAACATGAACTTGTCGAACTTGTCGATACTATCCATATTTCCTTTCATCAGCACATCTGCATCCACCTTAATGAAATCCTCATGGAAAGGCGTCATCGGCATAGCCATGTGGGCGAGTTCCTCACTCACGGGGTGCTTCTCGGTGACATACTTCACAATCATGCTCATATAGAACTTGGGATACCATGAGCTGATGCTCACCGGGCCAATGAAATGGTTGATGTTGGGATAGCGCACCACCACATCCGACAAGCCACGCAACAAGAGCACCAGGGGCAAAACCTCTTTCTGATAGTCGAGCGTGACAAAGGAGCGTCCCAACTCTATGGTATGCTCCAAGTAGGGAACAAAAGCCTCTTTGAAATTGACCAATGTGCTGACATAAAAGCCTTTTATGCCATACTTTGGAACGATGTCGCTGCCAATACCCAAACGATAGCAACCAGCAATCTTCTGCTTCACCTTATCCCAAAGGATAAGATGCTTGAAATGGTTGTCGAATTCATCCTGGTCGAGACTCTTACCGGTACCTTCGCCGATGGCGCGGAACGTTTCCTCGCGCAAGCGTGCGATTTCGTGCATCAGGTTCGGTATATCCTCATAATCGGCCAGATAACAGTCATAGTCAGAGGCGGAATAGAGGAACGACTTCTCGCGGATGGCATCCAATTCGGCCAACATAAGCGACAAATCCGTAGGAGCGTCTATTTCGCTTTGATTGGCCTCTTTCTTTTCTGCTATCTTTGCCGGAATGTTGGCTTCCAGTGCGTATGAACGGCTGCGCAGATAAGCGGCCAAATCGGCAGGCTTCTCGTAAGTGGCAATCTCCGCAGGAAGGATGGGTCTGCCAATCTGCAAGTTAAAACACTGATCGTGCTTGTTGGCCAACTCACGCGTCAAGCGTGCCGTGCCCAACATGGGGTGAATCTTATCGACCGCATAAAACAGCTTCGAGTTGCGTCCATCCCAAAAAACGGGGATGACGGGTACACCAGCATTCTTGATGATACGGGCAATGGACGTGCTCCAAGCTAAATCCTCAGGGTAATCATGACCATGGTAGCGCGACACTTCGCCTGCGGGAAATACGCCCAAACCATAACCCGATGCGATATGTTGTATGGCACCCTTGATGCCGCCCACGCTGCTCTTCCATTCCGGATTATCGGTAAATGGGTTCACCGCAAAGAAGCATTCCTTAAGATTCGGAATGTGCGCCAAGATGAAGTTGGCCATCAGCTTGAAATCGGGACGCACTTTGGCGATAGCGCTCAAAAGCATCACGCCCTCGATGCCACCGAAGGGATGGTTGCTCACCATGACAAAACCGCCCTCCTTAGGGATGCTCTCCAACTGTTCTGGATTAATATCAATTGTGATGCCCATGTTTTCGAGGAGATGGTCGGCAAACTCAGCACCTTGAAAATCGGCTGCACCGTCAAAGAGGCGGTTGATTTTGCCCAGGCCCATTACACCATAGGCCAACCCTGCCACACAAGTGCCGAAGAAGCCTTTCATTCCAAAGGCCTTTTTCAAATCCGCATTGGTTACAACTTTTCGCATGGTCGATGAGCTAAATCACACAATATTTCAAACTGCAAAGATAAGGATTTTTCAATCGCAGTATCTTTTTTTCCTATAAAAACAGCTATTCCTCCGCCTATCCACACAAGAAAAGCGTATTTTTGCCTTTGATTTAATCCGAAATACAGCATTATGGTGATATTGTTCAACAAGCCCTTTGGCGTCCTTAGCCAGTTCACTCCCGAAGCCGGGCACCGGGCGCTCGACGAATTCGGTTTCCCCGCTGGAGTGTATGCAGCAGGTCGCCTCGACCACGATAGTGAGGGTGCCTTGCTCCTCACCGACGAGGGAAGGCTCATCAAAAAGCTGTTGGATCCAAAATTCGAGCATCCGCGCACCTATCTGGCCCAGGTGGACGGACAAATCACCCAAGAGGCCGTCGATCAATTGAAAAAAGGCGTCACCATCAAAGGTTACCACACCAAACCTTGCCAGGCTGAGATTGTCGATGCCCCAGAGAACCTTTGGGAACGGGTGCCGCCCATCCGCTACCGTGCCAACATCCCGACCAGCTGGGTTCGGCTCACCCTCATCGAAGGCAAGAACCGCCAGGTGCGCCATATGACCGCCGCGGTAGGGTTTCCCACATTGCGATTAATCCGAATAAAGATAGGAAACATTTCGCTTGACGAACTGCAACCTGGCCAATGGAGAATTGTTAACGAGCGGGTGATTTAACAGCACTATGGCTTAGGCATAGTTTTCTGTCGGATAGCCCTTCTCGTTCCAAGCCATGCTATAATGCTTGGCAAAATACCGTTTTGCATGTCGGTTGGCACGGGTTTCGGTCCAAAAAACATCATGGTCGCCCTTGCCGAGCGTGTTCATCAGGCTGGGTAGCCCGATGAACAAGAGGTAGGCCCAGCCGAAACGCTGGCTGTCGACGGTATGTCCAAATTCATGCATACAAATCTGGTTTCCCAGGATATACTGTTCGCCTTCGCCACGCATCCAACTACCGGCCCACAGGCCGACAAAGGTGCCCAGCGAAACACCCACACTATATTTATAGTCTTTTTTCGTCACAAAGGTGATACCGCCCAACACATCCACACGGTCGGCCTTGCCTACCAGTGCACGCATAAGCGAATAAAGCCATCCAACCAACGTTTGCGGCAGCTCCCAAGTAAACCGCGAAAGCAGTTGGAAGACGCGTCCCATGGCCGAACGTTTACTGTCGGTCAAGAAGAGCCCTCGCGTGATTTGGGCAACAAGGCGAAGCCTATGCGACATAGATGGGGTCATCGGCAACTATAGTTTTAACTGTTACGCAAAATCATCCATAAAAAAAGAGAAAGAGGACAAAGGAAACACTCCCCTGTCCTCAATCTAATTCAATGATCGGTTCTTAGCCTTTTCTCTTCAGAGCGTTGGCGAGCTTATCCTTAAGCTTCAAGAACTTTTCCATCTGAGCTTTGGTCAAACTCTCCTTGGCTTTTTCAAGCTTGGCTTGGAGTTCTTGAGCCTTCTTCAGAGGAGTAGCCCAATCGGGAGCCTTGGCGTTGGTTTCGCTAGCTTTCAGAGCCTTTTCGTAGTTCTCAATGTACTTGTTGATGTAGGACTCGTAATCCTTAATCATCTGATCGTAGTTTTCAGCCGGCTTAACTGCCTTTTGGGTTGAAGCAGTGGGCTTGGTGGCTTTTGAAGCACTTTGTGCATTGGCATTGAAGGCGAAACCTCCGACTAAGAGAGCCATGACAGCAAAAGCGATAATCTTCTTCATCTTGTAATCCCTATATGTGTGTCGGGCGCAACTTTTAATTGAGTGCCTACTCGTGAGCTTTTCGGCTTCCGCTATACTATTATTCAGCTGCAAATATACACTTTATTTTGAAATCTCATCTAAAAGTGATTTTTTTAGCTCTGCCGTAAAACTTTCCAAAAAGCATGCCAAAAAAACAAGTACAAATAAAAAAATTGAAAAGGAAAGGCGTTTTTGCGTAATTTTACTTACGCCGAACAAGGGGTTTGTCGTGCCAACCCTCATTTCAGTGCTGACAAACACATTGTTTTTGGCATAATAATGTGCAACTAGAGACAAAAAAATGTTTCCTGGTAGGGTAACATTTTTCGTAAAAAACCATTAAAGGCTCCGCCAACAGCGATATCCTTGAATATGGCTACAGCCATCAAGGCTCCAGTTTTTATTAATTTAAGGTGAAGATAACAAAAGGGGTTGAAACCAAGAGAATGGTGGTTAGGCAATCGCTTTCAGACTAGCTTGAACACAAAAGAGGCTGTTAGGTTAACTAACAGCCTCTTTGATTTATTGATAATCGATTGATTATCAGATCAATACTCATCCTCATTAAAAAAGAAATCGTCCTTCGAAGGATAATCGGGCCAGAGGTCTTCGATGCGTTCGTAGATCTCACCCTCGTCTTCGATTTCCTGAAGGTTCTCGATGATCTCTTCCTGAGCACCCGTACGCAAAGCCCAATCCAACAGCTCGTCACGGGTTGCCGGCCACGGGGCGTCTTCCAATTTTGAGGCTAATTCTAGTGTCCAATACATTGTATTTCCTGTTTTTGTGTTACTCTATTTTGAGGGCGCAAAAGTACAAGTATTTTCTCAACTGGCAAGGGGTTTTGATTCTAAAATATAGTTGAATTATTTATTTGATTCCCAATTATTTTCATCAATTTTGTCTAAAAAGCCAAAAAATCTTGCCAAAACAAAGAAGTAATCCGACAACCGATTCAGGTACTTCAAATCGAGCGCATCGATGGGATGCTGCGACGCCAAACGCCAACCCTGACGCTCGGCACGACGGCACACCGTACGACACACATGGGCATGGCTCGCTTTGAGATTGCCACCCGGGATGACGAAACTCCTCAACTCGGGTAACTGTTCGTTCATCACGTCGATTTCATGCTCCAAATAGGCCACATCATCAGGACTCAACACAGGAATCATCTTTTTGACCTCGGAGTTTTCGTCCAAGGCGAAATGCGACTCAATGGTGAACAACTTGTTTTGTACAGTGTCCAAGACGGTCTTCATCTCAGCTGTAACGCCTTCCTGGTCGTAAAGCACCCCGATGAAAGCACTCAACTCATCGACAGTGCCGTATACCTCCACCCTGTCGTCATATTTCGCGACGCGCAAGCCTCCTATCAACGAGGTCTTGCCTTCGTCACCCGTTTTGGTATAAGTGATATTCTTCATTTCAAAATTCAAAATTCAAAGATTCAACATTCAACATTCCGCATTCAGCATTCCGCATTCCTAATTCAGCATTAATATTTAAGTACAAAATCCTGTTTCTCAATGCCTTCACGGAAGAAAACAATGCCAACTGAATACAAGTCCATGCTCAAGGTGACGTCTTCGTCGGCGATAATGGCTTCCCAAGCTTCCTCAGTGCGACCCGAATGATGGATTCCCTCAAAAATGAGCACCGTCTCCTCGTTGGCTTGAGCGTATGCTTCCTCAAGTTTGTTCCATGTGTCCTCGCCAAAGTCATTTAACCCAAAAAACACATAATCGAGACTCAGCCGCTCCAATTGTTCCTGCTCAGGTTTGTCACGACGCAACAGGTTGACGTTGACCACACCCATTGAGTACATGGTTTCAAGGAAGTCAGCCGAGTGGTCGAGATAGACCTTGGTTTGCAAGTTACCCAAAGCCAGTGCCGTAGTATTGAGTGCCGAGAGTGTGCCAAACGACACCACAGCCTCGGGCTCAAGATAGTTAACCAAACGATAGAGCAACCGCGCTTCTTTCCGTCGCGAACGAGTGGCATATCTCTTTCCGTCCAACAAGCGACTGATTCTCAGCATGGTGTCATAATCAATATTGGGTCCTTTGTCGTACAAGACTTTGGTCATAAAGTCGTACACAAAGGGCGAATGCACCTTATATTTGCTCTTGCGTCGGAACAAGTATTTAAGATAACTCGTCAACATAACTCAATCGTATTGGACTTTTTGTAGATAAAACACCGAACGCTTGGCTTGGGGCTGGGTGCTGTTCTGGATAATCTGCGAACCATAGATGAGAAAACGATTACCGTACCATTGGGTCATTTGCGCGAAATACTCATCCTCCACATAGTCGCCGCCATGGGTTGGAGCCAACTTTTCGCTCTGTTGGTTCATCAAGACTTGGGCGTCTTTGTCAAAAGCGGTGTATCTCAAGTTGTTATGGTATGGCGAGGCCACCACCAACTCGTCGTAGCAAACACCCTCAGAGGCATGGGGGAAGAGCTCGTAGGTAAGCTCGTTGTCAAACTTCACTGACTGCTGCCACTTCAGGTGTCCCTCATGGTCGAAGGCTAACAGGACCTCGCTGAAGAAGTCGTAACCATCGAAAATGGTATAGGTGTATGGATAGCCGCCATAATAGCCGTAATAGCCATAGCTCATACGGGTCTCAGTGTGGTAATAAGGCATGAAGGCCTCAACTGCAAACACGGTCAGATCACCGAAATCGGTCAGTCGTGGAGTCAGGAACTGGAAGGCTATCTCGGCCTTTGTGGCTTTTTGGTTTTTGCTGAGTTTCAGCTTCTCTTCACGCAAGCGCACTCGGTCGGAGGAGGTCAAGGCGTGTTCGATCTCGGGCATGTCCTTGAAGAGGTACACATGGCTATCGGGCGTTCCCCCTACAAAACGCATCCACACCACGCCAACGCTCTCCTTGTCGAAGTTCTCGGTCACACCCTCAAGGTTAACCTTACGACCCGTCTCACGCTCCAAAGTGCCTATGACCACAAGGTTTCGGCTCTCGTCAAAACGAAAGACCATACGACCCAAGGCCGCATTGGTGATATTGTCGTAGCGATAGCTCCCTTGAAGATTTCCCGTGGGCGAATACACCTTAAACGAAGTGCTGACGTAGTGCTTGTTTTCAAACTCCTTGGCCGCCACCACAAAACAATGTTCCTTGGGAAAGGCCTCGGTCTGGAACAAAACGAAGCTGCCTGAGGAAGGCGTCACGGTGCGAAATGAGTTATTGCCCAAGTCATAAAAATACAAGACGCCATTGCCGCTTTTGTTGTTGAGTGTCATCATCATCGTGCCGTCAACCACATCCACCGACAATGGCACCGACTTCTCAGGCCACTTATTCCAAAAGGTCTGGTAACTCTTTTCGTCCCGATTGAAGCTCACAACAAGGAAATCAAGGGTGTCAGCTGCCTTTTTGTTGCCATCGTTGGCAAAGAGAAAGGCGGCATGATGGCCGTCGCTGTCAGCATCGATGAACTTGAGCTTATCAGGCAAAGGAATCAAGTCGCTGCGGGTCTCGTAGAGGCTGCTGTCGAGGCAAGCGAAGTTCCATAGGCGGTGCTTCTGCTTGTCGGTCTTGTCGGTCTCATAGACCATGATACCCTCAGCGTCGCCAAGGGTTTGGAAATGGCAACCTTGCTCCTTGTTCCAACGGTTCACCTCATAGCGCACAGGTTCCACCTGCTGGGCTGAGGCCCAAGTGGTAAGAAACAGAAGTGCTATGAGGAGGAGTTTTTTCATTTTGTTGTCACTACACGCCATTGCGAGGAGGAACGACGAAGCAATCCAGGAGGTAAGCTTGTTGTCTGGATTGCTTCGTTCCTCGCAATGACGCTATCGCGTTTGTATTAGAACTTCACGAACTTCGAAACTGCCGTGCTGCCATTGGCATAGCGGAAGTTGACGAAATAGACACCGCTCTCAAGTTCGCTCACGTTGAGTTGGGCGTTGCCAGCTGCTACATTCACCATGCTCACCTTGCGGCCAGTCATGTCGAAGACACTGACTTGAGCATCGCTGTCAAGCACAAACGACACCTGTTCGTTGGCGGGATTGGGATAGAGGCTAACCATCGTTGCCTCGTTCT
>JAEEGJ010010120.1_pt1 | contig 24764 bp, 16 predicted proteins | sample 8958761 | NCBI WGS metagenome assembly JAEEGJ01 (sample SAMN16246546, study PRJNA631951) | gut metagenome | biome: gut microbiome; feature: rumen; material: RS-attached | host: Bos | place: Iran: Karaj | collected 2018-10 | reverse complement strand
AACATATCTCCTATATATTAAGGTAATACTACTCTATCCAGGATGCCTTGCAGTTTGGCCAGGGCGATGCCGTAGTTGGTGATGGGCACTCCAGCCAGCAGCGCCTTTCTTGTCCTTGACCTCACCAGGGCCGATGTGGCCACGCACGCTCCGCAGTGTACGATGAGAGAGTACGGCGAAAGATCCTCCGGGAAATCGTTCCCCGCGGCGATGTCTACGCCAACATCTGCGCGCCGACGGAGCAGGGCGGGGATTTTCACGCGGCCGATGTCTTCGGTGTCGGGGACGTGGGTGCAGGCTTCGGCGATGAGGACGCGGTTGCCGGGACGGAGGGTGTCGATGGCTTTGGCGCCTTCAATGAATGTGCTGATGTCGCCTTTAGCTGCGGCAAGGAGAATGGAGAACGAGGTGAGGGGAGTGCCGGAGGGGATGGTTTCGTTCACCAGTTTGAACACCTGCGAGTCTGTGATGACAAGGTTCGGAGTAATGTTTTGCAGGGCGCCGGGAAGGCTTGCGGGGGTGCAGCAGACGGGGACGCAGCCGCGGTCCAGCAGCTCGCGGATCACCTGCACCTGCGGCAGTATGATGCGGCCCTTGGGGGCCTCGCTGTCCTGCGGCATCACAAGGAGCACTGTGTCGCCCGGCTTCACGAGCGAACCGGTGAGGAAGCGCTCTTCCTCGCGGGGAAGGGCTTCCGCGATGCGGCGTATTGTCATTTCGACGGTTGAGGAGAAATCCGGTTGAGATCTCTCGACTTCGGCTTCGCCTTCGCTCGAGATGACGGGGTGGCCTTCCACCGCAACCACGGGGATGGCGGCTTTGTGGAGGAGGGATTCCCAGATGGGGTCGGAGGGGTGGCCGCTGCGAAGGAGAACCGCCACGTCCGTGCTGTCGATGACGGCGCGGGTGAGGCGTTCGCGCTCGGCGCCAAGGGCGCCTTCATCGCCATAACCTGCGGTGTCTACCAGAGTGCACGGGCCTATTCCCGGCAGTTCGATGCGCTTTCGCACCGGGTCCGTCGTGGTGCCAGGCAGTTCGCTCACCAGCGATACCTGCTGCCCGGCAATTGCATTAACCAGCGTGGACTTCCCGCTGTTGGTGGCTCCGAAGAAAGAAATCTGCATAACTTGACAAAGATAGAAAAAAAAGCTAAATTTGTAATCGTATGACAGAACTCGTCCAAATATTAAGGGATAAGCGGGATCTTCCGGATAAAGGTCTGGTGGAGTTGCTGGAGACTGATAATCAGTCACTTGTGGAGGAACTAAAGGAGTGCGCCCGCGAAACTGCCATTGAGTCATTCGGGAAGGAAGTGTTCCTTCGCGGGCTCATCGAGTGGAGTAATGTCTGCAGGAACGACTGCCTGTACTGCGGAATTCGTTGCAGCAACGCCAATATTCAGCGATATACCCTCACCCGGGAGCAAATTCTCTCATGCTGCGAACTTGCATATTCCAGCGGTATCCGCACCTTCGTGCTGCAGGGAGGGGAGAATCCGTCATCGGCCCAAAACCTTGTTCCTGTGGTGGCGGAAATCCACGCCTCGTGGCCGGACAGTGCCATAACCCTGTCGCTTGGGGAATTGCCATTCGACCTGTATGAAAAACTTCGCATTGCAGGGGCGGATAGGTATCTTCTCAGGCACGAAACCGCGAATCCCGTTCATTACGCCATGCTTCATCCCATTACCATGGGACAGGGAACCCGGCTGAAATGCCTTTATCAGCTGCGAGAACTGTGTTATCAGACGGGTATGGGCATGATGGTTGGCAGCCCTTTCCAGAAGACTGAGTATCTGGTGGAAGACATCAGGCTAATACAGATGTTCAGGCCGGAGATGATAGGAATCGGCCCGTTTATTCCGCATAAGGACACGAAGTTTGCGGATTTCCCTGCCGGGAGCGCGGAACTCACCATGAGGCTGTATTCAATACTCAGGCTTATGTTACCGAAGGCGAATATTCCTTCCACAACGGCCCTTTCCAGCATACTACCCGATGGACGCATCAAGGGAATCCTTGCCGGGGCGAATGTTATTATGCCCAATTTCACCCCGCCGCAGTACCGGGATGCATATTCCCTTTACGAAGGCAAGTCGGCGGATCCGCTGGAGGAAGTACAAAAAGAACTGAGCGCGGAGGGCTACTTTACAAGGCCCAACCGCGGAGACTATAACAATTAATCACACGATGTACAACCCTTTATCTCCTCACGCAGAGGAATTTATCAATCACGAAGAAATTCTCGAGAGCCTCGCTGAAGCGTCCCGTGAAAGTAAAAATCCTGCTAGGGTGCAGGAAATCCTTGAGAAAGCGGCGAAACTGAAAGGCCTCACCCACCGCGAAGCCGCAATCCTGATGGACTGTGAAGATCCGGCCCTTGAAGAAAAGATATACACCCTTGCAAGCGAAATCAAGCATAAGTTCTACGGAAACCGCATAGTGCTTTTCGCACCCCTGTACCTTTCCAATTACTGCATAAACGGCTGTGTGTACTGCCCGTATCATGCAATCAACCGTACAATTCCGCGAAAAAAGCTTTCGCAGGAGGAGATCGAGGCGGAGGTTCGCGCCCTCATCCGCACCGGCCACAAGAGGCTTGCCGTTGAGGCAGGGGAGCATCCGGTGCAGAACCCTTTGGAGTACATCCTGGAGTCTATCAAGACGATTTACTCCGTGCACGAGGGCGGCAATTCCATCCGGCGCGTGAATGTGAACATCGCAGCAACGGACGTGGACAGCTACCGGAAGCTGAAAGCTGCCGGAATCGGCACATATATCCTTTTCCAGGAGACCTACAACAAGGAAAACTACCAGAGGCTTCACCCCACCGGGCCCAAGAGCAATTATGCCTGGCACACGGAGGCGATGGACCGCGCCCAGGAAGGCGGATGCGACGATGTTGGCATCGGCGTTCTGTTCGGCCTCAGCGGCTATCGCTACGAACTGGTTGGCATGCTCATGCACGCGGAGCATCTGGAGGCCCGTTTCGGGGTTGGCCCGCACACCATTTCCATGCCCCGTATCTGCCCTGCCGATGATATCTCGACCGATAGTTTTCCGGATGCGCTTCCGGATGAGACTTTCCGTAAGCTCGTCGCAGTTCTCCGCGTTGCCGTGCCGTATACCGGCATGATTATCTCCACACGCGAGAGCCAGAGGATGAGGGAACAGCTGCTGCACTGCGGAATCTCGCAGATAAGCGGCGGCTCCCGCACCAGCGTGGGCGGGTATACCACGGAGGTGCGCCACGACGAAACCGCACAGTTCGACGTGTCGGATACCAGGCCTCTGGACGAGGTTGTGCGCTGGCTGCTGGAGAACGACCATATCCCGTCGTTCTGCACCGCCTGCTACCGCGAGGGCCGCACCGGCGACCGCTTCATGTCCCTTTGCAAAAGCGGCAAGATCAGCCTTTGCTGCACGCCGAATGCGCTTATGACACTTAAGGAGTATCTGGTGGACTATGCTTCTCCCGCAACCCGCGAGGCAGGGGAGAAGCTCATCGCGCGGAGCATCAATGATATCCCGGAAGGCAAGATCCGGGAGATTACCCTGCGTCACCTGGACGAAATCGGCCATGGCGCCCACGACTTCCGGTTTTAGAATATGAGGATCCGTCTTTTTCTGATATTGCCGATAATCATTCTCGCCCTTTCATGCCGGAGGGTGGACATGCCGCATACGGAAAGGACGGAAGGGCTCATCGACGAGTTGCTGACCAAACTGGACAGCACGGATGTGTATGCCGCAAGGAAGGAAGCCCAGATAGACCGGGTGAAAGCAATGCTTCCGGGTAAGGACGCCCTGGAGCGCTTTTCGCTTTACTACAGGATTGCCGATGAATACCACAATTACAATGTGGATTCCTCTCTGGTTTATATGGAAAATGCCGTCCGGCTTGCTGGCGAGATGGGAGTGGATTCGCTCCGCTTCATAGCCGCTTTAAGCATGGCAACAGTGCTGGCGGATACCGGTTTTTATACTGAATCGCAGCAGACGATCCAGGAGGTGCCAAGAGATGCGCTGGAAAAATGGAATCTGTATGATATATACTACAATGCGCTGGCCCTTCTGTATCACAACCTGTATTCGGATTTCAATGTGCCGGACTCCTTTGAGAAAGAGTATCGCGATTTGTATAATGTCTACAGGGATTCTCTTCTTGCAGTTTCCGACACGGCCAGCATAACCTACTTGCGCAATATTGAAAGGAAGGCGGCCAGGGCAGGGAATTTCGAGCTGGCCAGAGAATATAATGCCCGGCGTCGTCCCATTGTTGAAAACGATGGCTCTGCCGCATACGCCACCTGGCTGTACGACCGTTTCGCCATAGCCTACCTCTATGAGAATAAGCTGACCGGGGAGGCAGTGGACGACCTTCTTGAATGTGCAATCATCGAGGTGGAAGACAGCAACCAGGACATTGCATCGCTGCTGCGGGTGGAGTCGTTTCTTATCAATATCAATATGTCCCGGGCGGCAAAAAAGGTCTCGGACTACTATTTTTCCTCACTGCGCCGTTTCGGTTCCCGCAAGCGCCTCCTCGACGGCATGGGAAAAACACTGGAAATCAACGACCGGGACTACCAGGTTATACAGAACCGAAACAAGGAACTTCAAAGTGCGATAGCCCTTGTCTCCCTGCTTGTGCTAACCCTTATTTTCACGCTGGTGAACATTAACCGTTCAAGGCTCAAGATAAGCAGTCTCAAGGATCATCTGGAGCAGTCCGACAAAATATCCAAGAGTTATGTGGGAGTTCTTTTCCAGCTCTATTCTTCATACATAAAGCGATTGAACGTTTTCCGTACGAAAATCCACTCCAACCTGCGCAAAGGGCATGTGGAGCAGGCGCTCGAACTCACAAGCCCGCTGGGAGACAGCGCTGCGGAGGAACGCAAGGAGCTGTTCCATAACTTCGACAGGGCCTTTGTGGATATTTTCCCGGATTATATCCAGACGGTGAACTCCTGTCTCAAACCCGAGGCGCAGATTATTCCCAAGAAAACGGAGATTCTCAACACCGAACTCCGCATCCTCGCCCTCATTAAACTGGGAATCGAAGACAGTACCAAAATAGCGGAAATGCTTCAGTGTTCGGTGAAGACGGTATACAACCTGAGGTCCGGCCTGAAGGCCCGACTCTCCGTCCCTGAAGATGAGTTCAATAAGGTGATTTCCGAGCTTTAGGAATATTATTCCCCCTTCCCGAAATTAGTTATTAAAATTATTTATTTGTTTGATAATCAGCTGCTATTGCTTTCCCAAAACATAGGAATATTTCCCATTTTATCCGGAGCCCAGAAAGTTCCGGAATTTTTTTTATAAATTTGTGACAGCTAGAATTTTATGATATGCGCGCTTCAAGATTCATTTTCAAAGCTCTTGCTTTGTGCATCATTTTCACTGCCCCGATAGTCAGTTGTGCCGCCCCAAAGGGCTCTCCCAGCGAGCCTCCTGCATCCGGCAAACCCGATCACGATCCCAGCAAGATCCTGAGGGTTCTGTATTGGAATATCCAAAATGGTATGTGGGCGGGCCAGCCGGACCATTACGACGCTTTTGTAGAATGGATAAAATCGTGGAATCCGGATATCTGCATTTTCTGCGAAGGCGCCCAGATTTATTATGACGGGACTCACGAGCACATGCCCAACGAGGAGCGTTATCTTCCCTCTCACTGGGGAGAACTCTGCGCCCGCTGGGGGCATGATTATCATTTTGTCAACGCCCGCCGTCCGTCCACTTCAACTCCCTTCGGCCTTACTAACTACCCCTGTCTTGTCACGTCCCGCTATCCTATCGACAGCGTCCTCCTGGTCAAAGGTCACAAGCCGGATTCCGTCATCGTCAATTACAGCGGATGGTATCAGGTCCATGTGGACGGGGTGGAGAAGCCTGTTAATATCGTAACAGTGCATCTCAAGCATGGCAAGTACGGATATGGCGTTCCCCAGGAGGAGAGAGATGCCTCTGCGGAAAGATATGAGGGAGAGCTTTTCCGGGCGAAGGAACTTGCCTGCATTCTGGACCACACTGTGCGTAAGACAAAGAATCCCAATAAGGAACTGTGGATTATGGCGGGCGACTACAACTCATACAGCCGCGTGGACAATCATCACTATAAATGGAATAATGCTTCACCCGGTTTTACCGCGCAGGATTACATGATTTTCAATTCCCCCTTCCATGATCTGGTAAAGGAATGCTATCCTGACGACTTCATGCCATCCTGCGGCAGTCTGAGGATAGACTACATGTATGTTTCCAAACCCATGCTCAAGGCCTGCAAGGATGTTTATGCAGAGCCGGACAGTTATACCAAAAGGGTGAAGGATCCTACCGGAGTGACCAGTTTCTATATTCCTTCGGACCATTATCCGATCATTGCCGATTTCAAGATATCCAAAATGAAATAACCGATATATGAAGAAAAAAGTTTTGCTTCTTTTATCTGGCGCTCTGGCCGCCGTGTGCTCATGCAACACGGACGACGGTCCCCGGCGTCCGGTCCGGAGCGAGTACATCACCGTGTACGAAACTTCTCCTGATAAAACGGTTGACGCTATCCAGGTCCCGTTTGAAGGAGTCCAGAACGGGCAGATTCATGTCCTGTCCAATGTGCCGGTGCAGTGGAAATACTTCGTGGACCAGAGTCAAACCGGTACCGACTGGTTTAAGGTCAAGTCGGTGGAGGAAGTTGAGTCCGGGCACATTCTGGTAACTTATGATGCCGAATCTATCCTGGCCCTCAATTCGCTTGACAGGCGTTCCGGAAGGCTGAGCTTCTCATGCCCGGAAGAATCCCTGGGAAAATTCCTTATTGTAAAGCAAGGGTATTCAGAGCAGTTTTATGAGGATTTTTCCGATCAGCCGGACCAGACTCTCGTCATTACCGGCCGTAAGACCTTCACAACCGAAGAGTATCCGGTCCTGAATGCCGACTATTGCGACTACATTTCATTTAATGCCTGGGCGGAAACCGCAAACGAGTTCCTGAGCCGGAACATCACTCTGGACGTTACCGTCTCCGGTGGAAAGTTTTACGCGACAGGTCTTACTACATACCGTGTCAACGTGCCCATCGGAACCGGTCCCAATAAGGACAATATGAGGTATCTGCTCCTTGTGGGGAACGGTGAGCGCATGAGCGCGCAGACCAAGTTTACTTTCAGCACGGCCAACGACGACCAGGTCTATGTGCACATAGACAATTTCTCCGCCTACAGGGTAACGGAGGCCGAAATGGGTCTGCTGATAACGGATGAAGACTTTGAAGACGAAGGGGAGGTCGATTGGATATGATGAAGAAACTGATCCTTACCGCCGTGGCGCTCCTGGCGCTCATCCCCGCTTTCGCCCAGACACGCAATATAAGCGGTGTGGTCCGTGACGAAAACGGGGCGATAATGCCCGGTGCCATCGTGGTCATCAAGAGCGGCGGCCCTGAAGGCAGCGTAGCCGCTACCGCAACGACAGATCTCTCCGGCCGGTACACGATTGACTGCACCGATGCCGACTATATCTCTGTGAATTTCATGGGTTACGAAGAGGCCCTTTTCCCGGTAAAAGGTAAAAGGACCCTGGATGTGAACCTGGTCCCCGACAACAGCACGGTCCTGGAAGAAGTCGTCGTTATCGGCTACGGCGCCGTCAGGAAGGCCGACCTCACCGGTTCAGTTACCAGCGTGAAGATGGGCGAAATCCGAAATGAACCCGTCCTGTCCATAGACCAGGCCCTACAGGGGCGCGTGGCCGGTATGGAAATCACCAGTACCGACGGTGAACCCGGCTCGGATTCGGTTATCCGTATCCGTGGTTCCCGTTCTTTGTCGGCCGCTTCCAACGACCCTCTCATCGTGGTTGACGGTATAACGGATGCCGTTTCTTCTCTGAACGACATCAATCCGGCCGATATTGAAGCCATTTCCGTGCTCAAGGATGCATCGGCAACGGCGATTTACGGTTCCCGGGGAGCAAACGGCGTCATTATCATCACCACCAAGGGCAGTTCGGACAGTTCCGATTCGGCCCAGAACTTCTCCCTCACCTTCAAGGCCAACGGCGGTATCTCTTTCCTGCCCCGCAAACTTGACCTGATGGACGCCGAGCAGTACGGTATCTTCCGAAACGAGTATTACCAGCATATCGGCACATCCTCTTCCATGAACATGACCACACCTCTGAGCGGCCTTTCGGTAAAGACTCCTTTTACCATGGGCGAAGGAACCGACTGGATCGGCGATGTGGTCCGTGTGGCGCCGTACCAGAATTATAATCTGTCCATGAACGGGTTCAACGGCCGGCAGAAGTTCTACGCTTCCCTGTCCTACAGCGACGAACAGGGTATTATCCAGAAAAGCGGCAAACGGAACTTTACCGGTACGCTCAACGTTTCCAACAAGGTGTTCAACTGGCTCACTCTGGGTGCATACCTCCGTTACCAGTATCGTCTGCAGGACAATTTCCTTACCCAGATCGGCGGCGGCGGAATCAACTACGCTGCGCAGTATCTTTCCCCGCTCATCACCCCGTCCGATTCATACAATCCGCTGGATAATTCGGCCGTCCACATTGCCAATGCCGTTGTGCGCCTGAACGAGAACACGGACCAGACGGACCGGAGCATGCTCAATATTTCGTTGAATGCACAGGCAAGAATCGCCGCTCCGCTGAAGTATAAAACCAAATTCAGCTATTACTTCTTCGACAGGCAGCGATACCAGTATAATCCTTCCACCCTTCCTTCAAGGACCGATGCCATGGGCGGATATGCCTACCGGGAGAATTACGGCGAACAAAGCCTTTATTTCGAGCAGACTCTCGAATACTCCCGGGAGTTCGGACGCCATCATATGGATGTCACGCTTGGACAAACCTTCAAGCACCTGACAACCCACAGATTCTCCCTTGGCGGCGACGGATATATCGTAGATGCCGTGAAGTGGAACAACATGGGCTCGGTAACCAACAAAGAAAGCTACGGTGCCAATACGGAGCAGGAAATCAGGGATAAACTTTCCTTTTTCGGGCGAATCAATTACAATTATCGTAAACGTTATTACCTCACCCTGACCGGGCGCTTTGACGGAGCCTCCAATTTTGCAGCCAACCACAAATGGGGTTTCTTCCCTTCCGGCGCATTTAAGTGGGTCATAATCAAAGAGCCCTGGTTTGACAAAGTGGATTGGCTGGACGACCTGTCCCTCAAGATGAGCCTTGGCCAGAGCGGTAACGACGTGAACAAGGCCTACCGCTCCCTTGCAAGACTCGGCTCCAGTTCGGGCGGTTATCCTTTCGGCGGGCACTATAGCCAGGAGTACTGGCAGTCCCGTATCGCATCGCCCAACCTCACCTGGGAAACCACTACGGCAGGCAATATCGCCCTGGACGTGACGATGCTCAACAGCAGGCTCAACTTTACCTTTGAAGCCTACAGGTCGGTCACGACAGACCTCCTGCTCACCGTGAAGACCCCCCAGCACACCGGTTACGACGACAAATACGAGAATATCGGCCGCACCAGCAGCCAGGGCGTGGAATTAAGCATAAGTTCCCGCAACATCGTCAAGCGCAACTTCTCATGGAACACTTCGTTTACCGTTACGCACAACACGTCCATGGTGGACGACCTGGGCCCGGAGTCGGAAGTTGCGATCCGGCAGGCTCCTACGCAGGTTGCCTACACTACGGTGGGCTACCGGGTGGGCTATCCCGTGAATTCCTTCTGGGGTTTCCAGTATGCCGGCGTATGGCATAACCAGGAAGAGATAGACCGTAATAAGATCACCCACTCCTTTGCCAACGACCAGTCCTCTACGAAACTGGGCTATCCTATTTATATAGACCAGAACCACGACGGCTCGCTTGACTCCAGAGACATTGTGTTCCTCGGTTCTCCCGATCCCATTGTCTTCGGAGGTTTACAGAACACATTCCGTTTCAACAGGCTCTCCCTGGGCGTTTATTTCACCTATTCCATCGGAGGAAAGGTGCTTAATTACTCGGAATTCTACATGGCCGGCTCGCGCAGGACCAACCAGTACGCCTATATGGTCAATGCCTGGCATCCCATCGCAAATCCGGAGTCCAACCTTCCCCGCGCAGGTATCTTCGATGCCAGCGCCCTTCCAAGCTCTTTCCTCATCCACGACTCTTCGTATCTCCGTCTCAAAACCCTGAGCCTGAGTTACAACTTCAATATCAAGAGCCGCTTGATACGTGAACTGGAGGTGAGCGTTTCCGGTGAAAACCTGTATCTGTGGACCAATTATAACGGTTTCGATCCCGATGTATCTTCGGGCGGCACAAACGGATATGACAATTCGTGGTATCCCAAGTCCCGCCGTTTTGTGATGTCGATTCAAATGAAATATTGATGCGCCGTATGAAACATATAAGAATAATCTCGATATTCGCGCTTGCGCTCTCACTGGCGTCTTGCTCGCTGAAAGAAGATACATCGACAATCGTAAACCCCTACGATTTCTTCAATACGGAGATCCAGATTCGCGCAGCCGTCAATGGCTGCTACGATCCGCTGCACTATATCCACAACCTTAAATACTTTATTGCCGTTGAAGGCGCCACGGACCTTGCGTCTACGGACGGATCGGCCCAGCAGGATGCGCGCTTCGAAATCAACCCGGCCAGTCCGGGTGCGGCCACCCTGGTGTGGAGATGGTGCTATACCGGTGTGCGTTTCTGCCTGAGCACGATTGCCGGCATTGGCCGTTCCACCCTGGCAGAGAGTAAAAAAATGCCGTACGAAGTGGAGACACGCATCCTTCTCAGTTACTATTATTATGTACTCACCAGTTTCTTCGGCGACGTCCCGTTCTACGAGGACTATGTAGAAACCGACGAAGACATGATCCGTATCGGCCAGCTGGGGCGGATGAGTGCGGTGGAAACCCGTAAAACCCTGATTGACGAGCTTCTGCTCTATGTCCCCATGCTGCCCCAGATTCGAACCAGTGATCAGCAGTACAATACCTGCGGCGCCGCCATGGGATGGATGCTTATCGCCAAGATGGCAGCCTGGAACAAAGACTGGGACAATGTCATCTATGCCGGAGAGCATCTGGAGGCAATCTACGGTGATCTCAGCCAGTATCCCTACATGGATGTCTGCTTCCGTAACAAGAACACGCCGGAGTCCATCTTTGAAGAAAACCACGAGTATGTAGAAGGCGGTATAGATTATATCACTTACTCCGGCCTTGCCATCTCGTCCCTGGTATTACCTTACCCCAAGACCGGCGGAACTGCAATTTTCGACGGGGTCACTATCCCCGAAATCGGTGTAAATGCAACCTGCTATACGCCCTTGAGGCCAACTGCCCATATGAGAAACGAAATTGCGCCCACCGGCACCGGCGACATCCGCCGCGACATCAATATCTCCAGAGGCTGGAACGGGGTGAATTTCGACGGAAACAGTCAGTGGATGGGGCAGAAGTTCTGGTGCTTCGGCGTTTACAGAAACTATGACAACACCAACTACAAGATTTTCCGCTATGCCGACGCCGTCCTTCTCCTTGCGGAAGCATGGTGCGAGAAAGGAGACTACGTCAAGTCCGTGGATTATCTGAATATGGTCCGGGACCGCGCCCAGATCAGCCGATACGCCTTCATCAACCAGATCAAGCTCCGCGGAGAAATCAGGGATGAACGCGCCCGTGAACTGTTCGGCGAGTTCGGACGCAAGTATGACCTGGTACGCTGGGGTATCTGGTACGACCAGGTGCTTGCTTACAACACATATAAGAAAGCGCTGGAGAACATTCGTCCATGCCACGAGTACTATCCCATTCCGGATGTGCAGTGCGCCCGTTCAGGCCGGATACTTTCCAATCCGGAGTATGACAAATACAATCTTACAGGAGAATAGTGGTATGAAGAAGTTTACATTATATTTATTGGTGCTTCTTGCAGCGGTATCCTGTGTCAAGAAGTCGGAATATGACCAGACTCTGGGTCTTATGTCGGAGTACAACGTACTTTCAGAGGAAGGCGGCTCCACTCAGGTGGCGGTGTTCTCCAACACATCGTGGACTGTGGAGATGGACCGCCAGGTGGACTGGGCGTCCATAGACCGTTTCGGCGGTTACAAGTCCGGCTATCTGGTCTTTGATTATGAGATCAATTATGGCCGTGCCCGCCGCGTGATACTGGTGTTCAAGGCAGGAGACCGGACCATGACCCTGAATATGTATCAGAAGGCACGATTTGCCGATGATGACTGCGTCCTGCGCTTCGACAGCTCATCCCTGGCGGTTCCTTCCGCCGGAGGTACCGAAAGCCTTGTTTTCAACACAAACCTTGTGTACGATCTGGATGACATGTACCTGACTTTATCCTATCCGGAAGGCCAGGAACCCGCAGCACCCTGGATCACCCTGAAGAGCGTGCAGACGAATAAAGTGGAAATCGTGGTCGCACCCAATACCACCGGTGCCGAACGTACTGTTAACATGAGGCTCACCCATACCGATGCCGGCGACTATGACTCCACCGAAGGAGATTCAGTTTATTCAAATACAGTAACTGTTGTTCAGGCCGGATAGCATATGAAAAAGATAACTATACTTACAATTGTGTCCTTGGCCATGGCGCTGCTCTGGTCCTGTGACAAAGACTACCATCCGGTGTTTCCCCCCGATGAACTGGGTATGGCGGAGCACGAGTACTATGTGGAGATTGCCGGCGGAGATATCGGAGTATCCTACATTTCGAACAAAGCCGGTTCCGTGTCCCTGACAGATGAGGCCGATGCCGAATGGGCGCAGCTCTCCACCGGGGAATTCGGCTCCGTGGACGGAGATCTTCCCGTTCACATCCTTGCGAACAGCGGATTCAAGCGCCGTGCGGACATCCTTTTCAAGACTGACACCCGTCAAGACACAGTGACGGTGTTCCAGTACGGTGCCGTGGAAGAGAAATTCTATGTCGCCGCCAGTTCGATGGTAGTGTATAACGGCAGCGGCGAAGCAAATTCCGTTGTTACGGACATCAATGTACCTCTGGACAAGATTTCAACGGAGATCCGTTTCTCCGGAGAAGAGGAGTGGATCACGGACTGCAATCTGTCCAAATCCACCTTCACGTTCAAGACTACGGACAATCCGGACAGGGACTATACGCGCCGCGCCAATATCGTCCTCACCTACGTCGATGGATGGGATAACAGGCAGGAAGCCGTGATAAGCGTTATCCAGGCCCCCTCCACCAATAAAATCGGCACGGTGTTCACTCCTGAAGCCCTTCATGAAGTGGCAACCGTGGGCGGTTATACCCTCCCGGAGGATGCGATTATTGAAGGCTATATCGTCAGTACTACCGAAGGCCACAATGCCGGTGACGCCCAGGTGGAAGACTACAAACAGGGTACCGGTTACATCGACTATACCCTTACGGACCGCACCTCATATCTGGAAAGTGCCGATGGCCTCAACGGCTTCAGGCTCATTGCCACTGAAGAGGCGGAAAACAAGTTCATCCGCTACAGCCGCATCATCCTTAATGCCGGCGGCGCCGTGGTAAAGAAATCAGAAGGCGAGCCCGTTCAGTATACTATTGAAGGAGTAAAATCCAGCAATGTCCTTACCAGTGCGGACGGCACTCTCACAATGCCATGGAAGCAGAAGAGCATTACGGAACTCACCGACAGTGACATCAATACCCTGGTGACGATCAAGGACTGCGAGATTGCCATGCGGAAGGGCCCGTTCACACCGGTGAATGAAGGCTATACCTCTCTATGCGGATACAACCGCCTGGCGAAGTATCCCATCCTTATCCGCGACAAAAAGGGCGGCAGCATGTACATGTTCACCAACATGACCTGCCCTTACCGCCGCGACGGAGAAACTCTCCCTTACGGCAGCGGCTCCATCACCGGCATCGTGGTACACGAACCCTACATGAGTTTTGAGAAGGACGGTGATATCGGCAGGTATCAGCTCCGCCACCTCACCCGTGAGGAAATAGACCTGAAAAGTGACTTCAGCGACAGTTTCTCCGGTATCATAACCGAGTTCCGTTATGCCATTCGCCCGGGTGAATTCGATGAGACTGTGCTTCCCAACGCAATCCTTGCAACAAAGGGTAACGGCGAGCTGTGCCACACGTATGGCTCTGTGAGCAATTATTCGCCTTCTTACTTCTACATCGGCGAATGCGGAAGCAAGAAGAAGGGCAAATATGAGGAAGGCGCAGGAATAGAACTGGACGGAGGCGGCATCTATCAGCCATGGGTGGATAACGGCGCGGAAGGCTCCCAGAACACCGACGGAAAAGGCTGGTTCGCCGCAAATCAGATGCTGGGCTGGTCCAACAAATACTGGTGGGATTCCGACAATGGCCGCGGCTATTGCTGGCTTGTGGTTTTCAGCACCAAGGGAATTACTTCCGACAGGGTTTCCATGCAGTTCGCGATGTACAACAACTCCCAGAGCGCCCGTTCACCGCGCTATTGGAAGGCGCAGTACTCGCTTACCACCCGTGACTGTTCGCCCTCTTCCGATTCGGAGTGGGTAGATATCGGCGAATTCACCGTGCCGGACGTTGCAATCTGGGCTTCCCAGAACGACTGGCAGACTCTTGGAACGAGGGTCTATGACTTCCCTCTGCCAACCGAGATTCTTGGAAAGGAAAGCGTTAGCATCCGACTTATGCCGCGCAATAACAAGGCGGCTGCAAAGTCGGTGGATTCCTACGATTCCAGCACAATCGCCAATAACAGCGGTTACAATACTATGGATTATTTTGCAGTACGCTACAATAAGTAGATTATGAAAAGAATCATCACAATAGCAATTCTTCTGCTGCCGGCGCTGTTTGTGTCCTGCGACCCCAATTCAGAGAACGGGCTCCGGGAAGTTACCGGCGTTGTGCTGAATACGGATAAAGTGGATATCCAGGTTGGAGAGAGCGTTACCCTGACGGCAACGGTTATGCCCGAATCGCTGAAGATGGGCGTTGTCTGGAGCGTTCTTGACGAGGAGTATGCATCCGTTAGCGGAGGCACAGTTACCGGAAAGGCCCAGGGCGTAACCTACGTCATTGCCACATCGGCCGACGGAAGTCAGAAAGCCGCCTGTATGGTGAGCGTGAACCCCAGCATCAGTTACAGCGTGAGCCTCAAGGACGAAATGGGCCAGCTGGTAACGGGTATATATGGTTATCCCGGTATGAGCACGAAGCTGCGTGTTGAGGCATCCGATGAAAAGGCTCACACATATACCTGGAGCCTCGAGGATTCCGCCGCCGGATCTGTCAGCAGTGACGGCATCGTCACCCTTGGAGCATCGGCAAGCACCAACCCCGCCTACGTCTACGATGTACAGTCGTACCTGAAGGTTGTCACCGAGGACGGTCAGGGCTGCAAGATCCCTGTTCGGAGCAGCATGCTCAAGGGCATCAGCGTGGGCACAACGTACAACCCCGCCGGCACGCCCGTGATAGTGCAGAAAGACGGCAATTATGACCTGGCCGTGATGTATGAGGGCCTGATGGGCCAGGAAGCCATCCCCGCCGATGACTGTACCCTGGAACTCAGCAGCACTACCTATTTCTCCATCCAGAAGGTTTCCGGGTCTTACTCGCTCGCCACAGGGTCGTCTACCGGCGTGTCCACCAAACTCAGCGTAAGCCCCAAAGGCTCGTCCCAGAAGACGGAAATCGCCGTTCTGAAGATAGACAAGGTCTACGGTATCACCGCGCAGTTCGCCGGTTCATCTTCATCCACCCTGTCCTTCACCTGGACGAAGGGCGTCTCTGAAAACGATGACATAGCCAATCCTTATACCCTCTACCTGTACAAGGACGAGGACGCGACCTCCCTTGAAGCCTCCTTCAGCATCCCTGCCGGAGACGGCTGCTGGAAGGGCCGTCAGCCGAAGTTCGTCTTCAGCGGCCTCACCCCGGGAACCGATTACTGGTTCAAGGTGGTCCAGACCGATTCTCCTGCCGATGTGGACTCCCCGCTGATCCCTGCTTCTACAGACCCGTTCAATATCGTCATGGTATCCTCCGATGACGCTTCCGTGGGAGACATCATCCTTGCGGAAGACTTCGGCCAGATGTGCTGGGGTGCCGATGAGATCACCCGGGCTGCCGGATATGACGTTGCCCTTAGCTCCGTAGCGTATAATACCGACACACAGAAGAGCTTCACCAGCCGTGACGCTGCGGTGTTTGTGGGAACTACCGGCCAGTATGCCCAGAGAAGCATTACTGCTCAGACTGTTGCCAAGAAGGAAGAAGGGTTCAGGCTTGCCAAGTGGGCACAGGGTCAATATGCCAGAATATATATCGGCCCGGGATACCTCTTCCTCAGCACCAAGGGGTACGGTACACACCTGATGACACCTGAGCTGAACAGTATTCCGGAAGGAGTGACAGCAAAGCTGAAGGTTACCGTCCACGCGGCCGGAGTGCAAGAAAACGGAGAAGCCGTATTCGCGGTTCAGCACGGGACGTCGTTCTATGAGATTTCTTCCGGTAAACAAACCAACAAGGCGTCAGAGGGTCATCCTGTTGACCTTACTACCAACGTAAAGAGGATAGCCTTCAGCGGAGGAATCACCAACCTCCAGGAGTTTGAGGTGGAAATAGACGGTGTGGTGAGCGGAGATCGTATTGCCTTCGGTCCCATCTCGGAGAAAGCACCCAGCGATAACAGCAACATGATGCTCCTCTCCGACATGACGATTCAGATTATCGACCTGGAATAGTTAGTATGAAAAAGGCACTTTTATTAGCCTTGATTCTGGTTGCAGTGCCGGCTTTTGCAGGCAGAGGCAACATCGTTATCACCAAAGCCGGGGCCAAAGCGGGCCCCGGCCGTGATAACGCTCCAGCTATCCAGCGAGCCATCGACAAGATGAACAAGGCCGGCGGCGGAACGGTTACCATTCCCGCGGGAGATTTCTACAGCGGCGCCATCGAACTGAAATCCGGAGTTGAACTCCATATGGAAATGGGAGCACGGCTTCTTGGAGTGGCGGATAAATCGGCCTACGAGGAATCCCACATGACAGTTGACGGCATAAAATCTTTTTTGTCTTCACTGATTTACGCCCAGGGGCAGGAGAATATCGCCATAACCGGCCTGGGAACGATTGACGGCCAGGGCGGGGCCGATGCCTTCAAGACGAAGGAAGACCCCGGCGGAAGGCCGATGATAATCCTTCTTCGCGACTGCAGGAATGTTGTGGTGAAAGACATCACCCTTACGAATTCCGCCCACTGGGTGCAGTACTATACCGGATGCGAGGGAGTGAGGGTGAGCGGTGTGAAGGTGTACTCGCACACCAATTACAATAACGACGGCATAGACATAGAGTCCCGGGACGTGGTGGTTTCGAACTGTATCTTCGACTGCGAAGACGATGCGATCTGCCTCAAGGGCCTGTGCATGTGCGAAAACGTTAGCGTATCCAACTGCGTTGCAGCATCCAACTGCAATGCGATAAAGCTTGGAACTGCGTCGGTTTACGGCTACCGCAATATTGCCATCAGCAATATCACCGTGCGTGCCGCCAGTGAGGACAATTTCCGTCACTGGTCCACCAAGATCGACGGTGTGACGGCTCCGGTTACGGTTATTTCCGGTATCGCCCTTGAAGTGGTGGACGGTGGAATAATGGAGAACGTGAGCATAAGCAACGTTTCCATGACGGATGTCCAGACACCCATATTCATCCGCCTTGCCCGCCGAAATGAATCCGATCTTCCCGAAGGAAGCAGGATGAGGGGAATCACTATCAGCAACGTCACGGCTGTGAGCGAAAGCATGATGTCCTGCTCCATAACCGGGGTGCCGGGGCTGTATCCGGAAGATATATTCCTGTCCAATATCGACATAACCTCTCCCGGCGGCGGAACGCCGGAAATGGCCTTGATCCCGGTTCCTGAGGCCGAAGACAGCTATCCAGAGAACCGTAAATTAGGCCACAGCCTTCCTGCTTCCGGCCTGTATATCCGTCACGCAAACAACGTTTACCTATCCAATTTAAGCTTCCACTTCCGGGTTCCGGACGCCCGCCCTCTCATTGTAACCGACGACTGCACTAATGTAGTTGAGCGTTAAACTATGGGAAGGTTGTGCAAGATTGCCCTGATGTCAATGCTGGTTTTACCGCTGGCATTGACTTTTTCTTGCAGGGAAAAGGCCTCCGGCGAACTTCTGGAATACTACCGTTCGCGGCAGGGGATATACATTCCGGGGGAGGAAACCCGGGATGCAACGGAGAAAGATTTCCTTTGGGCCGATGACGCCCTGAAGCATTCCTTCCACGTCCTGGAGGATACCGTCTGGAATTACGGGCGGGATATCAACTGGGAATACTGGCCGGTGAAGGACATCGAAATGCGGGTGCAGCTGCATCGGCAGGGATGGTGGTCGTCGCTGGCAAGGGCGTACTGCACGAGCGGCAAGGAAAAGTACGCCCGGGAGTATGTGTATGAGTTCCGGGACTGGGTGAAAAAGAACCCATACAAGCCTTTCGGGGTTGATGGGAACGGTACCGTGAGCAGCGGCGCCATCGGCATAGATTCTCCAAATGAATGTTTCGCATGGAGGCCTCTGGAAATTGGAATCCGTCTTCTTAGGTGGCCGGTGCATTTTGCCCTTTTCAAGGACTCAAGGTATTTTACTCCGGAGTTCCTGCAGGAGTTTCTGGACGCTTACCATCAGAACGCCACGGTTCTTATGCAGTCGTTCAGCCCTTCCGGGAATCACCTTATCCATCAGTCCTCCGGCATTATCCGCGCTGGGATCTGTTTCCCCGAATTCGAGGAGGCCGAGGAGTGGGTTAAGGCCGGGGCCGATAATCTCAACCGCGAGATTGCCCGCCAGTCCTATCCGGACGGCTGCCATATAGAACTGGACCCGGGGTATCATATCGGCGTAGTTCAGTCGTACGACGACGCCATCCAGGTTGCCCTGCGAAACGGCCGCAAGGATATCTTCCCGCCGGAGTGTCTTGAGCAGCTGGTGCGGATGACATGCTATTATCTGGACTACTGCTACCCGGACGGCACTCACCCATGTTTTAGCGACGCCCGCCGCCATGACGACCTGGCGGACAGCGAGCTTCTGGAGGATGTGAGCGGATACTGCGACTCGCCTCATGCCCGTCAGGTGCTCTGGTTCGCAACCCGGGGCAGGGAAGGGGAGGCCCCTCCCTACAAATCCTCCGGCCACCCGGATACGGGCTTCTACACTTTCCGCGACGGCTGGTTCGATGCAAATGTCATTATGCCTATAAAGGCCACGGAGCGCGGCATGTGGCATGCCCAGCCGGATTTCGGCACTTTCGAACTCTGGGCCTATGGAAAGATCCTCATGCCGGATGCAGGCTCCTATGTGTACTCCGGAGACGATCAGATCGAGCTCCAGAGAGCCTATTTCAAGCAAACCGCACGGCATAACGCCATAACCCTGGACGGCAGGAATTACGACGATCCTGCCCCCAAGGTCCTCGCCTGGAAACCTGATGAAGGCTTCCTAAGTGTGGAGCATCAGGCATACGAAGGCCTCACCCGGCGCCGCAGCATCTCCTTCGTGGAGGAGAAGTTCTTCGTAATCGTGGACGAGGTGAGCGGCCCTGCAAGCGGCACTCTCACGCTTCGAAACGGCCTTGGCCCAGGTGTGCTGGAATCATCGGCCGATGGCGGCTACATCTACAGGGATGGCGACGCCGCTTTGTGTATATTGGTAGCAGGCCCGGAAGGCTCTACCGTGAGTGTGGACCAGGACTGGTACAGCGAAGCCATGCACGAAAAGCACGAGCGCCCCGTCATCCGCCTGGACGCCTCCCGCGCCCCCGGCGCCGCCACGCAGCGCTTCGTTACCGTCCTTTATCCATTTTCCGGCACCACACCTTCTGAAATCTCGCTGAAAAACCTTAACTTTGTATCTGTAGACGGAAAAGATTATAACATTAAGATATTATGAAAGAAGAATCCCTCGTGAATCCGAACGGATTCGTGCTGGAACATCCGGCAATCGACGTGGCGGATCCCGTTGCCACCGCAAAGTGGTGGTGCGACAATCTTGGTTTCACCATGACCCGCCAGAAGGACGATTCCACGCACACGACCTTTATCGTGGATGCCACTGGTCGTGTGGCCATTGAAATGTACCGCGCAAGGACAACTCCAGCCGCTCCGGACTATGCTTCGATGGATCCTCTCACCCTGCATTTCGGCTTCACCTCGAAGGATGTGGATGCCGATATCGAGCGCCTCACCAAGGCCGGCGCCACCCTCATATCCCATGAGAAGTCTCCGGGCTTCGACAACGCAATGCTCAAGGATCCCTTCGGTATTTCTATCCAGTTTGTAAAGCGTGAACAAAGCGTACTCTTGAAGTAGAGATGAAAAGACTATTAGTTTTGGCTTTGCTGTTTGGGGGTATCGGAGCGCAGGCTCAGATTGTGGTTTCGCCTGCCGACGGCATCGGCCCGATCAAAAGGATGAATGCCGTGAACAACGGTCCCCGCATCAACAATTCGGAGCAGGTTTATACCGGCACAACGGGCTATTTCATTGCTGCGAACGTTGGCTATTCCCGAAACCACGATGCCGCGGGCGCCGGAGCTTACGGCGAGCACGTGGTGGACATTTCCGTCATTTTCCCGGACTTCTCCAAGAACCCTAACAAGCCGGAATCTTATGACTTCACTCTCACGGACCGCTATGTGAAGAGTATCCAGGACGCCGGCGTGGAGGTATTTTACCGCCTGGGGCAGAGCATTGAGAACCAGCCGCTCAAGAAATACAACATCTATCCTCCCAAAGATAATAAGAAATGGGCGCAGATTTGCGAGCACATTATCCGCCATTACAACGAAGGCTGGGCCGACGGCTTCCACTACAACATCCAGTACTGGGAAATCTGGAACGAACCCAATCTGGAATGGGACAACGACAAATGGAAGGTGGATCCCCGCTGCTGGGCCGGCTCCCCGGAGGAGTTCTACGACTTCTTCGAGGTTGCCGTGAAGCACCTTAAAGGCTGCTTCCCGAACCTTAAAATCGGAGGCCCCGCCATGTCCGGAACGGATCCCGGCGTGAGGACAATCCCGGTGTGGTATGAGTTGCTCCTTTCCGAGATGAAGCGCCGCAGTGTGCCCCTGGACTTCTTTGCCTGGCACATTTACGAGTATGATCCCACTGTTTATGTGGATTATTCCTATCAGGTGCGTGCCCTACTGGACAAGTACGGATATAAGGATGCGGAGTCTTTCCTGAACGAGTGGAACTACATTAAGAGCTGGACCGACGATTATCCATATTCTTCCCGTACGATGTCTTCTCCCATTGCCGGAGCCTTTGTGTGCGCCTCCATGCAGGAGGGACAGAACTGCCCCACGGACATGATGATGTACTATGACTGGCGGCCGGGAACTGTATTCAACGGCCTCTTCGACGCATACAGTGATGCGCCTCTGTGGAGCTATTGGGCCCTGTATGCCTGGGGAAAGCTCAAGACTCTGGGCACTCAGGTGAAGGCTTCATGCGATATTCCGGGGGTGCGCGTTACCGCAGCCCGCGGCTCTGACGGGCATCTTGGCATCCTGGTGAGCCGGTACGAGCTCGACGGAAATATCACTGCTGCCAAAGACGTAACCGTGAGCCTTGATGGCGGCAAATTCGACGGGAATGTCCGCTGCCACATCACGGACCAGTTCAACATGTACACGGAGTATCCCGTGGCCCTTCGGCCGGACGGAACGCTTGCGCTTTCCCTTCAGCCCCATTCCTTTGTATTTATAGAACAGTAACGATATGAAAAAGGCATTGATCATTGCAGCTTCTGTGCTGCTGTTTTCCGCTGCAGCAAGCGCGCAGCCCTATGTTATCACCCAGGAGGCAAAAGACCGCGCCGCGTCCCTCGTGAGCCGGATGACTCTGGACGAGAAGATTGAGTTCATCTCCGGAAAGGTCGATGGTTTCCACACCTACGCCATTCCCCGTCTGGGCATCCCTTCCGTGAGGATGGCGGATGGCCCGCAGGGCGTTCGCAACAAGACCAACAGCACCTATTACCCCTGCGGAATAGGCCTTGCCGCCAGTTTCAGCCGCGATGCGGCGAAGGGCGTTGGCGACGGCATCGGCTTTGATGCCACTGCCCGAGGAGTGAGGATTATGCTGTGCCCGGGCGTGAACATCTACCGTTCGCCCCTTTGCGGCCGCAACTTCGAGTACTACGGCGAGGATCCTTTCCTGGCCTCCGAGATTGCCCTCAACTACATTCAGGGCATCCAGCAGCACAGGGTGATTGCCACGATCAAGCACTTTGCAGTGAATAATCAGGAGTACAGCCGCCACTGGACCGGTTCAGTCGTGGACGAGCGCACCCTCAACGAAATTTATTTCCCCACCTTCCGCAAAGCTGTGGAGAAGGCCGATGTGGGCGCCGTCATGACCAGCTACAATACGGTTAACGGGGTTCATGCCGCGGAAAACGCGTGGCTCATCAAGGAGAATCTCCGCGCATGGGGATTCGAGGGAATCGTGATGTCCGACTGGAAGTCCACCTACACCACCCTCGGCGTTCTCACCGGCGGGCTGGACCTTGAAATGCCGGAGAATTACACCACCAAGGCTGAAATGATCAAGCCCCTTATCGAGAATGGAGTGCTGCCGGAGTCCAATCTGGACATCATGTGCCAGCATATCCTCCAGACCTTCATCGCCTTCGGCCTGCTGGACCAGCCGGCAAAGGACGAGTCCATTCCGGAGGATTATGACTATTCCCGCGAGATGGCGTACAATGCCGCCATCGAGGCTCCCGTGCTCCTGACGAACAACGGGCTTCTGCCGCTGAAGAAGGGGCGCATCGTGGTCATCGGCCCGAATGCAAATATCGTTGCCTTTGGAGGTGGCTCCGGGCGTATGGATCCCATCCCCGGGCGCAATATCACCCCGCTGGCCGGGCTTGAGGCTCTTGGAAAGAAGTACAAGGTTCAGTATATCGAGGGCAGTGAGTTCTCCGCCGAGGACAAGGATGCAATCGCCAAGGCCAATGCTGTTGTGTTCGTGGGTGGTTTCTACGACAAGACGGAAAAGGAAAACAGCGACCGCACATATGCCCTTCCGGAAGGCCAGAACGAACTTATCGCCGCCGCAGCCGCGCTGAACAAGAACGTGGTTGTGGTTATCAATTCCGGGGGAGAGGTGGATATCACCCCGTTCAAGGACGATGTGGCCGCCATCATCATGGCATGGTACGGCGGCCAGGAAGGCGGAAAGGCCCTTGCCGATATCATCTCCGGCAAAGTGTCTCCCTCCGGAAAACTTCCGTTCACTTTCTGGGGCTCGGAGGAAAAGAATCCCGCCGCACAGTATTACCATGCAATCACTCCTGAAGTGTACCAGAAGGGCAAGGGCCGCGATCCGTTCCCGCATGCCATTTACTCGGAAGGCCTGTTCGTGGGATATCGCGGAGTGGAGAAATTCGGCGTGAAGCCCATGTTCCCGTTCGGCTACGGGCTCAGCTATTCCAGTTTCGAGTATTCCGGCGGTTCCGTCAATCCCACCTGCTGCGGCTGCGAGGTTGTCTTCACCGTGAAAAATACCGGCAAGGTGGATGCGATGGAATCGGCCCAGGTGTATGTTCAGCCTGTGAAGCCATCGGTCCTTCGTCCCGCCTATGAACTCAAGGGCTTCGACAAGATGCTCATCCCCAAGGGAAAGAGCTTGGAGTTTAGGATTCCCCTGGGCAAGTGCGCATTCTCCTACTACGATGTGGACTCCCACAGCTGGAAAGTGGATGCAGGGGACTACAAGATTCTTATAGGCTCTTCATCGGAGGATATACGGCTCTCACTGGATTATACTGTCCAATAAACTGAGGCCCCGTTTTACAGTTGCACGTCCCTTACACATCTGATCGGGTCGTTATAGGTCCTGTTCGTTGCCGACATGAGCAGATGCTTTGAGCTCATGGCCCAGCCCCATGTATTGGCCACCTTTGGTGTCCCGTCAACACCCTTTGACCAGTGGGTGCGGCAGGGGGTGATATCATTGTCATTCAAGTCACCGAGGTATGCATGGTCGCCGGTGTCCATTGCAGATAGAGTTGTCCAAATAAGCGACATTTCCCTCACGTTCGGAAGCCTGTACCCTTCCGGGCATACACGGAAGCCCGAATCCAGATTGGGGAAACTGTCGTCCAGATAATTGTTAAGTTCCTGTATTCTCTGAAGATTGTAAGTGCGCCCGTTAAACGTATAAGAACTGCCCACAGTTCTCAGATTCACCATTGGTGCCGTTTCAAAAGCCGATGACAGGCAGGCCATCTTGCTGTTTTCGTCGTGGCCGATTAGTTCGTGCCCTTCTACGGGTTCACGAATTGATGCGAGGTTTATTCGCGAGCAGTCAAAGACATAGAAGGTGTTGGCGTCATAGGCCCCAGTATAAGGACTGGTAACCGAGCCGTCCGTTTCAAGGTGTTTTCGCACTGTGGTTACATAGTCCACGGGCTCCACATTCGGATCCTGCGCCAGGGTTATGTCCTTGCGCTGTCCACCTTCCATATAATAACCCAGGTTTCGTATGCAGCGGGTACTGAACACGGTGGTCTGATCGGAACTGCCCTTATAACTGAGGTTACTGCCGTTCGCACCTTCTTCAGCCCACACTACGCGGGGATACTTGGGGCTGTTATTCCAGTCCGACTGTTCCTGAGGGGTATAGATAAAGCGGTTGCGGGCAATGACATGCTGACGCCACTTTGCTTTGTTG
>JAEEGJ010010118.1_pt1 | contig 24765 bp, 24 predicted proteins | sample 8958761 | NCBI WGS metagenome assembly JAEEGJ01 (sample SAMN16246546, study PRJNA631951) | gut metagenome | biome: gut microbiome; feature: rumen; material: RS-attached | host: Bos | place: Iran: Karaj | collected 2018-10 | reverse complement strand
GGGTCAGTCGCCAAATCCATCAGTACGTCGGCGCGGCCGTCAACAGCGGCAAGGCTTCCCAGCGGGTCCCAAAGTGAAACCGCTTCGACCTGTCCGCGTTCCAAGGCTTCGAGCGCCAAGTTGCCATCGGCGTAGGGCAAGAACTGCACATCGTTTATGGCAGAGACTCCGTTTGCTTCAAGCCAAAGTGTTGCGGCCTGGTGCGGGGTTGCCCCAATGGCGTTCACGGCAATCTTTTTGCCCTTCAAATCTTGAGCGCTACGAATCGGCGAACCCTTCTTGACGAGCAGATGGATGCAACCGACATGGAAACCTTCGACCACCTTGATATTCACGCCGTTTTCGACGGACTGGAAAAAGGCGAAATCGGAGTTCGTAATCGGATAGGTTCCGTTGTTGAGCCCGATTTTGCGGGTTTCCGCATTCGCTGACACGAATTTCACATCGACGCCTTCTTTAGCAAAGAACCCTTTTTCTTTGGCGACAAAGAACGGCGCAATGCAAAGGGTTCCATCGGAAACGGGAATTTCGACAGAACCGTATTTAAAAGCGGGTTCATTGGTGGCTGTAGTTTTTTCAGTTTTTTCTTCTTCGCAGGCAGTGAGTGCAAAGCCCAAAGTGAAAATAAAGAATGCAGAAAATAGTATTTTGATTTTATTCATGTTATACACTCCTGTTATGGTTGAATTAGTACATCTTTTAGTACGTATGTTTTTTCTTGTGTCATTTCAGCAAGAGTCCCTGAGATACCTTCGCGGCCAAAGCCGCTCATTTTGTAACCACCAAAAGGTTGTTCAATATGTCGGTAGTTCCCTGATCCGTTAATAACAACGGCGCCGCATTGAAGGTTTGCTGCAATGCGCATCGCTCGATCTACAGATTTAGTCATAATGCCCGCTTGAAGACCGTACCTTGACGCATTGGCGATCTTGACTGCATCTTCATCCGTTTTGAACGTGATGATAGGAAACACCGGCCCAAAGACTTCCATATCTTTCGCAATGTCCATATCAAGCGTTACATCATCTAAAATGGTGGGCTCAAAATAGGTGGTATTATAGGCGTGTCCGCCACAAATTAATTTTGCTCCCTGCTCAATGGTCTTTTGAATTTGCGATTCAACCTTTTGGGCGGCATTTCCATTTATTAAGCAACCATATTCCGTTTCGTCATCCTGTGGACTTCCGTGTTTGATTTTGGACAGAGCCTCCAACAGTTTTTTAATAAAAACGTCGTGGATAGATTCGTGAACAAGGAAACGCTTCGAAGAACAACAAGTTTGGCCGGCGTTTTCAAGTCGTCCCTCAACGGCGGTGGCAATCGCTTTCGAAATGTCTGCATCATCAAGTACGATGAATGGATCATTTCCGCCCAATTCCAAAAAAACTCGTTTGAGTGTTTTGGCGCCGGTTTCTGCCAACGAAATCCCCACTTCTGTGCTACCAGTGAGAGAAATGGCGTTTACTTTGGGGCTTTCTGCAAGGATTTTCCCGACAACTTCACCAGAGCCCGTTATAATTTGCAATACGTTTCCTGGAATTCCCTGTTCTATACAAAGGTCAACTATTTTTATTAATGTAAGGGGATTGTCGCTTGCGGGCTTAACAATGACGGCATTTCCTGTAGCAAGGGCGGCCGCCATTTTATGAGCGACAAGTAAAACTGGGTAATTGAAGGGCGTAATGCTGGCAACAACTCCGAGAGGCTCGTGACGGGTGAAGAGAATGTCTTTTTCGATTCCCTTTTGGGAATCCGTCAGGGTTTTGCCGTAATGATGAGCGGCGGCTTCGGCGTATCCTCGAATCGTTTGCGCACTAACACGAATTTCTCCACGAGCTTCTTGAATGATTTTTCCCATTTCCCGAGAAAGACTTTGTGCAAGATCTTCAAGATGTTCTTCAATGGCATTTGCACAACGGCTCAATAGGCGGACACGTTCATGAGTAGGCGTATTCGCCCAAGTGCGCTTTCCCACTTGCGCTGCATCAATCGCTTGATAGACGTCATCTGCAGTTGCTTTAGGTACGGTATCAATGAATTCCTGTGTCGCGGGATTCAAGATGCGAATAACGCCGCTATCAGAAGCGTCCACTCGTTTTCCATCAATTATCATTTGCATAACGCTTATACCCGTCCTAAATTACTTGCTCTTTTTATTACTTTCCCTTATCGCTTGTTCGAAATCGGCGATAATGTCGCGCGGATCTTCGATACCGACGGACACGCGAATCATATCGTCAGGAATTCCTGCGGCAAGCCTATCCTTCGGCGAAAGCTGAGAATGCGTACTTGTGGCCGGGTGCAGCACACTTGTGCGGGCATCGCCCACATGTACCACTAAGGCAGCGACCTTCAGCGCCTTCACAAACGAGCGAATGGCTGCCTTGCCACCTTTAAGGCCAAAGGTCAGCACGCCGCTTCCGCCCTGGTAATCGAAATACTTGCGAATGCGCTTGTTATTCGGGCTAGATTTGAGTGCCGGATAGTTGACCCAGTTTACTGCCGGGTGCTTGGAAAGGTATTCGGCCAAAGCCAAGGCGTTAGAACTGTGCTGCGGCATGCGTAAATGGAGCGTTTCAAGGCCCAGGTTCAAAAGGAATGCGTTGAATGGGCTCTGAGCGGCACCGAAATCGCGCAAGAACTGGGCGCGAGCCTTGACAATGTAGGCGGCTCGGCCAAACTTCTCGGTATAAGAAGTGTTGGCGTACTGCGCATCGGGATTGACAAGATCCGGGAACTTTCCGTTATTCCAGTTATAATTTCCGCCATCAATCACGACACCGCCCAAAGCGATTGCGTGACCATCAATGTACTTGGTCGCCGAATGAATGACGACATTTGCGCCATGCTTAAAAGGTTTCACCAGGAACGGCGTTGCAAGCGTATTGTCCACAAGGAAGGGTACGTCGAATTCCTTGGCAAGCTTCGAGAACTTTTCAAAATCCAAAACGCCGAGCGCCGGGTTTCCAATCGTTTCGCCAAAAACCAGCTTAGTATTGGGACGGAATGCCTTGCGAAGTTCTGCAATAGGCGCTTCCGGGTCAATGAAAGTCGTTTCGACACCGAGCTTAGAAAGTCGAACATCAAGCAGCGTGTAGGTTCCGCCATACACCGCCTTAGAAGCCACAATGTGATCGCCCGCCTTCACCAAATTCGAAATTGCGAGCAATACGGCCGACTGTCCCGAAGCCGTCGCGACCGCGCCCACGCCGCCTTCCAACTCGGTAATTTTTGCTTCAAAAGCGGCTACCGTCGGGTTGCCCGTACGCGTATACTTATTGCCCGACTGCTTGAGGGCGAAAAGACGTTCTACTTCGTCAACATCTTCGTACTTGTAAGTGGTTGACTGGAAAATCGGCAAAACGCGGGGCTCGCCCACTTTCGGCTTCCAGCCCGCCTGCAGGCACTTGGTGCCGAAATTCCAATTTGCCGGATTCGTAACATCCGCTGAGATTTCACTTGATTTTTTCGATGTTTTAATTGACATGTGAATCACTCTCCTTATAAATTTCAATGCGAAAAATAGAAAGGGACTTACAGTTTTTCTAATACTTTGTTTTTATACGGAATTATCAAAATTTTTTATAACGAAAATGCCCTCGACCGAGTCGAGGGCAACATCACTTAATATTGATTTATTTATAATCCGCCGTAATCAGATTCACCGTTCGGCAAGAGCCTCCCCTTGTGCATGGTGTAAATGCGGTCGCCATACTTGAAGCCGCGAGGATCATGGGTAGCCACAAGTACCGACGTTCCCGACTGCGCAAGTTCAGCCAAAAGGTCAAAGACAATCTTGGCATTGGTTTCGTCAAGGTTGCTGGTCGGTTCGTCAGCAATCACGATATCGGGATTGTTGACAAGAGCGCGTACAATCGAGGCTCGCTTGAGTTCGCCACCCGAAAGTTCCGCCGGCATTTCATTCACCAAATGGGCAATGCCGAGAATTTCGAGTTTTGAATGAATATCAATATCGACCAATTCCGAAATATTCCTCACCTCAACCTTATTGCCCTCGCGAATCGCCCGCGGCAAGAAGATATTTTCAAGCACGGTAAATTGCGGCAAGAAAACGGATTCTTGTGGAATGTAGCCGATTTTATCGTTACGAATCGCGGAAAGTTCGGCATCTGTCAAACTTGCAAAATCAACACCATTAAAAATGATAGATCCCTGCGAGGGGCGATTGATTCCAGAAAGCAACGATAAAAGCGTACTCTTTCCGCTTCCCGATTCGCCATAGATTACCGAGAAATCACCGGACCAGGCAAAAAATTCAACATTATCAACTGCGTTAAATTCTTCGCCGCGACGGATATAGGTTTTATATAAATTAGATACGTTTAAAATCAATGTTCTACCTCCCTCAAAGCGGCGTAGGCATCAATCTTGCTCACTTTATTCGCTACACCATAAACAGCCAACGGCCCCACCGAATGCAAAAGCAAAACTACCACAGCGTAAACAGCCGCGATTTCGGCATTTCCCGGAACAATGAAGGGCACGTTCACATGTTCGCCAATCCAAATTTTAAAAGTGAAAAATGCCACGCTCGAAAGCAGCAAGCCAATGTACGTTCCTACCGCCGACACCAGCAGCGATTCGCCCAGCACAAGAGTCCTTAAACGTTTGCGGGCATAGCCCACAATTCGCAAAAGCGCATATTCACGCCTGCGTTCGCGAGTCGAAAGTGAAAACGAAATCACAATCGCGGCAACCGCAATCATCAAGAAAAGGGCCACAATCGACCACACCACAATCTGCAAGAAGTTCGCCGACTTTTCAAGACCCGAGAACAAATCCTTGCGGGTGCGAATTTGCACGCCGTCAAAGCGGGTATGAATTTCTCGAGAGAGGCGCTCGATATCAGCCCCTGCGCGCAATTTAATTAAAACGCTGGAGTAAATCGGCGAATCCGAAGGTTCGGATTTGACATCCTGATGCAAGAAAATCACGCCCTTGGCCTTGGCCGCCTCGCGGATATCGGCAAGTGTTGCCACATCTACAAAAACGGCCTGGTCCAACTTGTTGCCGACCGGTTCAAGGGTGGCCGCCACAGGGTATTCATGGTCAAAGAACCTGACGGTCCTTTTCTCGCCCACGCTAATGTCGCTGCCAACCACAATCGCACCCTTAGGTAGTTTATCCGTAAGGACCTCGCGAATCCAGGGCTGAATCACAAAATCAGAAGCCGGCTCGAAACCGATAATCAAGACCTTCTGATCGCAGCAGCTAGAACTCAACGTGGTCAAAAAATACTGCGGCGTCGCAATTTCTACGCCGTCAAGGCCACGAATAAATTCCAGCGAGCCCTGCGGCAAATAGGCATACTTGGAATCGCCCTGCAAAAGTACAGTCTGGTCGTTGATTTCGCTCCCCTGGGGAATCACGATGACGTCGGCACCCAAGCGAGACGAAAGGCGATTCAGGCCCTTTGAAAGCGAAAACGACAAAAGCCCGCCCACCAAAAGCACCGAGGCGAGCAAAGCAATCAAAAGTGAAAGCCCAAAACTACGGAAAGGGTTTCGCAAGTAATTTTCAATAATCAAATTCAAATCAGTCTTGTTCATCTCGCCTCCTCAATTTCAAGTAAACCAAATTCAGCGCCGCAAAAAGCGCAATCAGAACACCAAAAACAGCAAGCACCGGGGCAGTTACCGCATGGCACGCCATGTGAGCATGCGGACACGTCCCTACAATTACTGTTGGCACCAGCGAAACAAAAACGCCCACCACAAACGCTATCGCAGAAAACGCGATATGAGCCTTTTGCTTCAGGAGTCCAGCGGCAGCTACCGCAACAGCAAGCAACACAAGCCCCAAAACGGCATCAACCGTCGTCGAAATTTCACAGCTCATGGTTCCGCCATCGATCGGATGGCAAACAGGCAAAATCAACTTGGTAAGTACAATCAGCAATACGCCGAAAATAAGATTAGCAACAACAAATACTTTGTACTGTTTCATAGTACACTCCTGTTTTAAATTATTTCGATATTCAGTTATTTTGCGATAGCTTCGAAAGCCTGCGTCAAGTCGGCAATCAAGTCGTTCACGTCTTCGAGCCCAATCGACAAGCGAATGGTTTCGGCATGAATGTCGGCCAACTTTTGCGCAGCAGGCGGAAGCTCGATATGCGTCGTGGTCGAGGGGTTGATAATCAGTGACTTTGCATCGCCAATATTTGCCTGGAAGCTAAATACCTGAACCGCTTCAAGGAACTTGATAATGGTCTTGCGGTCATTTGCCTTGAGGCCAAAGCTAAGAATTGCGCCAGCACCCTTCGGGAAATACTTGGCGGCGAGAGCCTTGTACTTGCTGTTCTTGGCATGCGGATGATTGACCCAGGCCACTTCTTCGCGACCTTCCAAGAATTCCACGATTTTCTCGGCAGACTTGACCGATTTTGAAAGACGTTCCGAAAGGGTTTCGATTCCAAGAAGCACCAAGTAGGAGTTGAACGGAGCGATGGCGCCGCCGAGGTAATTCAGGTGAATGGCACGAATGCGGCCCGTAAAGGGCGTGTCCGGGAATACATCGTAAAAACTACGGGGAACGCCCTGTTGCGACACCAAGAAATGCGGCTGCCCGTCAAACTGCGGGAACTTTCCATTCTTCCAATTAAACTTGTTCGTCTCGACAATGGCACCCGCAATCACGTTTCCATGACCCGTGAGCCCCTTGGTGGCCGAATAAACGACTACATCGGCCCCGAAATCAAACGGATTCAACAAGTAGGGGGTTGCCACCGTGTTGTCGACAATCAGCGGAATTCCGTGCTTGTGGGCGATATTTGCGATCGCTTCAATATCAAGAATGGTGGCGTTCGGGTTGGTGATGGATTCAATGTAAATGACCTTGGTATCTTCCTTGACAAGAGCCTCGAAATTGGCGGAATCGTCAGGATTTTCTACAATGTCATACTTGACGCCCGTCTCTCCGAAGATTTGTTCGAAACTATCGAAAGATCCGCCGTAAGAACGAGCTGTTGCAAGGATTCTGCCCTTGCCTGCAGTGACATTCAAAAGCGCATACGTTACCGCCGCCATGCCCGAAGAAAGCGTGACAGCACCGGTAGCTCCCGGGTGGAGTGCCGTAAGGCGCGCGTCAAGTACATCCGTTGTCGGATTAGAAAGTCGTGTATACAGCGCATCGGCGCTGTCAAAATAGAACAAGTCGTCGCTCCGCTTTACCGTGTCGAGCGTAAACGCTGTTGTCTGGTAAATGGGTACCGAAACGGCGTGATTGTGTTCAGCAGGGTTATAGCCTGCATGCAACTTAAGCGTATCAAAAGAAAATTGGTTTGACATTATACTCTCCTTAATTTTTCGAGAGCAAATATAGAAGTGGTTTTTGATAGCGTCCAATACTTAATTTTTAGCGTTTGTTATCACTTTTTTTTATAACTCACCGGATATAAGGGATAACACAATCGGGATTTATCAACATTTTCTCATTCATGACAAGACATATCTAAATCGCCATCCTATATTTGACGCACTGTTACTTATGACAAACATCAATCTTTGCGAAAAAACAACGAAGCAGATCATTTTAGCCGCCCAGAAAGCCTACCCACAAGAGTGTTGTGGAATTCTGATTGGCAAAATAGACGGGGACATTACTGTTAGCGACATTCGCGAAGCGACCAATCAGGCGACAGGGGAACAAATCCAGCGACATTTCGAAATCGACCCCTTGTTCCTTTATCAAGTGGAACGCGAAATCGAAGGCAGCGATTTGGAAATTGTCGGTTTTTACCATTCGCACCCCGATTGCAAAGCAATCCTTTCGGAACAGGATCGACGCCATATGATTCCTGGCCTCGTTTACGTCATTCTTTCGGTAACCAAAGATGGTGTAGCAGATATCCAATATTTTCAGAATTAGCCTTACGCTATAAATAATTTTAATAATTCTGCATAAAATTATTGTATTGGACATACAAATTATGCAGTTCTATATTTCGTCCTGTCCAAAGGCCCCCTCGGGGGGATTTTTTTGCGCAATACGCACTTTTAACGTACGGAGAGTAAAGTGAAAATATACATATCTGCAACACTTAGAAAGTTTCTTGGGGGAACACCCCAAGTTGAAATTCCTGCAAGCTGTATCAGAAAGGCTTTCGCCATTCTCTTGGATATGCATCCCGAAGCACAAAATGTGTTTTACGACGAAAACAAAAAACTCAGGGATTTCATACAAGTTTATATCAACGGCAAAAAGCTGGTAATCGACACCCTTTGGGATGCAGAACTACCCGCCGACACCGAGATTCTGCTATTGCCAGCCATCGCCGGTGGCGCACCAATAGAAGAGTCCAAAAAACATGCTGTCGAAAGCCTTATTTCGGATGAACGCCGCAAAAGCGTATCTTTCGACGACAGCGAAGTGGAACGATTCGGCAAGCACTTGATGCTTAAAGAAATTGGCGTGAAAGGGCAAAAGCGCATCAAGGCATCCAAAGTCCTTGTCGCGGGTGCAGGCGCGCTCGGTTCTGCGGTAATCCAGTACCTTGCCGCGGCAGGAGTCGGAACCATTAAAGTCGTCGATTTTAACGATGTATCGCTGGAAAACTTGCAAAGTCAGGTGCTTTATGGTTCTCGCGATCTCAAGCGTCCAAAAGTTGCCTCTGCCAGAGACAAGGTAAAAAACATCAATAAGAACATTGAATTTATTGCCGAAAAAGAGCAACTTAATGCGTCGAACATTCTTGAACAGATTGATGGTTACGATTTGGTGGTCGACTGCTCCGACAACTACAAGACCCGCTACTTGATTAATGACGCCTGTGCGCTGCACGGTATTCCTGTCGTGTTCGGTGCGATTTATCAGTTCGAAGGTCAGGTGGGTATTTTCAATCTGGACGGTGGCCCGTGCTACCGATGCCAATACCCGTCGCCCCCGCCGGCAGGGCTCATTCCCTCCTGTTCCGAAGGCGGCGCCATTAGCCCGCTTCCGGGCATTGTGGGAAGCATCCAGGCAAACGAAGCGCTTAAATTGATTCTAGGCATCGGCGAACATTTGAATGGGAAACTGTTGCATATTGACAGCCTTTATTTGACATCAAGAATTCTAAAGGTGGATCGCAGCAGAGACTGTCCCATTTGCGGAAACAGACACACCATTACCGATATCGAAGAAATCGATTACGATGAACTTTGCGGGCTCAAGACCGAAAATGAAATCCCGGTGGAGGGCTTTACGCCCGAAGAACTCGCAAGGAAGATTGAAAACAGCGACCCGATGACAATTATCGATGTTCGCGAGCCCCACGAGCGTGCGGTTCTGCGTTTCCCGAATGCCATTGTGATTCCCATCGGTCAGCTTGCCCGCAGGCAAAAGGAACTAGATCCGAGTAAGGACACCATCGTCATCTGCAAGCAAGGCAAGCGCAGCGTTCTTGCCATCAACACTTTGCGCGAAGCAGGTTACACCGGTCCTCTTTACAATTTGAAAGGCGGTATCGACGCCATTAAAGACATCATGTTCTCGCATGAAGGAGCATGGCTGTAATAAGTTTTTTTTCATTTGTTTTCCTATAAAATCTATAAGCAAAACCACAACAAGAACAACTTGCCACATACAACAAGAGAGGTACTCAAAATGGCAAATGAAACTACTGATAAAAAAGTCGGCATCAATGCACTTGGTGCAAAGGCCGCCTATAACCTTGCTAACGTCACTAAGACCAAGCCACAATACGGTGCCCTCACTCCGAAGTGGCTCACCAAGTTCCTTGAATTCAAGGGCCTGGAAACTGGCCTGTTCCGCGTGAACAAGGTCGTAGAAGGCGAAACCCCGCTCGATGTTCTTTGCAGCCAGACCAAGAAAACCGACATTATTCCGGAAGGCTACGTTGAATACGAAACCGAACCGCGCGAATACAAGTTGAGCTCCATCTCCACGATTATCAACGTGAACACAGCGATTGAAGATGTTTACAGCTCTCCATATGACCAGGTTCAGGAACAGCTCGGTCTCGCTATCGAATCGCTCCGCGAACGTCAGGAAAGCCAGCTCATTAACAACGACGATTACGGTCTGTTGAAGAACATCGCCGATTCCCAGCGCATTCAGCCGCGTCGCGATGACGGCCGCCCGACTCCGGACGATCTCGACGAACTCATTTCGAAGGTTTGGAAGGAACCGTCTTTCTTCCTCGCCCACCCGCGTGCCATTGCCGCATTCGAACGCGAATGTACCCGCCGCGGCGTGCCGCCCGTTGTCATTGACATTGCCGGTGGCAAGTTCCTCACCTGGCGCGGTATTCCTCTGGTCCCGACCGACAAGCTCCTTGTAGACGGCCTCAAGAATCCGAAGTCCCAGGGCGGCAAGACCAACATCCTGCTCGTGCGTACTGGCGAAGCCAAGCGCGGCGTGATTGGACTTTTCCAGGCAGGTCTTAAGAATGAACATTCTCGCGGTCTCTCCGTGCGTTTCCGCGGCATCGACAACAAGGGCGTCGCTTCTTACCTGCTTTCCCTGTACTGCTCTGCGGCTATTCTTGCCGACGACGCTATTGCAGTCCTTGAAGATGTAGAGGTTGGCGAATACTATGACTACGAATAATCCAGATACCAGATCGCTGGAAGAACTCGCCGGAGTTCCCAATGCGGCTGAACTGGAGCAGTTGGCAAATGAGTACTTTCCCGACCTGACGGACAGTACTTATGCTGCAACTCCCGCGGCACCCGAAGTGCAGAACGCTTCTGCAGCTCAGGGAGTGAGTGCCGCCCAAGGGGCAGCTGCCATTAGCCAGACTCCTGCATTCGACTGGGAACATCCGTTTGCGACCTATGGCGACCAGCCGACCTCTTCGGCACCGTTTGCCTACGGCGGCAATTCCACCGATACCTGGCTCAATTCCGTGGAAGCCCCTGCGGTTCCCGAAGCAGAATTTGTGTCGCAGTTCGGCGATGTTCCGGCGGCTCCCGCACCGGCACAGGGTTACTCCCCGAAGGTCGTGTCCAAGACGCAGGCTGCACAGAACGCTCGTCCGATAGACGCTCCGACATCTCTCGGCGGCGATTCCGTGAACAAGGCCGGCAACGCAAACAGCGGCTCCAATTCCCGCAACGAATCCATCCGCATCGGTTCCAAGACGCTTGCACAGATTCGCGCCGACTTCCCGATTCTTTCGAAACAGGTAAACGGGCATCCGCTCGTTTGGCTCGATAACGGTGCTACGACGCAGCGCCCGCAGGTGGTGATTGATCGCCTCAAGTACTACTACGAAAACGAGAACTCCAACGTGCACCGTGGTGCCCATACGCTCGCGGCCGTATCGACGGATGCCTACGAAAACGCCCGTAACATCGTGCGCGACTTTATCGGGGCCCCGTCTTCGCAGGAAATCGTGTTCGTGCGCGGTACCACCGAGGCAATCAACCTAGTGGCAAACGCCTACGTGAAGCCGACGCTCCAGCCGGGCGACGAAATCATCGTCTCTATCCTGGAACATCACGCCAACATCGTGCCATGGCAGCTCATTGCCGAAGAAACAGGCGCAATCATCAAGGTGATTCCCTGCGATTCCACCGGCCAGCTCAAGCTGCACGATTACGAGGCGCTATTCACGAAGCGCACCAAGTTCGTTTCTGTGACGCATGTTTCGAACGTGCTCGGTACCGTGACCCCGATTGAAGAACTCATCGCCATTGCCCACAGGCACGGCGTGAGAATCCTCATTGACGGCGCACAGTCTATTGCGCACATTCCGGTGAATGTTTCCGCCCTCGACGCAGACTTCTTCGTGTTCTCCGGACACAAGGTGTTTGCCCCGACCGGTATCGGTGTTGTTTACGGCAAGAAGGAATTGCTCGAAGCGGCCCGCCCGTACCACGGTGGAGGCAACATGATTGCCGACGTGACCTTCGAACGCACCATCTACAACGGAATCCCGAACAAGTTCGAGGCAGGAACCGGAAGCATCACCGACGCTGTTGGCTTGGGTGCCGCTCTCCAGTACCTCTCCGAAATCGGGATGCCCTGCGTATTCCGCTGGGAACATGAACTGTTGCAGTATGGCCTCAAGGAACTGAAGACCGTCAAGGGACTCCACCTTGTAGGCACGGCACTCAACAAGGCATCTGCTCTCGCCTTCAAGCTCGACGGTTATTCCGACGAAGAAGTGGGTAAGAGGCTCGACGCCTACGGTGTTGCCGTGCGTACAGGTCACCACTGCGCACAGCCGGTGCTCAGGCATTTCGGTTACGAAACAACCGTTCGCCCGACGCTTGCGCTGTACAACTCTCCGGACGACATCGACGCACTCGTGAGGGCGCTGAAGACGTTCGCATAAAATGTGATGTGTGGAATGTGTAGTGTGGAGTGAAGATAATTTCATTTCACATCTCACATTTCACATTCCACACTATTCCTTAAATTTTTACCCTGAATTTTGTCATGCACGAATTAATCCAAGAATCTGAAGTAGCAAAAGCCGTACAAACTATTTTCGACGATTACAACGGCAATAAGCATATTGACAATATCGATATTTATAATCGACCCGACCAGGCCGAAATTCAAACGATTTTGCAGAATTTAATCCGCGTGGTTTATCCCGGACATTTCAGGGATCGCACACACAAAATTTACAACCCGAAAAACAGCTTTGCAGTCATTATCGAAGATACTTTCTATCACCTTCACAAGCAGGTGGCGATCGCTTTGGATTATTGCAAACTGCGTGGCACAATGACATCGGAAGAACGCAAGATTGAAAGCTACCGTATTTGCAAGGAATTCTTCGCGAAGATTCCGCAGGTCCGCGAATTTCTGGAAACCGATTTGCACGCCGCTTACGACGGTGACCCCGCCGCCGGCTGCCTTGACGAAATCATTCTCGCCTACCCCGGCCTCATGGCAACAACGATTTACCGCATCGCCCATGAACTTTACCTGTTGCACGTACCCGTTCTCCCGAGGCTTATGACCGAATATGCTCATTCCAAAACGGGCATCGACATTCACCCGGGTGCAACCATTGGCAAGTATTTCTTTATCGATCACGGTACAGGCATCGTGATTGGGGAAACTGCCATCATCGGCAAAAACGTGAAAATTTATCAGGGCGTAACCTTGGGCGCACTTTCGACAAGAGGTGGCCAAAAGCTTTCCGGTAAAAAACGCCACCCCACCATTCAAGACAATGTCACTATTTACGCAGGGGCATCCATTCTCGGCGGAGACACTATCGTGGGCGAAAATGCAGTCATTGGCGGCAATGCATTTATCACAAGCTCCGTAGGTGCAAACACCCGCGTAAGCATGAAAAATCTTGAAATGGATTATGTGTCTACCGACAAAACGCACAAAACTGAAGAACTCAAGCAAAGCGACGTGTGGTACTATATTATTTAATTCAGAATTAAGAGTTCAGATTTCGGTATTCGGATTGAAACTACTATAGGAAAAACTGATAATTCTGCATAAAAACAAAGTATTGGACACCCGCTAAAGCCCGTTCTATATTTGGGCAAGAATTAAACAATAATGTACGGAGAAACAAACAATGGCAGATTTTAAAATTGACGATACCATCGACATTACCGATGTCGTGTGCCCGACCACTTTCGTGAAGGCGAAGGTTGCCCTGGAAGAACTTGACGAAGGCCAGATTCTTTCGATCCGCCTCAATGACGGCGAACCGGTTCAGAATGTGCCGCGCAGCATCAAGGAAGAAGGTCACGAAATTCTCAAACTCGACGACAACCAAGATGGAACCTACACGCTCATCGTAAAGAAAGTCGGCGAATAACCAAGGAGTTAAAATGTTTATTACCGTTGCTGGAAACAAGAAAGAATATAAAGAAGGCCTTACTGTCGCAGAATTGATTGAAGCCGAAAAGGTAGACAATCCGCTCTATGTTACTGTTTCTGTAAACGAGGAATTTATCGAAAATGGAGCATTCAATAAAGCGGTGCTCAAGGACGGCGATAACGTAGAATTCCTCTACTTTATGGGAGGCGGCTGCTAATGGCTTTTACCAACGAACAACTTGAACGCTATTCGCGCCACATCATCTTGAAAGAGGTGGGCGCGAAGGGCCAGAAAAAGCTCTTGAACGCGAAGGTTCTCGTGATTGGTGCGGGAGGCCTTGGCGCTCCTGTGGCCATGTACCTTGCCGCCGCAGGTGTGGGCACCATCGGCATTGTAGATGCCGATGTGGTTGACCTTTCGAATTTGCAGCGCCAGATAATACACGCCACGCAGGATGTGGGTAAACCCAAGGTACAATCCGCGAAGGAAACCATGGAAGCGATGAACCCCGATGTGAAAGTCATTACTTACCATACCTTCGTCACGAGCGACAACATCCTCGACCTCATCAAGGATTACGATTTCATCATCGACGGCACCGACAATTTCCCGGCGAAGTTCCTCATCAACGACGCCTGCGTCATGGCAAAGAAACCTTTCTCCCATGCGGGAATCATCCGCTTCCAGGGCCAGCTGATGACATACGTTCCGGGCCAGGGACCTTGCTACCGCTGCGTATTCAAGGAACCCCCTCCGAAAGATGCGGTGCCGACTTGTAAGCAGGCGGGCGTCATTGGCGCGATGGGAGGCGTGATTGGTAGCCTTCAGGCAATGGAAGCCGTCAAGTACATTTTGGGCGTGGGCAACTTGCTTACAGGTTACTTGCTCACCTACAATGCGCTCACCATGGAATTCCGCAAGGTAAAACTCCCGAGCCATACCGAAGACTGCGCCGTTTGCGGCACGCACCCGACGATTACCAAGCTCATCGACTACGAACAGGCTGTTTGCGACTTGAAACATTAGGCGGTGCGCATGATTACCATTTCAAAAGACAACTACGAAAAGATCCTTGCGCATGCCCAGAAGAACCTCCCCGAAGAGGCCTGCGGGCTGATTGCGGGCGAAGTGACTGCCGAAGGAAAGGTGATTCGTGAAGTGTATCTGCTTACAAACATCGACCATTCCAACGAGCATTTTTCGCTTGATCCCAAGGAACACTTGGCCGCCATCAAGGATATTCGCGCCAAGGGGCTGAAGCCGCTGGGTAACTGGCATTCGCATCCGGAATCGCCGTCGCGCCCGTCGCAAGAAGACAAGCGACTTGCCTACGATTCATCGGCAAGCTACTTAATTCTTTCGCTCATGGACCGCGAAAATCCGGTATTGAATTCCTTCCATATCGAAGGCGACAACGCCACGAACGAAGGCCTTGTTATTGAATAAAACCGATAAAGCCATAAAAGCCGAATGTCCCCGACGCAGCCAAGTGTCGAGGACATTTTTTTCGCTTCTTCGTGACGACCTTTAAAATGAAAATTACGTCCATCGTGTTTTCCGATAAGAAAAATCTATAAATCCGCATAAAAACAAAGTATTGGACAGGTGATTTTTCCGGTTCTATATTTCGGCGCACAAATAAAATCAACAAACAAAAAAACATAAACAAGCGAGGTATAAGAATGAATCAGAATTTTGTCAAGTCCGCCGTTGCGGCAACTCTCCTGATTGCAGGAACTATTGGCTTTAGCGCATGCTCTTCTTCTGACGAAAAGAAAAGCGAATCTTCTGCCAAGGTTGAAAAGCAGACTCTCACCAACGTGTCTTACGATCCGACCCGCGAACTCTACGCCAACTACAACGAAGTTTTCGCAAAGCACTGGAAAGAAAAGACCGGCAAGGATGTGGAAATCACCCAGTCCCATGGCGGTTCCGGCAAGCAGGCCCTTGAAGTGGCCAACGGCCTTGAAGCCGACGTGGTGACGCTCGCCCTCGAATACGACGTGAACGCCGTACGCGACGCAGGCCTTATCGAAGATGGCTGGGTCAAGGAATTCCCGCTGAATAGCGCTCCTTACACATCGACCATCGTGTTCTTGGTTCGCAAGGGTAACCCGAAGAACCTTAAGGACTGGGGCGATCTCGTGAAGGACGGCATCGGAGTCATCACGCCGAACCCGAAAACCTCTGGCGGCGCACGCTGGAACTACCTTGCCGCTTGGGCTTGGGCCGAAAAGCAGTACAATGGCGACGAAGCCAAGGTCAAGGAATTCGTGAAGAAGCTTTACAAGAATGTTCTCGTACTCGCCTCCGGCGCTCGCGGCTCTACGACAACCTTCATCGAAAATGGCCAGGGCGATGTTTTGCTCGCCTGGGAAAACGAAGCCTTCCTTTCGCTCAAGGATTATCCTAACGACTACGAAATCGTCATTCCTAGCGTGAGTATCTTGGCCGAACCTTCTGTCGCAATCGTGGACAAGGTGGTCGACAAGCGCGGCACCCGCGAACTTGCCACCGAATACCTGAACTTCCTCTACAGCGATGAAGGCCAGCACATTGCCGCCAAGAATCACTACCGTCCTTCCAACAAGGCTATTCTTGACCAGTACAAGGAATTCGACCAGAACGTGAACCTGATTGACATCAGCTACTTCGGCGGTTGGGACAAGGCTCAGGGCACGCACTTCTCCAATGGCGGCATCTTTGACCAGATTTACGAAAAGAAGTAAATGAAAAGAACGAATAGAAGTGTCATACCAGGCTTCGGCCTGACTACAGGCATCACGCTTGCCATCTTGAGCATCGTGGTGCTTATTCCGCTTGCATCGCTAGTGGTATTCACGGCCCACATGAGCCTTGACGAAATTATCGCGACAATTACGCGCGATAGAGTGTTGTCTAGTTTTCGCGTGAGCTTCGTGACGGCATTTGTGGCATCGCTGATTAATGCGGTAATGGGCATTGTGTTGGCGTGGGTGCTGGTAAAGTACAGTTTTCCGCTCAAGCGCCTGGTTGACGGCATGATAGAACTCCCATTCGCCTTGCCGACTGCAGTGGCGGGCATCGCACTTACGGCTCTTACAGCCGACACTGGGCTTGTGGGCGGATTCTTTGCAAAGTTCGGCATAAAGATTGCGTTTACGCAGGTAGGCATTACAGTGGCATTAGTGTTTATCGGCATTCCGTTCGTGGTTCGTGCGGTGCAGCCGGTACTCGAAAAACTGGACCCCGCTTACGAAGAAGCCGCAGGCGTGCTAGGGGCATCTCGCAGCCGAATCTTTTGGAAAATTGTTTTCCCGGAAATTGTTCCTGCCGCTTTAACAGGATTCGGGCTTGCCTTCGGGCGCTGCCTAGGTGAATACGGCAGTGTGGTTTTTATCGCGGGCAACAAGCCGTTCGAAACAGAAATCGTGCCGCTCATCATTATGTCGGAATTACAGGAATACGATTACGCCAGTGCGACAACCATTGCGCTTGTAATGCTTGTAGCCTCATTCGTAACGCTATTCTTGGTGAACCTGATCCAAAGTAGAAATGCACGGATTTTGAAGGGAGGCTCTTGATGTATAAAGAAACAAAATCTTCGAAATTTGTCAAGTGGTTCTTAATAGGAATCAGCATCATTTTCGTGGTGCTTATGCTTTTACTCCCGCTGATCACAGTGATTACCGAGGCCTTTAAGCAGGGCTTTGCCGTGTACGAGAAGGCGGTAACGGATAACTATACCGTCAAGGCGATTTGGCTCACGCTAGAGGCAACCGTACTTGCAGTAGTGATCAATACGGTTTTCGGGCTGAGTGCAGCATGGTCGCTGACCAAGTTCCATTTTAAGGGCAAGAAAATCCTTACGACGCTCATTGATTTGCCAGTAACAGTTTCGCCGATTATCGCAGGCCTGATTTTCTTGCTCACATTCGGTCGTCAAAGCCCGATTTTTCCACTGTTGCAGGAATGGGATGTCAAGATTGTATTTGCAGTGCCGGGAATTGTGCTTGCAACGATTTTTGTGACATTCCCGTTCATTTCCCGCGAGTTAATCCCGGTTCTAGAAGCCCGCGGAAACGACGAAGAAGAAGCTGCGGCGCTAATGGGAGCAAAAGGATTTACCATTTTCAGGAAGATTACTTTTCCGCATATCAAATGGGCTTTTTTGTACGGCGTAGTGCTTTGCGCGGCGCGCGCCATGGGTGAATTCGGGGCGGTGTCGGTCATTTCGGGGCATTTACGCGGCAAGACCAATACACTCCCGCTGCATGTAGAAATTCTGTTTAACGAATTCCAGTATGTACCCGCGTTTGCGGTGGCGTCGATACTGGTGATGCTTGCCATTGTCATTTTGATTGCAAGAAGTTTGATTGAACACAACGGGAAAAAGAAGGGTAAGATTTCGCCTTAGGAGATTATATGTACGTAGAATTAAAAAACATCAATAAAAATTTTGGAAATTTCAAGGCGTCTGACAACGTATCCTTCGGTATCGAAAAAGGTAAACTGATTGGTTTACTGGGCCCGAGCGGTTCAGGCAAAACGACAATTCTCCGCATGATTGCAGGGCTAGAAACCCCTGACAACGGCGATATCATTATTGACGGCAAAGTCATCAACAACGTGCCTGCCAGTAAGCGCGGCATCGGATTTGTATTCCAGAGTTACGCTTTGTTCCGTTATATGACGGTTTTTGAGAATATCGCTTTCGGACTTCGCGTGCTCAAGAAATCCGATAGCGAAATCAAGGACCGTGTCGCAGAACTTGTCAAGTTGATAGGCCTCGAAGGGCTCGAAAATCGCTATCCGAGCCAACTTTCGGGTGGGCAACGCCAACGCGTTGCATTTGCACGTGCGCTCGCTCCAAATCCGCAATTACTTTTGCTCGATGAACCTTTTGCAGCAATTGACGCCAAGGTTCGTCAGGAACTCCGCCATTGGCTAAAAGAAATGATTGCAAAACTCGGCGTCACGAGCATTTTTGTAACCCATGACCAAGACGAGGCTATCGAAGTCGCCGACGAAATCATCATCATGAACAAGGGCCGTATTGATCAAATAGGCAAGCCTCTCGATGTATACAGTTCACCCAAAACCGCTTTCGTCGCTTCTTTCTTTGGACAACCCAGCATTTTCAAGGATTACAGCAAGTTCCGTCGCTTTGATGCTATCGAAGGTGCAGAGCAAGCCATTGTGCGCCCCGAATTTGTGAAAGTCACCAAGAAAACGGAAGTGCAGAAATATAAGAATTCCGCCGAAGAAGGGGTCGTGACTGATGTCGCCTTCCGTGGTAGCGGCATAGAATTGTCGGTTCTCGTGAACGGCGAAACTCTTACGGCAAGGCGAAGCTTTGATGAGCCCGGCATATCCGTAGGAGAAAAGGTTGATATTTTCATTTACCGCATCTTTGTAACCGTCGGCGAGAGCGCATTCTTACTCGAAAACAAGTCTCTACGCGAACCTGTCGTAGTGATATAAAAATTACCTATAAAAAGTCATATTTAATAAGTATTGGACGCGATGCAAGTCGCGTTTTATATTTGGCTTCGTAACTAATACCTTTTTGCCTGGAGAGTTGGAGAATGAATTTTAACACAACCTTATTGCATCAGAATTTTGGAAGTGATCGATGTAGCGGTTCTACACTTACACCCATTTACCAGGTAACCGCTTTTTCGCAAGAATCTGCCGAAAAACTTGAGGCCGTTTTCAATAACAAGGCTCCTGGCTTTGCATATACTCGCATCGGGAACCCTACAACCGATTCTTTTGAACGCCGCATCGCATCCCTTGAAAAGGGAATCGGTGCCGTGGCATGTTCTTCGGGCATGGCCGCAGTAACTATTTCGCTTCTGAACATTTTGCAAGCAGGCGACGAAATCATTGCTAGCACCGGCCTTTTTGGTGGCACAATCGACTTGTTCCATGATTTGGAAGCCTTCGGCATCAAAACGCGATTCGTTACCGAAGTCACCGCCGAAACAGTGAGTGCCCAACTGAATGAAAAGACCAAAGCCGTATTTACCGAACTTATTGGCAACCCGAAACTGAACGTGGTCGACTTGCAAAGTGTCGCAGACATAGCTCACCAACATGCGGTTCCGTTTATTGTCGACAGCACCACGGCAACTCCATACCTTATACATCCCTTTGATTTTGGCGCAGATATCGTTGTACATTCTTCTTCCAAGTACATCAACGGCAATGGTAGCGCTATCAGCGGTATCATTATCGATAGTGGCAAATTCAGCTGGGATTATTCGCGTTTTAAAGGCCTTGAAGAATACAAACGTTTTGGAAAGTTCGCCTACTTTGCAAAACTTCGCAACGGCATTTGGCGTAACGTGGGCTGCTGCGTGGCCCCCAACACCTCTTTCTTGAATGCGCTTGGACTCGAAACGCTCGGGCTCCGTATGGAACGTTTGTGCTCCAACACCTTGCAGCTGGCTGAATTTTTGCAGGGATTCGAAGGAATTTCGGTCAACTACCCCGCTCTCAAAAACAACCCCTATTACAGCTTGGTGCAGAGTCAGCTGGGCGGAAAGGGTGGTGCGATTTTCACCATTGATGCAGGCAATAAAGAAAGAGCTTTCAAACTTATTAACAATTTGAAATACGCTTCTATAGCTACAAATATCGGTGATTTACGCACGTTAGTAATTCATCCGGATAGTACCATCTATACGCACGGTACAAAAGAACAAAAAGAAAATGCAGGCGTTTTTGAAGGCACAGTCCGCGTAAGCGTCGGAATAGAAGACATCGAAGATCTTAAAGAAGATTTTGAACAAGCAATCAAAGGAATTTAAACGGAGACACAAAATATGGCAACAGATTACGCAACTCTTAAAAAAGGCGGCTGGATGCGCCAAAAGCAGAAGAATAACTTCTCGCTGCGCGTGCGCGTCGTAGGCGGAAACCTCACTGCAACGCAATTGGCGAAAATCGCTGAAGTCGCCGAAAAATACGGCGAAGGTTACGCTCATTTGACGTCCAGACAGAGCGTCGAAATTCCCTTTATCAAATTGGAAAATGTGGACGACGTAAAGGCAGCCCTTGCCGAAGGTGGCGTAGAACCCGGCGTTTGCGGCCCCCGTGTACGAACCATCACGGCGTGCCAAGGCGAAGCCGTTTGCCCGAGCGGGTGCATCGACACCTATGCCATTGCCAAGGAACTGGACGATCGCTACTTCGCCCGTGAACTCCCCCACAAGTTCAAATTTGGCGTAACCGGTTGCCAAAACAACTGCCTCAAGGCCGAAGAAAACGACGTCGGTATCAAGGGTGGAATCAAGGTCAAGTGGATCGAAGATAAATGCATTGGCTGCGGGCTCTGTGCCAAGAGTTGCCGCAAGGGTGCCGTCAAAATCGAAAACAAGAAAGTGATTTTCGATGACTCGCAGTGCAATTTCTGCGGACGTTGCTACAAGGCATGCCCCACCGACGCCTGGGAACACACCCACGGCTACATTGTTTCTTTCGGCGGCCTTTTCGGCAACAACATCAACAAGGGCGAAACGATTATCCCCTTTATCGATAACAAGCAAAAACTGCTTGATGTCTGTGATGCAGCAATTCAGTTCTTTGCCGAAAATGCAAAACCCAGCGAACGATTCAAATATACCATCGACCGCATTGGCCACGATGTATTCGCGCAAAAAATCAAAGATGCTTATAACGGCAAATGAAAATAGAGCGACTTAAAACAGACTTGTTGATTATTGGTGGTGGCACGGCAGGTTGCTATGCGGCCATTACCGCCGCACAAAATGCATCCCTCAAGATTCTTGTCGTCGAAAAGGCAAATATCAAGCGTAGCGGCTGCCTAGCCGCCGGCGTAAATGCCTTGAACGCCTACATCACCGAAGGCCGCACACCCAAAGATTACGTGGAATATGCCAAGAAGGACGCCGACGGCATTGTTCGCGAAGACCTATTGTACACTATTTCAGAAAGGTTCAACGAAGTCACCGCGCATCTGGAAAAGTTGGGTCTTGTCATCTTGAAAGACAAAGACGGCAAATATGTGACACGCGGAAATCGCAACATCAAGATCAACGGCGAAAACATCAAGCCGATTTTGGCCGATGCCGTCAAGAAACTCCCCAATGTGACCGTGTTGAACCATGTGAACATTTTTGATTTCTCGGTACATAGCAATAAGATTGACGGTGCATTCGGCTTCGGAATCGAGAACGATACATTCTACGCCATCGAAGCGGGCGCTGTCATTATCGCCACAGGTGGTGCCGCGGGGCTTTACCGCCCGAACAATCCGGGATTTTCACGCCATAAAATGTGGTATCCGCCCTTCAATACAGGCGCAGGTTACGCCATGGGAATCCGCCACGGCGCCGAGATGACAACCTTCGAAATGCGTTTTATTGCACTACGTTGCAAAGATACGATTGCGCCTACGGGAACACTTGCGCAAGGCGTTGGCGCAAAGCAGGTGAATTCCCTTGGCGAAGTTTACGAGACAAAGTACGGGATTTCTACTTCTGAACGCGTTTACGGAACTGTGGCCGAAAATCTGGAAGGCCGCGGCCCGTGCTACTTGCGCACCGTCGGGATTACGCCCGAACAGGAAGAAGCGCTCCTGAAGGCTTACCTGAACATGGCTCCGTCGCAGACCATCCGCTGGCTTGAAAATGAACTGCCCTCGAAGGCGAATGTGGAAATTGAAGGCACGGAACCGTACATCGTAGGCGGCCACACCGCAAGCGGCTACTGGGTCGACACCAAGCGTGCCACCACCATTCAAGGGCTTTATGCTGCAGGCGATGTGGCCGGAGGTGCCCCGCAAAAGTACGTAACAGGGGCTCTTGCCGAAGGTGAAATTGCGGCAAAATCCGCCGCAGATTACATCCGCAAAAATGGCACCGTAACCGCAAAGATTTCGGTCAATGAGATTGCCTCACACATCGCAGAAATTGAGAAATATCTGCTGAACAAGAAAAGCCCTCAACTCACCGAAAACCTAGAAGAAGCAATGCAGGTGGTCATGGATTCTTACGCGGGCGGAATCAAGACGGGTTACCGCTACAGCGAGAATCAGTTGAACCAGGCCAAAAAGGAAATCGAAATCATCGAGAAACTGACGGACGAATTGAGTGCTGCCAACCTGCAAGAAGTCATGTACATCTACGAACTCAAGGAACGCCTGACGGTCTGCAAGAGCGTGATAGCGCACCTGGCCGCCCGCCGCGAAACCCGCTGGCACAGTTTCGCCGAGAACCTCGACTATCCCGAAAAAGACGACATCAACTTCCGCAAGTACGTAAATTCGCGCCTCGAAAACGGCGAAATCAAAATCATCTTGCGCGAACTCACTGCAGAAGGGCAAAGGAACTATGAGCATCAGCATTGATCAAGGCAAGTGTATCGGTTGCGGGCGCTGCCACGATGTTTGCCCCGGCACGTTAATCAAGATAAACGAAAACAAGAAGGCATTTATCAAGTACCCCAAGGACTGCTGGGGTTGCACCTCGTGCATCAAGGAATGCCCCGTTCACGCCATCCGATTCTTCCTCGGTGAAGACATTGGTGGCAAGGGCTGCAAGGTGCATACCGAAAAGGTCAAGGGCGAAAAGAACGATATCGTGCGCTGGATTTTCGAACTGAACGACGGAAGCGTCAAGACTATTGATATCGATCCCAAGGAATCGAATAAGTATTAAAAACGGAGATTTAATTTGAGCGAATATTCTCACCTCGACGAACTGGAAGCCGAAGCCATCTACATCATCCGCGAAGTCGCAGCCGAATGCGAAAAGCCGGTGATGCTTTATTCCATCGGTAAAGACAGTTCTGTCATGTTACATTTAGCCATGAAGGCCTTTTATCCCGAAAAGCCGCCTTTCCCGTTCCTGCACGTGAACACCACGTGGAAGTTCCGCGAGATGATTGAGTTCCGCGACAATATCGCAAAAAAACTCGGCATCGAAATGCTGGAATACATCAACCAAGACGGCGTCAAGCAGGGCATCAACCCGTTTGACCATGGTGCAGCCTACACCGACATCATGAAAACGCAGGCCTTGAAGCAGGCCCTGAACAAGTACGGCTTTACCGCTGCATTTGGCGGCGGTCGCCGCGACGAAGAAAAGTCCCGCGCAAAGGAACGTATTTTCTCGTTCCGCAATTCCGCACACGCCTGGGATCCGAAAAACCAGCGCCCCGAAATGTGGAAACTTTACAACACCAAGATTAACAAGGGCGAAAGCATCCGCGTTTTCCCGATTTCCAACTGGACCGAAAAAGATATTTGGCAGTACATCAAGCGCGAAAACATCGACATCGTTCCGCTTTACTTTGCAGCCCCGCGCCCAGTCGTAGTACGCGATGGCAACATCATCATGGTCGATGACGAACGATTCCCATTGCGCGAAGGCGAAAAGCCCGAAATCAAGTCGGTGCGTTTCCGCACGCTCGGTTGCTACCCGCTTACTGGCGGCGTAGAATCGACAGCCACGACGCTTGACGAAATCATTGACGAAACATTGAGCGCCGTTTCTTCGGAAAGAACTTCGCGCGTGATTGACAACGAAGCCGCCGGCAGCATGGAACGCCGCAAGAGGGAGGGCTATTTCTAATGAAAGGTTTATTGAAGTTTATTACTTGCGGTAGCGTTGACGACGGAAAATCAACCCTTATCGGCCATATTCTTTACGATTCCAAGTTGCTCTATGCCGACCAGGAAAAGGCTCTGGAATTGGACAGTAAAGTCGGTAGCCGCAGCGGAAAAATTGACTATTCGCTTTTGCTCGACGGCCTTATGGCCGAACGCGAACAGGGCATCACCATCGATGTCGCGTACCGCTATTTCACGACGGATCACCGCAGCTTTATCGTTGCTGACACTCCGGGGCATGAAGAATACACGCGCAACATGGCCGTGGGCGCATCTTTTGCCGACCTCGCAGTGATTCTCGTAGATGCATCGCAAGGCGTTCTCGTACAGACGCGTAGACACGCCCGCATTTGCAGGCTGATGGGTATTCGCCACTTTG
>JAEEGJ010010117.1_pt1 | contig 24771 bp, 23 predicted proteins | sample 8958761 | NCBI WGS metagenome assembly JAEEGJ01 (sample SAMN16246546, study PRJNA631951) | gut metagenome | biome: gut microbiome; feature: rumen; material: RS-attached | host: Bos | place: Iran: Karaj | collected 2018-10 | reverse complement strand
ACGGACAGGCCCACCGTTTTATCAACGGCGGCGACCTGAATCTCGAAAGAATCAAAGAGTGTAAAGTAAATGGACTTTACAGAGTATACAATCAGGAGAGATTTCTCGGAATCGGCAAGGCCGATCTGACGGAGAAAAACCTCGAATTTTGCAGAGTTTATCAGGAGAGATGACATGGCATCTGTAGTGGCTTTGGGCAACTTTGACGGTTTGCACAGGGGACATATGACCGTAATCAATGACGCTTTGGCAATGGCAAAGCGCCTCTCGGCCATGCCCTTCGCACTCGTCTTCAAAGAGCATCCCCTCACCGTTCTGACGGGAGAGGAGCAGCCCTGTCTCTTCACTTCGGAGACCCGTGCCGCCGCTTTCAAGAAGACAGGCGTCACTCTCTGCCTTCTCGACTTTGAGGAACTTAAGGATATGGGTCCCGAGGAGTTCTTCGATGAGATAATCATAAAGCGCATGGGCGCAGTCGGTGTCTGCTGCGGCTTCAACTACTCCTTCGGCAAGGGCGGCAAAGGCACGCCCGAGCTTTTGAAAGGACTCTGCGAGAGGGCAGGCCTTGAGTTTTCAATGTCACCTGAATTTGATTTTGAAGGCCAGCCCGTTTCGACGACGCGCATCAAAAAGGCACTTGAGCGCGGCAAGATAGAGACGGCGAACCGTATGCTCGGCCGCCCCTACTCCTTCCGTCTCCAGGTCGTCGACGGCGATAAACGCGGCCGTCACCTCGGTGCGCCGACAATCAACCAGGAGGCCGACCCGCACCTTGTCATACCGAAGTACGGTGTTTACATGAGCAAGGCGACAGTTGGCGACAAGAGCTATCTTGCAATCACAAATATAGGCGTAAGGCCCACATTCTACGATGACGCGAGACCGTCAATAGAGACGCATATTCTCGACTTCGAGGGCGACCTCTACGGCAAGTTTGTCGAGGTTGCGCTCCTGCGCTTCCTCCGTCCGGAGAAGCGCTTTGACTCCTTCACGGACCTTGAGGTCCAGATAAAAAATGATGAGCGCAAAGTGCGCAAACTGGCTGAAGAGGCCAGGGAACACAAAAGATAAGTAAATTGGCACTTTACTTTTAAATGTAATTGTGTTAATATAAGCAAGCCCTTTTCTCGGAGCACGGCGTATGCCGCAATGCGGATCACCGTTACCGTGTCCTGGGAAAGCGGAAAAATTTTCAATGAGGTGAAAGAAATGACACAGGAAGAAAAGCAGGCCATAATGGCTGAGTACGCGACACACGAAGGCGACACGGGTTCTCCCGAGGTTCAGATTGCCGTTCTCACAAAGAGAATCAACGATCTCAACGCTCATCTTAAGGAGCATCCGCACGACTTCCACTCAAACAGAGGACTTCTCAAGATGGTAGGTAAGAGACGTAACCTCCTCACATATCTCCAGAAGACGGATATTGAGCGTTACCGTTCCCTCATCTCGAGACTCGGACTCAGAAAGTAATGCGCTGTGGGGCAGATGGCAGCTTTGCCATCTGCCTTAAATTGCTTTTTAAGGAGCAGTTTTCATTGTAAAAACAGGAGGCCGCCCAAAAGGGATTAGCGGTAAATTAAGGACCCGGAAACCGGATTTTTAATTTATTGCTAAACCTCAGGGTTTATAACAGGCCTCCTTTTGAAAAATAAAAAGGAAGGTAAAAGAAATGTTTGAAAACTACAAGGTTTATGAGACAACCCTTGCAGGCAGACCGCTTCGCCTTGAGACAGGCAAGATGGCCGGCCTCGCAAACGCGGCCGTTTTCGCAAACTACGGTGAGACAGCCGTACTCTGCACCGTAACGGCATCCGCAAAGCCGAGAGAGGGCGTTGACTTTTTCCCGCTCTCAGTTGACTACGAGGAGAAGATGTACTCCGTAGGCCGTATCCCCGGCTCTTTCCAGAGAAGAGAGGGTAAGGCTTCAGAGAAGGCTACACTCGCTTCACGCTGCATTGACAGACCCATCCGTCCGCTCTTCCCGAAGGACATGAGAAATGACTGCTCTGTCGTTGCAACGGTTATGTCGGTTGACCCCGACTGCTCACCCGAGATAACAGCCGCAATCGGCGTTTCAGCCGCCATTGCCATCTCCGACATCCCGTGGGCAGGCCCCATCTCTTCGGTAGACGTAGGTCTTGTTGACGGCGAGATAGTCATCAACCCCACACTTGAGCAGAGAGAGAAGACAGAGCTTAAGCTCACAGTCTCCTCAACAGCCGACCTCGTAGCAATGATCGAGGCAGGCGCAAACGAGATCCCCGAGGACAAGATGTTTGAGTGCATCATGGCAGGCCATGAGGTAAACAAGGAAGTTGTCAAATTCATCAACTCCATCGTTGCCGAAATCGGCAAGCCTAAGTTTGAGTTCGAGTCCAACGATCCGGACCCGGCAATCCTCGACGAGATCGAGGCTTTCTGCGTAAAGGACGTAGAGGCCGCTCTTGACACAGACGACAAGAATGTACGCGACGAGCGTCTTCTTCCCATCTATGACAAGGTCCATGAGAAGTATGACGAGCTCTTCCCCGAGCAGGAAGGCAAGATCGACGAGATCATGTACCTCATTCAGAAGCATATCGTACGCCGCTGGCTCAAGGATGAGCACAAGCGTGTAGACGGCCGCGGTATCGACGATATCCGTCCGCTCGACGCTGAGGTTGACCTTCTTCCGCGTGTTCACGGTTCAGGTATGTTCACCAGAGGCCAGACTCAGGTACTCTCCGTTGCAACACTCGCTCCCATGTCAGACGCGCAGCGTCTTGACGGCCTCGATGAGGACACGGAGAAGCGTTACATCCACCACTACAATTTCCCGTCCTACTCCGTAGGCGAGACAAAGCCGCCGCGCGGCCCCGGCCGTCGTGAGATAGGCCACGGCGCTCTCGCAGAGCGCGCACTTCTGCCGGTAATCCCGTCCGTTGAGGACTTCCCTTACGCCATTCGCGTTGTCTCAGAAGTACTCTCATCAAACGGTTCTACATCGCAGGGCTCCGTATGCGGTTCCACACTTGCGCTCATGGCTGCAGGTGTTCCGATCAAGGCTCCCGTAGCAGGTATCTCCTGCGGTCTCATCACAGGTGAGCAGGGCGTTTACGGCGACTTCATGACCATGGTCGACATCCAGGGTCTTGAGGACTTCTACGGCGACATGGACTTCAAAGTTGCCGGCACACATAAGGGTATCACGGCCATCCAGATGGACCTCAAGGTTCACGGCCTCACACCCGAAATCATCAAGGAGGCCTTTGAGAAAACAAGAAAGGCCCGCATCTACATCCTCGATGAAGTAATGCTCAAGTGTATCCCCGAGGTACGCCCCGAGCTTTCAAAATATGCTCCCAAGATGCTTACCACAACCATCAGCCCCGAGAAGATCGGCGATGTTATCGGCAAGCAGGGTAAGGTCATCCAGAAGATCTGCGCTGAGTGCAACTGTAAGGTTGACGTCAACGACGAGGGTCAGGTATTCGTATCTGCTCTTGATCTTGAGGACGCTCAGAGAGCCATCTTCATGGTAGAGACAATCGCGAACGATCCCGAGATCGGCGCAATCTACAAGGGCGTTGTAACGAGGCTCATGAGCTTCGGTGCCTTCGTTGAGATTGCTCCCGGCAAGGAGGGTCTCGTTCACATCAGCCGTCTCGATGTAAAGCGCACCGAGAAGGTTGAGGACGTTGTAACCGTAGGCGACGAGATTATCGTCAAGGTTATCGAAATCGATGACCAGGGCAGAATCAATCTCTCCCGCCGCGATGCTCTCATCGAAGTAGAGGGCGCCGTACCTGAAAACGACATCGAAGAGGAGAGACCTCAGAGAAGACAGGGCGGCAATTTCCGCAGAGGAAACAACAGAAGATAACAACGACATAAATCGGTAAGGAGGTCAGAAAATGAGTACTCCGAAACAGAATAAGAGGTGGGCGAAGCCCCTGGGCTTTCTCGTAATAATTCTCGCAATAGTCGGTATCGTCTTTATTGTTCTTACGGCAGTAGACACAATCGTCTCAAAGCGTGAGGCGGCCAAGGTTGCCGAGATGCAGAAATTCCAGACCATGCTCGTCCCCGTCGTAATGAACGACATCTCCGAATTTGACGACATTACGAAGGCCGACATGTCTCAGCTCATTGAGGCCTCAATCTGGGCGATCATCAAGAGCGATGTAGCGACCGACGAATATGAAGTCGAGGACGGTATGATCTTCTACCCGGCCGAGGAAGTCGAAGCGAAATTCATTTCGCTTTTCGGAGCGGAGCGTGAGATAGAGCACCAGACGGTGGCCTCGTCCGCGTTCGAGTTTGTATATGACTCCGAGAAAAATGCCTATAAGGCCCCCATCACGGGTGTTGACGCAACTTACATTCCGCGTGTTCTCGATATGACGGAGAAGAGTAACACCATAGTTTTAACCGTGGCTTATCTCTCCGGCAGCGGCTTCGTACAGGCCGACAACGGCGACATTGTCGATCCGGCGCCGAGCAAGTACGTAAAAGTCACTCTGAGAGAAAAGGGTAAGGCTTATTACATAAGCGCAATTCAGCCGACAAGTGCCCCGGAGGCAATGGGCAAGAATAAGTAAGACGAAAGGCATCTTGAAAACAAAATTTCAAGATGCCTTATCTTAAAGGTGAAATATGGACGCAAAACTTGAAAAGGTACTGTCCGCGGTTCAGAAACCGGGACGCTATACGGGAGGGGAACTGAACAGCGTTGTAAAGAGCGCTGATTCGGTTGACCTGCGCTTTGCCTTCTGTTTCCCCGACACATATGAGATAGGCATGTCCCATCTGGGAATGAAGATTCTCTACTCCCTTATTAATGACAGGGAGGATGCCTGGTGCGAGCGTGTATTCGCTCCCGCGCCCGACATGGAGGAACAGATGAGGGCAAACGGCATACCCCTCTTTGCAATCGAGTCCAAGGACAAACTCTCGGACTTCGATGTCATAGGTTTTACGCTCATGTATGAGCTCTCCTTTTCAAATGTACTGAATATGCTGGAGCTCGGCGGCGTGCCCATGCTCGCGAGCGAGCGACACGACCTTAAGAACTTCGTTGTCGCCGGCGGCCCCTGCGCGTCGAACGCGGAGCCCATCTGCGACTTTGTCGATGCGTTCTTACTCGGCGACGGCGAGGAGATAATGAACGATTTCCTCAATCTCTACAAAGAGTACAAGGACCGCGGAGCGGGTAAGGAGGAATTCCTCACCGCAGTGGCAGGCATACAGGGTGTATATGTGCCCTCGCTCTATGATGTCACATACAAAGCGGACAGCACCATAGATGCAGTCACACCGAAAAACGGAGCGCCCGCCGTCGTGCACAAGAGGATAGTCAGTGATCTGAACAAGGCGCCCTATCCGGACAGATTCATAGTGCCCTTCATAGAGGTTGTGCACGACCGCGTAAGCGAGGAACTCTTCCGCGGCTGCATTCGCGGATGCCGCTTCTGCCAGGCGGGCTTTATCTACCGCCCCATAAGGGAGAAGTCCCCGGAGCTCGCAAATGAGCAGGCCAAGGCCCTGATAAAGAATACAGGCTATGACGAGATAAGCCTTATCTCACTGTCCACATCCGACTATACGGGTATTCAGCCGCTTTTAAACGACATGATTGACTGGACGCAGGAGAAGAATGTAAACATAAGCCTTCCCTCGCTGCGCGTGGATAACTTCTCCGACGAGCTCGTCGAGAAGATGAAACTTATAAGAAAGAGCGGCCTCACATTCGCTCCCGAGGCCGGTTCACAGCGTCTGCGTGACGCGATAAACAAGAATATCACCGAGGAGGAGATACTGAGCACCGTCCGCATTGCCTTCAAAGGCGGCTGGACGACGGTCAAGCTCTATTTCATGCTCGGTTTACCTACTGAGACATTCGAGGACATAGAGGAGATAGTAAACCTCTCCAGACGCGTTGTGACGGAGTACTACCGCACACCGGACAAGCCGAAGGGAAAGCAGCTCGTAATCAATGTCAGCGCTTCTCCGTTCGTGCCGAAGCCTCATACACCGTTCCAGTGGGAGCCGCAGGCCACCACGGAGGAACTGGATGAGAAGCGCGCCTACCTGCTCGAGCAGACGAGGGTGCCGAAGTCGCACATTCACCTCTCTGCTCATCACACGGACACAATCTTCCTCGAGGCCGTCTTCGCGAGAGGCGACAGGCGACTCGGCAAGGTCCTGCTCGAGGCCCATAATCTCGGCTGTAAATTTGACTCCTGGGATGACCAGCTTCGCTTCGATCTTTGGCAGCAGGCTTTCGAAAACTGCGGCGTTGATCCGAAGTGGTATGCCTACAGACGCCGCAGCTACGAGGAAATCCTGCCTTGGGATCATCTTGACTACGGTGTCACCAAGGAGTTCCTCATCAGAGAAAACGAAAAGTCGAAGAGGAATGAGACCACTCCTCACTGCAGAATAAAATGTGCCGCGTGCGGCGCTTCATCATTAAACGGAGGTAATTGCGATGCAAAATGCAAGAATCTTCTTTGAGAAGCGCGGCGACGCCAAATACATCTCCCACCTTGACCTCATGCGCTGTTTCTCCAGGGCAATCTCGAGGGCGGAGATACCTCTCTGGTACACCGAGGGTTTCAACCCGAGGCCGTATATGAATTTTGCCATGCCCCTGTCACTCGGCATGGAAGGGCTTTCAGAGATTCTCGATATCAGGCTGAACGAAGAAATGTCCTTTGAAGAGGTAAAATCGAGGCTCGAAAAGGTCATGCCCCCGAACATCCGGATAATTGACGTGAAGGAGCCCGTAAAGAAGGCTCAGCTCGTGGCTTTCTCAAGATACAAGATTGAGATAAAACAGGAGCAGATGCCGCAGGAAGCCTTTAACAACGCGGTTTCTGAGAAACTGTCCGATGAGAATCTGACGATTTCCAAGGTGGGAAAACAGGGAAAGCAGAAGGTTGTAAAGGAAATTGCCTTGACAGGACACATAAAAGATGTGAAAATCTGGTCCGACGATGACAAAATTACAACTGTTTTACTGACATTACCGAGCAATCCCACATTCGGAATAAACCCGAATATCCTTATAACAAGGGTGCTTGAGCTCATTTCAGTCGAGCCCGTTTTCGTCCATATAACGAGAAAGTGCATGCTCGATGAGAACTTTGAGAATTTCTCGTAAGACTTGCGGGCATCATTGTTTTTATTTATAATCATTTAGTAATAAACCCAAAGGCGGTGAGTATCATGGCAAAGAATAAAAACAGAAAGTATACGCCTGACGTTCTGGCGATAGGTGCACTGGCTTATGCCGGCAGCGCCCTGACTCAGCGCATACTCATCCAGCCCAAGACCGAAATAAAAGTTGCGGAGGGCTTTACGATACCCGTACAGGGTATTCTGCCCTTCTCTCAGAAATATATCGCCGAAATAACAAGGACTGCCTTAAATAAGGTCCTGCCCACTGCAATGAGCGTATCCGTCTCTGTAATGGAGAAGATTCACGCGCGTGAGCAGTTTAAAAAAGGCCTCCTCTGGTTCCTCTATGACTATCTGGGCAGATACTCGTTAAACAGCGTAACTGCGTTCTTTACACGAAAGTCCAGGTCGTCCGGCAGGGGCGACTACCGCGATTTTCTTCGAAAGAATATTGAGAAATACCTCGCGGAAAAGACTGACCGCGACGAACTCATAAAGAACCTGACCGGTGAGATTGTAAAAATATTCGGCCTGATCACTGAGGGCACCATGGCATCCATCATTTTCAATGAGAAGTTTGCCGAGGCGGCCTCCGGCACGATTGCCGCGGCGGTTGACCGCTTCCTCGCGGATGACGCGGCAAACCGCCTGACCGAGTACATAATGAAGATGGCATCCTCAATAGAAAATCTGACAATTCCGGGATTTCTCACCGATGTACTCGGCATAGGCCGCGTCGAGATGGCAAACTTCATCGACATAGGCTATGATGCCGTGTTCGGACCGGACATTATAAATGCCGTAAAGACGATGAAGGCCGGAGACTCCGCATACAATCTCATAATGGATGTGGATTACAAAAATGCCATGAACTACGTCTCTGACAGTGATCTTCTCAGGATTAATGCCACGAGCGCGGTGCTCGCCATGAGCATCTATTCCTTCTCCAAGAGAACCGCTCGCAGCTTCTACAAAAACCGTGACAGGCTCGCGGGTATCAGAAGGGGAGTCAGCTCCCTCTTCTCCGACAAAGAATTCCTGGGAGAAGATGAAGAATGAGAATGAGAAAAAAGAAGTACCTCGACGAGCGCATTGACGCCTGCGAGGGACTGCTTTTGACACTTGTTTCAGAGGACAGGAACTTCGAGACCGCGAAGGAGAAGAAGAACTACCTCGATTTTGAAGAACTTTTCGGCAATGCAAATCCCGTATACATGGAGATAGGCTGCGGAAAAGGACAGTTTGTATGCGAACTCGCAAAACTGCATCCCGGGTACAACTACATCGCCGTTGAGAAGGTCGGAAACGTCATCGTATCCGCCGCGGAGCGGGCAAAGAACGAAGGAATCCCAAACGTCCGCTTCTTAAAATGCGGGGCTGAGTACCTGCAGTGCTTCATACCGGAAAAGAGCATAGAGGGACTTTACCTGAATTTCTCCTGCCCCTATCCGAAAAAGGCATATACATCTCACCGTCTCACAAATGAGAGGTTTCTGAATATCTACAAGGATATCCTGAAAGACGGTGCGGAAATTCACCAGAAGACGGACAACATGCACTTCTTTGAGTACTCGATTGAAGAGTTCACAAAGTGCGGTTTCGCGCTTAAAAATGTCTCCCTTGATTTGCACTCAAGCGACTTCGAGGGAAACATCGTGACAGAATATGAAAGTAAATTCGTTGCCGAGGGCCTGCCTATCTACAGGCTTGAAGCTTACATAAAGGAGGAGTAAATATGACACCGCAGGGCAATGTAGACCCCGCTGCTTTCCTTGATCAGTATACCAGTGTCCTGGTGCCCGTAATCGTTCTCGGTCTGGCACTTCTGGGACTCGTATTCATGCAGATTTTCTTTACGCTTCGGACGGACAGCCTTCTTGTCTGGCTGGCTCCGCTGTTTCTCGGCGTCGCCGGCGGCTTTTCCTGCCTCGCGACAATGTCCTACTACTCTTCTTTTGAAAAGATAGCGGAAAACAATATGGCATATCTTACGGTTGAACAGCAGGCGATGTGCCCGAATTTCGGAGCATATTCCGTAACTTTCCTCGCCATGGCCGTAGTTTTCTTCCTGAGCCTCTTCGTGTCCATGATAATAGCCATGATAAAGGCGATCAGGAGAAGGAACCAGTATTGATAAAACAACGCAGAATAAACGAAAAACGCCGATGGTGGGGAGCCATCGGCGTTCTTCGTTAAAATAGGAGAAAATGAAATGAAAAAGTGAGTGAAGGGGTGACTGGTCCCTTACTGCACTTACACTATAACCCCATTTCCTTAAAACAACCTTAAACAATAGTTACAAATTTGGAAAGAAAAGATATGTCTATTTTTATATATTTGTTACCTTGAATACACCTTTTCCTTTATAGTATACTTTTTCCATACTTCAACGTACTAAATCGTCAATGAAGAAAGGAAGAGATACAATGGAGCAATTCGGCAATATTGTAACCAAGGTTGATGACTTTGTCTGGGGCTGGCCCCTTATCATTCTCATCATTGCAGTCGGTACTTTTCTTACCGTAAGATCAGGCGGTGTACAGTTCCTGCATCTCGGCAGGGCGCTCAAGTACATGGTACAGAACGAAGAGGACGGTGAAGGTGAAGTAACCTCGTTCCAGGCTCTCTGCACCGCACTCTCCGCAACAGTAGGTACCGGTAACATCGTCGGTGTTGCCACTGCTATCTGCATCGGCGGTCCCGGAGCTCTCTTCTGGATGCTTTTCGCAGCCGTGCTCGGTATGGCCACAAAGTATTCTGAGGGTCTCCTCGCTGTTCTTTACAGAGAGGACAAGGGCAATGGTCACTATCTCGGCGGCCCGTTCCTCTACATCGAAAAAGGTATGGGAGCAAAGTGGAAATGGCTCGGTAAGCTCTTCGCACTCTTCGGAGCTCTCGCAGGACTCCTCGGTATCGGTACAATGACTCAGATGAACGGTATCGTTTCCGCTTTCTCAAATGTTATCGATTCTCCGGTAGTATTCAATAAATTCGGCGCAAACACGACAATCGTCGCTGTTATCGCAGCAGTTGTTTTTACGACTCTCGTTGCCCTCGTTGTTGTCGGCGGTATCAAGAGAATCTCAGCCGTTGCCGAAAGAATCGTACCTTTCATGTGTGTTCTTTATTTCGCGCTTGCACTTGTCTGCGTACTTCTTAACATAAAGGCTCTCCCGATGGCTATAGGCCTCATCTTCAAGGGCGCCTTCACGGCTCAGGCAGCAGTCGGCGGTTTCGCAGGCGCAGCCATCAAGCTTGCCATGCAGAAGGGTATCGGCCGCGGTATCTTCTCAAACGAGGCAGGTCTCGGCTCAGCTCCCATCGCAGCAGCCGCTGCAAAGACAAAGGAGCCTGTACGTCAGGGTCTCGTTACAATGACAGGCACATTCCTCGATACAATCGTTATCTGTACTCTTACAGGTCTTTCAATCATTCTCACGGGCGCTTATGCCAACACCGACGAACTTCGCGGCGCGGCAGTAACACAGCTTGCATGGGCAGAGACATTCCCGTGGCCGGCAGACGTCTCCAAGTTCCTTGTTGCCATCTGCCTTGCGCTCTTTGCTTTCACAACCATCCTCGGCTGGGACTACTACTCAGAGCGCTGCGTAGAGTACCTCACAAACTCAAAGAAGGCAGTTCTTGTTTTCAGAGTTCTCTTTGTACTCTTCACATTCGCAGGTCCGTTCCTTGCACTCGATGTTGTATGGAACATCGCTGATGTATTCAACGGCCTCATGGCAATTCCGAACCTTATAGCCCTTGTAGCCCTCGGCGGTGTAATCTCCAAGGAGACGAAGGCCTACTTCGCAAAGCAGAAGGAAATCGACGTTACAAAGAAATAAGAATAACTTGTGATAAAGCAACCGCGGTTTTCCGCGGTTGCTTGTTTTATTATCTCTTTAATGGTAAAATAAATAAGTTAAGAATTGTTTTGGAGGCGAACAGTATCAATACGTTTTCCGGAATAATACACGAGCATACAGCTTACAAAAGTCAGATTTTCAAGATGGCCAGAAACGACCTCGTGAAAACCTACAGCGGTTCAGCCCTCGGCTGGGCCTGGGCGGTCATTCGCCCCGTGGTGACCATTCTCATCTACTGGTTCGCCATGAGCGTGGGCTTCAAGAAGAACGGTCTCGTCTACGGTCATCCTTATTTTTTGTGGCTCATCACGGGTCTCGTGCCCTGGTTTTACATGAGTGACATGCTGACACAGGGTACCGACTGTATGAGAAAGTACCGCTATCTCATCACGAAGATGCGCTATCCCGTCTCTACCATACCCACATTTGTCAGCATCTCAAAGATGATGGTCTCCATGGTGCTTCTCTTCGTAGTTGCAGTTATCTACTGGATTATGGGCTTTGCTCCCACCATCTACTATCTGCAGATCTTCCTCTATATTCTCTTCTCATTTATGTTCTTCACGTCCTGGGCGCTTTTCGCGGGCCCCATATCGGCCATCTCACAGGACTTCTCAAACCTCATCCGCTCCTTCGTATTCGCCGTCCTCTGGTGCTCAGGCATCTTCTGGGACGCGACTGAAGTCGGCGGCACCCTGGGTCTCATACTTAAGGCAAATCCCGTCACCTACATCGTCACGGGCTTCCGCGCCTCCTTCATGGGCCAGTACTGGTTCTGGGAGCGCCCCCGTGCTCTCGGTGTCTTCATGGCCGAGCTTCTGCTCATGTTCCTTCTGGGTCTCTGGAGTTACAGAAAACTCCGCAAAGAGATTCCGGATGTGCTTTAAGGAGGTGGCAGTATGTCTGAACCCATAATCGAGTTTAAGAACGTCTCCAAGAAGTACAAGCTGTACAGCGGCAACAGACAGAAACTCGCCGCCATATTCTCAAAGCGCGTCAAGGTGAAGACCAAGGAGGCTATAAAGGGCATCTCTTTCACCATTGACCGCGGCGAGTCGGTTGCCCTGCTCGGAAAAAACGGCGCAGGTAAGTCAACCATACTCAAGATGATAACCGAGGTCTGTTTCCCGACCGAGGGTGAGATAATTGTAAACGGCCGTGTCTCGGCTCTCCTCGAGCTGACAGCCGGCTTTGACCCGGAACTCACCGGCCGTGAAAACATCTACCTGCGCGGTACGACAATGGGCCTCGGCAAAGAGGAGATTAAATCTCTCGAGCCGGACATCATCGAATTCGCCGACATCGGCGAATATCTCGACCAGCCCGTCCGTGCCTACTCGAGCGGTATGAAGTCCCGCCTCGGCTTCGCAATAAACGCGAACATAAAACCCGAAATCCTCATCGTCGATGAGGCCCTGTCCGTCGGTGACGCGACCTTCAGAAAGAAGTGTCTCGACAAGGTCAACAAGCTCATCGCGGACGACAACGTAACCCTTTTACTTGTAACCCACAGCACCACCATGGCGCAGCAGTTCTGCAAGCGCGGCATGGTACTTGACGGCGGCAAGATAGTATTCGACGGAGCAACAGCCGACGCCATAGTAAAATATGATGAAATAATGAAAAAAGCTGCAGAAAAGAAAAAGAAGGAGGCTGTTCTCAAATGAAAACAACTTTGGTAATCATGGCGGCAGGAATAGGAAGCAGGTTCGGTCAGGGTATAAAACAGATGGAGCCCTTAGGACCTTCCGGTGAAATAATCATCGACTATTCCATCCACGACGCCATTGAAGCCGGCTTTGACAAAATCGTATTCATAATCCGCCACGACCTTGAAAAGGATTTCAGAGAGGTCATAGGCGACAGAATAGCAAAGAAGATTGAAGTTGAATACGCCTTCCAGGAGAAGGAAAACATCCCCGACTGGTTCGACCTCGGCGAGCGCACAAAGCCCTGGGGCACAGGCCAGGCCATACTCGCCACAAAGGGCATAGTAAAAGAGCCCTTCGCCGTAATCAACGCTGACGACTACTACGGCAAAGAGGGCTTTAAAGTAGTTCATGACTGGCTCGTCTCCGGTGCTTCCGAGACAACCGACAAGCGCCACATGTGCATGGCGGGCTTTGAGCTCACAAACACTCTCTCGGAAAACGGCGGCGTCACAAGAGGCGTCTGCAAGGCAAACAGTGACGGCTATCTGACCGAAATCATCGAGACAGAGAACATTGAAAAGATAGACGGCAAGGCTGCAGTCAGGGCAGAGGACGGAACACCGAACTTCTATCCCGACGGCACACTCGTATCAATGAACATGTGGGGCATTAACCCCGACTTCATTGAAGAGGTTCTCGAGCCCGGCTTTGAGGAGTTCTTGAAGAACATCCCCGAAGGAAACATCAAGAAGGAATACCTCCTTCCCATGGTTATCGGCGAACTCGTTGAGAAAGGCGAGGCAGACGTAAAGATCCTTCCTACACCCGACAAGTGGTTCGGAGTAACCTACCAGGAAGACAAGTACTACGTAAAGGACGCCTTCAAGGACCTCGTCGCCAAAGGCATCTACCCCGAAAACATAAAAGACTGACAAATAACAAAAGCACCCTCAGCCGAGGGTGCTTTTTTGTTTATCAGTAGTTCAGCCAGCCGAAGTCTGTTGAGGTGGCCAGGTTTTCTGCGCCGTAGAGGAAGAGGACATCGGTTATTTCGTTCTCTTCGAGGAGGTCCTTTACGGAGTCTCTGTAGTAGCGAAGGTCGACGAGGATTATTTCCTCGTAGTTTTCGGCGAGCATTGTGGCAAAGCAGTGGGAGTAGGAGTCCTTGACTATGAGGAGCTTCTTGCCGTTTTCGTTTGTGTCATTGTGGATGACGGTCAGGGGATGGTTGCCGTTTAGGAAGACCTCGTACTTGTCGTCCGACTGTGCTTTGTCATCAAAGAAGAGCGAGCCGTATTCTTCGTCGCCTATGGTGACGGAGTACTTTGAAGGCTTCTGGCATTCATAGATGTCTATGGTGTCGGGTTTCTTCAGCCAGAGGCCGCTCTTTGCGTATGAGGTGCCAAAGAATCCGTCTATTGTGCGGGAAGATGTAAATGTCTCCGGTGTCAGTCCCTCCTTGTCACAGAAGGCCTGGTAGAGGAGAAGAGCACCTGCTGAGGTGATATGGTGGTCAGTCTTGTAGTAGAGTTGTTCTTTATCCTTGTTTGCCTTGAAGGTTTCGCGCAGGTCTATGAAGGTGAAGTTGTCATAGCCTGTCGGCATCTTGTCGAGAAGGAAGTCATCGTAGTAGTCCTTGTGGACCTTCGGAAGCTTGTCGCTCATAATGTACCCGGTCTGCGGTACGACCATGAGCGTGCAGTCTGCTTTGGTGTCCTGTGAGAACTGCAGGATTCTGTTTATGTTTGCGAGCGCGTGCGCCTCGTCGAAGTCGGCCGGCGCGGCAATCAGGTAGCCGTCCTTGCCGGAGTAGATACCGCTTGCGCCGTTTAATCCGACGGCAAGGCGGGCATAGGAGTACGCGCCGACCCACTTGTCACGAAAAGCGAAGTGGTCAGCGACATAGGTGTCAAAACCGCTCATGAAGCTGCCGTCCGTAATGGTTTTAAAGGTCGCTTCCGGGAACGTCGCGAGAACTCGCTTTTCGTTTGCGGATGACGCCTTTTTCGGCAGGAGCAGTGTGAGTACCGAGAATATTAAGATGAAGGAGCAGAAGACAATTGTCAGTATGCGCTCTTTTTTCATATATTCTCCTTTAGAATCTGAAGTACAAAAACGGGTTGTATGTGGAGGTCACGAGCGCCGCCGTACAGAGTACAAGAGCGAAGATGACCAAAGCGGTTTCTATGTAAGGCATGGCCTTGTCGTCCTTGTGCTTTGTCCACAGGTTCTTCGCGACCGGAAGTGATGCGAAGGCTGCGATGACAAGGAGAGGAATGTATGTGACAATCTCATACATCGCGTTGTTTGAAACGCCAAAGCCGCCCGTGAACAGGCCGCGGAAGAAGGCTGTCAGTTCCGTCATGTCGGTAAACTGGAAGAGCATCCAGCCGAGCATGACAATCACCATGGCGTAGATATGGCGCAGGAAGCGCGGAGAGCGCTCCAGAACCTTCTTGAGGAACAGTTTCTCGATTATCAGCAAAATGCCGTAATAGAGGCCCCAGAGGACAAAATTCCATGATGCGCCGTGCCAGAGTCCTGTGAGGGCCCAGACGATCATTATATTGAGTATCTGTCTTGCGGCGCCTTTCCTGTTTCCGCCAAGGGGTATGTAGACATATTCCTTGAACCAGGTAGAGAGTGACATGTGCCAGCGTCTCCAGAACTCCGTAATGCTCTGTGAGACATACGGGTAGTTGAAGTTTTCAAGGAAGGAGAAGCCGAACATGTTGCCGAGGCCTCTCGCCATGTCCGAGTAACCGGAGAAGTCGAAGTAGATCTGGAACGTGAAGGCGAGCATTGCGACTATGTGGCCGGGTACGCCCGAGGCGTCACCCTCAGCGACCAGGGCGTCAAAGAGTGCGCCCATGTTGTTCGCTATCAGCACCTTCTTGCAGAGGCCTATGACAAACAGGCGGACACCGTTTGAGAACATCTCAAACGTCTCTTTCCTGTTTTCAAGCTGAAGTTCAATGTCCCTGTAGCGGACAATGGGACCCGCTATGAGCTGAGGGAACATCGTGACATATGTGCCGAACATGACTATGTTCTTCTGCACCGTGCACTTTCCGCGGTAGAGGTCGATGAGATACGACATTATCTGGAAAGTGTAGAAGGATATGCCTATCGGCAGAGCGACCGTCTTCACCGCGACATTCGAGAAGAATGTGTTTATGATTCCGGTGAAGAAACCTATGTACTTGAAGTAGCCGAGAAGCAGGAGGTTTATGATGATGCCTATGATGAGGAACAGTTTCTTTTTCTTCTCATACTTCGCCATGAGCAGGCCGACAATATAGTTGACCGTAATGGAGAAGACCATGAGAAGTATATAAACAGGCTCACCGTAGCCGTAAAAAAACAGACTGGTCAGAAGCAACCAGCCGTTTTTAAACTTACGCGGCAACAGGTAATATACTGCGAGTGTTATTACGAGAAAGAAAAAGAGAAATGTAATACTCGAGAATATCATCCTGTCACCACCTTATGTTTTATTTTTGAAATGTTTATTTGTTGAATGCAGCAACCATGTCGTCATAATGGTCTGAATAGAAGAAAGCTACACAGTTGCCTTTTTGAAGGATTTCAATTTTGTTTGCAAGTTCGTTATCTATGCTTGCTCCTTCATAATCAGCCAGCTGCTTTTTCATATCGTCAAGTCTTTTGGAAAGAGCATCATATGCTGTCTGAGCTGCATCTTTATCAACAGCTTCAATCATTACGATTTCACCTGAGAAAGCATAATCGCCCATATCATATGTTACGCATTTGGAAGACTTTATGAGATCTGTGTTGATGCCGTAAAGGTTTGAGATAAAGTCTGCGTCATGCTCTCTGGGATCATTGTTCTCAAAAATCGGTGAAATAGCTGCATATACCGTCTCAATATTAACATTGCTGTCTGCCGGCTCATTGCCTGAACCGCCCTTTGAGCAGGCTGCGAAGCAGAGGCAGAGTGTGAGTGCGAGAATTACTGCGATGATTCTTTTCATTGTTTTATCCTCCTCAGATTACCATGTGGGATCTGCGCAGTGGTTCATGTTGTATTCGGCCCAGGCTTTTGCGCCCTCGCTTGAGAGGTGGATACCCATGGCACCCGGGTCGCTGCAGTATTCGTCTTTTAAGTAACCGGCGTCATTGAACATGACGGAGGCTACATCGACAAAGTACCAGTTGTTCTCTTCGGCCATCTTTTTGAGGCCTTCGTTATAAGCCTTTATGCCGGCGTTGTTGAGCACCTTGCCGCGCTTGCCGTCCTGTGAGGCGATGATGGGTGTCATTGACTGGATGTAGATGAGTGCGCCGTCATTGTTGTCAACTATGAGCTGGCAGAGCTGTCTCATCTGGTCAACAGCGCCTTCAACACCGACGCGGTTTAAGTCGTTCATGCCGAGCATAATGTAGACGCGCTTTCTGCCGTCGAGCTGTTTCCAGATTTCGGCAGGCCAGCCGTTCTGGGCAGTTGCCGTGCTCTGGTCGAGCGCGTTTGTTGTGCCGTAGTTTCCGTAGCAGAGATATTTCATGCCCGGAATACCGTCGTACATCATTATCTTAAGACCGGTGGAGTCACCGATGAATACGGCTTCGTTGAAATAATTGGGGTTCTTTTTCTGAGCCTCTTCCCAGGCGAGGTAGGGGACTTCGCCACCGACGGGCTTCGGAGCTTCGGTCGTGGTCTCGCTTGTCTGCTCCGCTGTTGTCTTCTGAGGCTGCTTTGTTGTGTCGGGGTCTTTGCCCTTGTCCTTGCCGGACAGAGCCACTACGAGTACGACCGCGACAATTACGATTACGAGGCAGGCGGCGATGGCCGCTATGGCCTTCGGGTTTTTGGAAAGTCCTGATGCCGTGACACGTTTTCTCTGATACATGTTTACACCTTCAATTAGTTATATCAATACTTAAATTACATATAGATTTTAATAACCGAGGTGTAAAAAGTCAATGAAATCGGCAGAAAAATCAATATATTGTGTTACATTGTTATTATGCTATAATATATATTGTATTAATTGGGGATAGGTGGGATTTTTTCTGGCTAACAGGAAAAAGTCTGACAGTCGTGCCAAAAGAAAGGCTGAGACAGCCAAAAGGCTTGAGGCGGAGAGGAAACAGAATCCGCCTCAGGCACAGAAGAAACAAAAACAGACTCCGCAGAAACCGGCAAAGATTTCGGTAAAGGTTGCTGAGGGGTCTTCTGTTGTTGTGACTGAAAAGAAAGTAAAGGCAAAGACTGCGGAGCCGAAGCCCGAAAAGAAAAGGACTGAAGAACAGCCGAAGGCTGAGAAGAAGGTTGAGGAAAAGAAGCCCAAGGCAGAGGAGAATAAACCCAAGACTGAAGAGAAGAAGGCTGAGGAGCCTGTCGTTTCAGAGGAGAAGCCTGAGGCTTCAGAGCCGGAAGTGCCCGCTGAGGTGATGATGAATCCCTTCTCCAACACCAGGATTCTCGTGGCGGCTGCCTCCGTACTTGTATTTTCGATAGTGTTCAACCTTTGCGTACACGCTGTGGGCAACACCGTTATTCCTGTTTCAACGACCGCCAAGGCCACTGTCGCGACAACCGTCACGACGACCGAGGCGACGACAGAGGAGGAGACAGAGCCCGTTACGCAGGCGCCCGAGGCCGTCTATACAAGGTCTGCGGGTTCCGATGCTCCGGTGGCACCTCCGCCGGAAAAGCCGAAGAGCGTATTCCTTTCAATTCCCTATGTCAGCCAGCTGCCCGCATATCCGACGGGCTGTGAGGCCGCCTGCGCGACCATGCTCCTCCGTTTCTGGGGTATCGGCGCCTCGCTCGACTCCGTTGTCGCGTCAATACCGCGCGGTGATATTCATGACAAAAACGGCAAGCCTTACGGTCCCAGCATATATGCAAAATTTGTCGGTGACCCGCGCTGCAGATATACGGACAAGACTCCGGGCTACGGAGCATTCTCACCCGTTATAACAAGCTGCCTTTGGGGCTTTGTGGGCTCAAACTATGTTGTAAAGAACGTCTCGGGAAGTTCCCTTTCTGACCTCTGCGGATATCTGGACAAAGGCTGTCCGCTCATAGTCTGGGCGACTTATAATATGAAACAGCCCACCACCTGTAACTGGTGGTATGTTGAAGGTACGGACCAGTACTTTGAATATCCCCGCGGAACTCACGTATTTGTACTCTGCGGCTACAGCTCGGGTGTAGTGAATCTTATGGACCCGTACGGAAAGGGAGTCGTCACTTACTCGCAGGCCCTCTTCTCAAGCCGGTACAACCTTCTCGGCAGGCAGGCGATAGTCATAATGCCGGTTGAGCAGACCACCGAGTCTACGACCGAGAAGACGACCACGAAGAAAACTCCGGATCCGGTAATTCCGTCGACTACGGATGAATCCACAACGGACGGTACAACCGAGACGACCACGGACGAGTCCACTACGGACGGTACAACAGAGACAACCACTGCGGAAACCACGACTGAGACCACTACGGAAGCTCCTTCCGAATAAAATAAAAAGCCACCCGGTCGGGTGGCTTTTCTTATTGTCTCTTAGTCGGGAAGAGCGAATACGGATTCAAGGACATCGTCCATTACTCCGTAGTACTCGGCCTTGTTTATGAACATGCCGGCCCAGCCCTGGTGATCCCAGTTCTGCGGAGGCATAACCTGCCAGATACCCTTCTTCAGAGTGTCATTGCGGGTTACCTGAATCTCTTCAACACCTGCGGGTGCACCCATTGAAGGTACGTTTACGATACCGTCGTTGGGACGCCATGACTTCTCAACAAGTTCGGACTTCTTGATGTAGATACCCATGATGAGGCCTGTGACCTTGAACATGGGGAAGATGTGCTTGTCCGGATACTGGAATCCCATCTTGCCTGCATGTGTTCCGCAAGCGGGACGGGCAATGTAGTAGGTGTTCGGATTTGCTTTCCAGCCTTTGAGCATTGCGTCAGATACTCTCGGGAGCATTTCATACCAGATGTTACCGCCGTTTACGGCAGCCTCATATGCCTTGATACCTGCCTGCTTCTCTTCGTCACTTGCCTTCTTTGCGCCCGGCTTTGTCGGATCCTTCATTGCGTTCCAGGGATCGAAGTAGAGGTCGTAGACATTGTGAAGGAGGTCGCCGCCCTTTGAGCCCGCTGTCATGAGGACTCTGGAGATTGTGTGGAGAAGCTTGTCACCCGCGAAAACGGTTGCGGATGTGCCGCGGTTTGTGGCGGAGAGTGTTGTTACACTGTGGATTAAGTTGCCTTTGCCGCCCTTGAAGAATTCGGATACTTCGTCTGCCGGTGTGGCGTCAAGTTCCTCTTTGGAACCTGCTTCCATAATCCATGAGAACATTGTGACTGTAGGGCCGCCGAATGAGTGGCCGATGAGGTTTATCTTAGCGTGATCGCCCGGTGTGCCGAGGTCTTTGAGAACGCCCGGGTATGTACGGCCGAAACGATTTATACCGTGCTCTTTTGAGTGATATACGCCGTAGTCGACAGTGCCGCCGAAGAGATAGGCGTAAAGTTCACAGGAGCGCTCCCACATGCCCGTGAAGGGACCGAGGGACGGCTGATAAACATCAGCGCCGCAGTCTTTTTCCCAGTGCTTTTCAAGGTCCTTGGTGAATGATCCGAAATATCTGTAGAGTTTGCTGAAATAGTTTTTCGGGTCAACGCCGAGGAATCCGTGTACAAGAATTATGGGGTAGTTGTTTGCCTTTGCTTTCATTGTAATTCCTCCAAGTTATCCAATATCCGAAGCTACGCTTTCGCTGAAAGCGGCGCCGGGTTTTGCCAGTGTGTCGTCAACGACCCGGTCTCCCTTTATTAGTTTTCCGGTCAGGAAGAGGCGGTCTGTCTTGACGTAGTTTACAACCCCGAAGGGGTAGCATGTATAAATTATAACCGTGTCAGGTTCAAAATTACTGTGCGAAGCGCGGTGGTCTGAAAACCGAAAGTCGGCAGCTTTTATTACCTCAGCCTTTGTTATCTCGTAGGTGTAGTTTCCGTAGGGCATTTCAAGCGTGACTGTTATGCCTTCCGGAAAGTCACCGTTATTCGGGTCAAATTTCGAGAGCCCGACGAATACCGTGCGGCAGTGCCCCGCAATTATGGGACAGGTGGCGCTCTCGTTTAAAGGTGTGTTCATGCCCGGAAGGGAGCTGCATTTGTGCAGGCCCGCTCCGAGGTTTAAACACTCGTCGCTCGTGCCGAAGACGAGGTTGCAGTTTATGCCGAGTTCCTCGCTCGATACCCTGCCTATAATCTGCTTTGCACGGAATTCTTCCGTATGGTATTTCTTATCGAAGATTTCCGAGAGCAGGACGGTCGGAAGCTCCTCGGTCGTCGCGACCGTCGTTTTTGCCGGTGCGGTTGTTGTCGGCTCTTCTTTCTGAAGACCTTTTCCGAAAACAATAATGACGAGAAGGACCGTCACAAGCACTATGAGACAGGAGATTGCTATAGTGAGCGGTAATCTTTTCTCTGCCATTTTCACACCTCACTGAATTCGTAACTTAAATTTTATTGTTTTTCAAATAAATTGTCAATGCCGGTAAATTATGATATATTTATTTACTGTATTTGAGTTTATTTAATCCGGAGATGAAACTTTTTGGAGACTTATATCAGACTCCTGGGCGGTTACAGGGCCCTTAAAAAGAGAATAATCTTCATCGTTTTATCACTCGTTATAGTGTGTCTGCCGCTGGCGAAGGCACAGCCTGAGCACAAGGTTGTGGCGGAGCCGGAGACGACGACCGAAGCGGTCACGGAGGCTCCGACCGAGGCTCCCGAGCCCGAGGCGAAACCGGTCACCGTCCGTCTCGAATCCGTCGAGAAGGATATCCGTATAGGCTTCTATGACGAGGACGGTGCCGTAATTACGGGCTATCGTTTTGAGGTCGTTGTCATCGATGCCGACGGCAAGGAGATAAAGGATGTCGACAACGACAGGGACGGATACATTGTCATCCTCGGTGTCACACCGGGCGAGGCCACCGTCACTCCGAATCAGACGAAGGCCTATGAGTTCACCGATTCCCCTTACAAAATCAATGTAAAGGACCACGTTGAGTATAAACCCATCCAGAACGTCGTCGTAAAGAATGACGGCGCCGATGTCAAGAAGGCCCCCGAGTCGCCCGTAGTCAAGGATACGGTTGAGTTCGTGCCTTCAGAGGTGAAGGAGACCACGGTCTACAAGGCTCTCTCTGAAACCGGTCTTACGGTGACGGATCCCTACTATGTCCCGGAGACCACGACCGCCGCTCCTCCCGAGACGACAACCGGTGACGGAGGCAGTGAACCGGAGACTACGACGGTTCCCGAAACCACAACGGCGACTCCCGTTGACGATAACGCGAAACTGCTTGATTCCACAGGCAAGTACCAGCTCTATGTCAAAGAGGGAGACACTTACAGGGAGGCCCTGAACAAGGACTACTCCGCAGGCGCGACATTCTATACCGCAGAGGTTACAAAGACCTACTACGGCTGGCAGAATATCGACGGCAAGATGTACTACTACGACAAGAACGGTAACTATGTCACCGGCAATCAGGTCATTCAGGGTGTCCAGTACAAGTTCTCGCAGACAGGCGTGCGCGGAGGTACCCTCGGCGTGGATGTCTCGGTCTACCAGGGCAATATAAACTGGCAGAAGGCAAAGGCCGCGGGCATAGACTTCGCCATTATCCGCCTCGGCTACAGGGGCTGGGGCTCGAACGGAAGCCTCAATATTGACACTAAGTTCCGTCAGAATCTCGCGGGCGCGAAGGCCGCCGGCATTAAAGTCGGTATCTATTTCTTCTCGCAGGCCAAGACGGAGGTCGAGGCCGTTGAAGAGGCCTCGCTGTGCATACGCGAACTCGGCGGACAGGCACTTGACCTGCCGATATTCATAGACACCGAGACCGCCGCCGGCGGACAGGGCCGCGCGGACAATCTGACAACGGCTCAGCGCACGGCAGTCTGTGTGGCATTCTGCAACACCATTCAGAATTCGGGTTACAGAGCCGGTGTCTATTCGAATAAGTATTTCTACACAAGCAAGCTGAACACATCTCAGCTTCTGCCGTTTACCATCTGGCTTGCCGAATGGCCGTCCAATTATACGGCGGACTCAAAGCCGTCATATTCCGGCCGCTATGAAATCTGGCAGTTCTCCGAGCGCGGAGACGGAGCCACATACGGTATGGGCAGCAAGTATGTCGACATGAACTATTCGTAACGGAGGGAAATTTATGATTGCAAATGTTAAAAAATACGCCTCTGTATCCGGCCTCATCATAGGCCTTTTCTGGGCGCTCTGTTACTACCTGCTCTCAGTCCTGATCTCCGCAGGCTGGTTTCCTCAGCCTCTGGCTGCGGGCATACTGGTAGCGGCCCCGCTCGTCATAACAGGCGGCGGCCGTCTGAAGGGCTTCATGGACTGTGCTTATGACAGGACGCTCTCAACCGTATTTCTCTTCTTTGCCTTCTACGCTTCGGCCCTGAGCCTTGACTTTGAGAACGAGAATTATTTCATCCTCATTTTCATCCCGCTCATCCTGCGCTGCTGCGGCAAAATCGCATTGTCGGTAATGCCCGCGTCAATAGGCAGTGACGAGGAAAAATTCCAGAAGACGGTGGACAATAAGAAACTGGCGGTATGGTTTGCGATTGTTATTATCGCTGCTGTACTCGGCACCGTAATCACGAAGTTTTACGGACTGGCGATAGTCGCCGGACTCAACGGTTTCTTTCTCACTCTCATGTATGCGTACAGAAAGAATGACGGAGTCTCGGAGAACGTTGTTGACTACGCCATGATAAACGGCGAAGCATGGGCATTTATGATGTTCGCGCTCGTCAATCCGTTCGTTGATTACTTCATGAATAAAGTTCTTGCTTTTTAAACTTTTAAGTGTTATTATTATCAACTGTAATGACTAAGGGGAGGTGTAGACATGCCTAACATCAAATCAGCTAAAAAGCGCGTTAACGTTAACGCTTCCAAGGCGCAGAGAAACAAGTCTGCAAACACTGCTTTAAAGACTGCTCTCAAGAAGGCCAACGCTGCCATTGAGACAAACGCAGATAACAAAGACGAACTCGTAGCTGCTGCTGTTAAGAAGATTGACCAGGCTGCAACAAAGGGTCTCATCCACAAGAACAATGCTGCACGTAAAAAGTCAGCCCTTGTAAAGAAGGCCGCAAAATAAGTTATAAAAACAACCGGGATTGAGTTTTCTCAATCCCGGCTTTTTTGTTGCCTATTTGTAAAGGAAGACCGCAGCCTCGTACGGGCGGAGGAAGAGTTCGTCATTGTCTCCGCTCGGTTTGTCCGGATAGTTGTAAAGTGCGATAAATTTCTCGTTAAGCGAGAAGCCCTTCGGTGCTTTGAAGTGCAGGTTCCTGTCCGAGAAGGAACAGACGATAAGAGCTCTGTCCTTGTCGTGTGTCATCTCATAGCAATAGAGTTTCCTGTTCTTTCTGAAGTGCTCCTTATACTTGCCGTAAACAAAGACCTTGTTGCTCTGCCTGAGTCTGAAGAGCTTTCTGTAGTAATTGAGTACGGAGAAGGGGTCGGCCTCTTCGGCTGCGACATTTATTGTCCTGTAGTTTTTGTTTACGCCGAACCAGGGCGTTCCCGTTGTGAAACCGGCATTGGCCGAGGAGTCCCACTGTACCGGAGTCCTGGAATTCTCGCGGCTGGTCTTATTGGCAATTTTAAGATATCTCTTCTTTGAGACACCGAACTTCCTGAAGACGCGTTCGTTGTTGAATGTAACCACATCTTTAAACTCATCAAGTGAATTCAGTTTATTGTTTACCATGCCGATTTCCTGGCCTTGGTAGATGAAGGGAGTGCCGCTCATGAGGAAGGCCGCGGTGGCAAGCATCTTGCCGCTCTCGTCGCGGAATTCCTCGCTGCCGTAACGGCTTATTACGCGCGGATGGTCATGGTTTTCAATGTACAGCGCGTTCCATGCCTTGCCGTACAGCTTTGTCTGCCACGCGCCGAGAGCCTTCTTGAACTTTCTCAGGGAGAACGGAAGGTGGACTGTGTCCGTCATGAAGCAGTCGGCATTCATGTGGTCAAAGCTTATCATCATGTCAAAGACCC